>JGI24159J19872_10013911_pt1 | contig 10434 bp, 7 predicted proteins | sample Ectturendosymbi4_FD_19872 | JGI IMG/M metagenome (IMG submission 19872) | reverse complement strand
AGTATTTCTCTGCTTGTCAAAGTGTCAGGGGAGTATTTTTCCTTCCAAACATTATTGTCTTTCATGTGTTAACATGTTGGGGTTATTTTTAACCACAACAAGGATAATATAAATTAATTGATCAAAAGAGAAACAAAAATATTTTAAAACGGCTGCATAAAAACTTCTGTTTCTAATTGAATTGTTTTTACCGCAAAGTCTTCATTTTGCGCCTTATATAAACAGTGCACTTTCGTACCGGAAGCCACCTGGCTTGTGAATATATGCGTGGCATAACTGGTTCCGGCAATGTAGAGCAGTGGTTCCCAAACTTGTTCGAACCGTTACCCAAATTAAGGTAGCAATTATGTCTTATTACCCACCAATAAAAATTTTTCGCATTTCATGTCGAAAATTTCTTTTGCAGTGATCGCTCATAATACAGAACAATGTGGTTTTGGTTCCGCGTTAACCCCAGAAGAACCGCATATTACCCCCCGGGGGTAATTTACCCGCAGTTTGGGAACCACTGATGTAGAGAAATAGGGCAGTAAACCGATACTGCCGCTTTACATGATACTGTCTCATGTATAGAATAATAAGGTAAACCGGAATGCTTCCTAATCTTGTCGAACAGTGGCTTGGGTTTTAACTTTTATACCATCATAATGAAATGTGTGGCAAGTGATTGCTTACTGGTATCATGAACACTACTAAAAATATATGATTTGATAGTCTTGTGCGAAAGGCAGGCTCACAGCCAATTGTAAGGTTGGAGAAGCAAAATACATTTTTCGGGAGGCAAGATTGTTGTTTTCATTATATCTTTGAAACAAATTTTTTCTGGGCAAAACACAAATTTCGGGGGCAAGTGCCCCAAATACCCTCCCATGGCTACATGGCCTGATGAAAAGATTCCATAGTTTCTATGCTAAGTACTTAGATCAAGAATAAGTTGCCGACTAGTTCAACAAAATTTTTCTACATTTCTGTGCAACAACCAAGGCCCATCCGTTGGAAAACATAATGTATGTTGAATACTGTATTTCAAACCTCATTTTGAAAACAGAAAGCGAACGGAACCACTAATTACTTCACACATGTAAAACCAATGGGAACCAAAATTGAAACCTTTCAGTTACTCAGGACCTTTTATACAATGCTACTGCACTCAAAACGTGAGTTTCGACACACGTGTGCATTTCGATGAAAGGAAACGAACTATAGGTGTGGTACGTAATGTGATTTTCTTTGCATTACGCCTCAATAGCGCCATCATAAGTTATGAGTGGAAATATGCGATGCGAACGTTGCAAAATGTGGTCTGGGTCTCCACTTTGTCTTTCTTGGCTGCTCTTTCGTTGACAGCTTTGCTAATTTTCCATCCTGTTTCGTCATCCAGGTCTGACAGCTCAGTCCGCACGACATAGTTGAACATCGGGGCGAGCTTTTTTGTAAAACGCTGCGGTAAAATACATTTCGTAGTTTCAAATAAACCCTCGAATCACTACGTTTGCTTATAATTGTTGAATTATAATTTCTCATCCAACTTTGGCTAATTATGATTTGCCAATGAGCAGATATGCACGGTTTCCCAGTTCACACAGCGGTCATTTCTAAGACATCTGCCACCTAGAACATAAAAACGCTGTCTACAAAGTGTTGACAAACTGCTACAAAGCCTTAGACAACTGCCAATACATCTTGGTAGTTGTCCTAGATGGCACCTGCCCTGACCTGATACCCCAGCGGACACAATCCTTCTTTATCAGCAAATGTCTTTGTTCCCATGGTTCTTATTATTGCTCAAACTTGATTAAAAGTAACAAGCGACCGTTCAGTTAACAGACTTCGCTAGATTTTCGACACATCCAGATGCATTGCTTTGACAGCTTATTGTTGCAGAGACAGCCCACCTTGTACAAATGACTTTCGACTAAGCGCGAATCGCCCTTAAGCTGTTCGTGGATGACGTCACATCCGCTCCATGCCTTCCAATTTGCTTCGAGTTCATTCTGGTTCACATCGTCGTTTACTTGGCAATAAAGAATTGAACCTCTATTATAAAGTGTAAAGAATTGCAAAACAGCAACCAGCATGGAAATGAAAATCGTCGGTCTACATTCTGGCAGGCAGTCAATATTTGAATAACTCCTCTTTACAACTGCTTTTGCAATCCGATTGCTTGCTGAGCCGCGAAAAGTTTTTCAGAAAGAAATAAGCAAAATGGGGTTGAATTGAATCAAGTCATTATTATGCGTCGATGCTGTCAATGATATGAAATGACCACTGGTTTTTGCTTCTTACAGAGGTTTGGACAGAAAAAACAAACAGTTACGATGAAAAAGTAGGGAAATATTGTCATTCAGCATTTTGGCCTGTGTTAACACTGAGCCATCTTTAAGTTGGTTTGTGAAAGTCATGTATAGCTCAGCAAAGTGAATGAAACGACTGAGATCCATTGCTGCTGAAAGAGACATTTCACTTGTTATGAAATCGCAATTTTTGCGTTCGAGTAAATCTAACACGAACTTACTATTTACACGCAAACATGAAACTTGTACCTTTAATGGCGGTTATGAAAAATCGGTGATCACTGCTTCGATCTTTGTTTTCGCTTTTTAACTCTGAGCCGCTGTAACTCGCAATTTCTCTGTATCCAGCTGAAAAATAATTTATTTTTCACATACGCAAAAAAGATAAAGGACAAAAAATCACTAAAATCTGCGGTCCATGATGTAGAATTGAAAGCACGGACAAAAAACAAGCTAGGTGTGCATGTATTGCTAGCGCCGTCATGCGGCAATATGAAACTCACATATAAAAGTAAACTTGGATCTTGTCCTGTGCTTCACATTACACTGACTAATAAAACTCTAATTCAACAAACGATGCATGATAAGCAAACTGCTAAGTAACCTTTGTACTCGCTATCGTCAGTCTCTAAAGTGTGAAAGGAACTAGACGTCCATAATCAAGAGTTTGGCAAATGGGATATGTTTACAAAAATAATTTATAATTAAAAAATTCCATGACGAATTTCGTTATTCCTCGCTGTCCTGATCTCCACCAATAAAATGTTCCCATTGACGTTTGAGAGAAAATCATGTTTTTCATTTGTATGTTGCATGTTGCATTTATTTTTATCTAGCTATTAATCACTAATGGTTTTTCTTCTACGACATGTTACTCTACATTCTCGTAACGAAGTCCAGTGTCTTGTATAAAAATGTTTCTGAAGACCCTTCAAATTATTGCTGTTGTAATGTTAAGCAGAAATTACAAAATGCAGGATAGGAATCTAAACATTTCCCAAAGTGGCATCATATTTCTCACCTTGCAGTTACAGATGTCTCAAGTGTAACATAAAGAACTACGCCATAGGCCATAGGAAGGTCATCATGCATGTTTGTAATAACGCTTCTAGCACAGGCTGTTGTCTATTTCTGTAAACAGCAGACACTGCTGTAAAGTTAAACAGAAATGTTCCTTCAGGATTTGACAAAAGTGAGTAGGTTGTGTGGATTAAAACGAAGCCTTTTGTTCCTACAAAGAACGCAACTAAATCTGATCGTAATCTTCAACAAAAATGAAGTCTTTTTTTAACCACATTCACCATAATACATTACCTTTTGGTTGCTCCTTTGGTAAGGCTTACCAGACATCCCAGCTTGACCAGGCTTGTCTTATTTAAAACTCTTGCCCCAGTGTCCTGGCTGGTAGTGCATCTTATCCCCATTTTTGAAACGGCGTCAATTACAAAATTTTAAAGTACTCAGGCAGACTATATTGTTATGTGTCTTAACTACGATTCAGATACAACTCATTTGTTACCCTAGCAATGTCTCCAGCTCGTTTATAAATGTGTAACTTATCACAACACACCACTAGATTTCGCGAAGTTTCTTTCTAGCATGGATAAACAATTGAGGGATAAGCAGTTTAAAAAGTTTGCTTTACATTTAGATTTCAAAACATTTTTTCTTTAGTCCCCACCAGGACCTATTACATGTCCTTGCGAATGCACAAGCGTCTGGGCCAGGCCTTACTGGGTGCTTACAACATTCCCCCAAATTCCCTACCATAATTTGTACCGATTTACTTTAAAAAAAGTTATAGTAAGCCTAGCTTCAGACATCATAAGCTCGAAGTAACCAAGCCAAACTATCAAGTACTGATGAATGGGAAGTACTGTAATTCTTTGCGCATGTCTGAATTGTACTGTGCTGCAGCTGAAACATCTATACCCTATCTAATTCCGCGAACAACCATCATTTTGATGCAAGATAAGAACCCCACAGAATTGTACAACACGGAATGCTACAAGTGTTATAACAAATGTGCCTGATAACCTTCCCTAATGCTTGTGGTCTACCATTCCCACGTTACACTTATGACATCTATCCGCTGTACTTAAGTCACCTTGCGATATGTTTATATTACTGGCGTGCATTTTACAACAGCCACCATTCAAAATTGGATCCAACAAACATTATCATGAAAACAATAAACCCCATTGAAAGAATGCAAAGATACATACGAGTATAGTGCAAGAAACGCTAGAGATAATTAATTAAATTAAAATACGCAGTAAAACCTAAGATTCCTCAAATGAATTAACAACATAGTTTATTCGCAGACTTCAATGAGACACNTTTCGTCGGCGGAGTTGAGCGCAGTAAAGAAAAAAAATTGTCATTAATATCTTGTTGGAAAAGTATTTAATTTGAGAAAAAAGTGTTTTTCAGTTTTACAGAATTTGTCAATTAAAATAATTTTTTTATAAAAAATCCTATTTTCTTTTCAGATTTGTTTGCGAAAAAAAATATAATTTTTCTTAATATAAAACGTTTCTACATTTCCCAAACGGATCAACGTTTCGCTGTGACCAAACGCCACATAGTGAATGTATGATAGCTATAAACGAACGTGAAATGCACTGTTGTCAAATATGCGTCATGTTAGTACTTCTAATAAAACACTGTAGTCCTCACTTGCTTGCTTTACCTGACCGCACTCCCATTCAGCACCGCTATGTTCTATAATCGGAACATTAAGTGCTCGGAACGTTTCCCGCTTTAAGTAAATTAACCACAAGAAGCATCGTGTTAGAATATGTCGGATAACTGTTTACGAGTTCCTGCGCCATTTTCTTGGACTGCTGGCAAGTTTGTGGGTTGTTGTCAATTTTGACCAAGCCTATTGAATTATGCTTTTAGGAAACGTTGCATAATCTTACAGTTCAGACAATTAAAATATATTCGTTAATTTCACGTAACAGCTATACATGCACAGGATTGATGTGATTAAACCAAGGTAAAATCTCATGCGAAAGTACCTGGATATCCTTTAAATTGCCCAGCGAATCTGTTAACCGTCAAGTCTCTCCATTTCTCATCAGGTTTGCCAAAGATGCAGACATCGTCAGAATCGCACACAGCGAGATTAATGACGGGGTAACTGCATGTAAATTGCCGCCATTCTTGTATTCATGCAGGAGAAATACCTTTTCAAACTACATTGTTGAACATGAAACTTCATAACAATTGTTGGGAGCCAGTCTCGATCGAAGTGGGTGACGTTTTGTGTGCAGGAACGGCGTCCATTCAATCGAAACAGCCGAAAATTGAGAAATAGCATCCGGAGAATGCACGGACAAATTTTACTGATGGTAACCAGCTAAGTGGCGGTATACAGCGTGCTGGGCACACGTCAAGCCGGTTGGCTGGGTTCGATTTTGGTCGGGACTTGAGAAATAGTACCAGCGGCTTTATCTCGTGCGCAGTCTCAATGCGCCGGCGCAAAACATGTTTATGCGCGGTACTGCCATTAATTTGCACCAAATGCAGCGGATCACTACGACAGTAGCCCGGGCGCAAGCAAGCGGAGATGGACACTGTTGGTTACTTGTGATGCTCCAAAGAGACAACAGCAAGTGTAATGAAACTGCACCTGAACTGAAACGTCACCGATTGAAACAACACACGCACGAATATTAAATGAACAAAGCAAGTGTACTTTCACTTTCACTGGCTGTGCAGAGCAATTCTGCGTAAAACAGAGGACGTGACCCAGTCATTTGCACCGGTTGTGCAAAAGAGTATCCTGTTTGTGAGTTCTGTATTGCGCAGCCCGCATCACTTCAGGTTTTCCAAGTGTATCTTGTAATGCAGTGCTTATTCCCACGGTAGAAACAAAGAGGAGGCCTCCAGTATTTATGACAAATCTCAGAGAGATCTCTGTGACTACTACAGTAGCGCAGTATCTAACATTCCATTTGGAATTTTGGAATGTTGGTGCTCTGATTTGTGCGTAATTTTGAAATTCATTCCGAACTTTTTAGACAATTCGACACATGTTTACAGCCCACGGAAAACCGCAAATTCTCAGTTGCTAAGCAGATTATAAAATCTTTTTTTGCAAAAGCACTAATTTCAGTTAGCGTGTATGAGTGCTTAGGTGTTGCAAGATTTTTCAGTATTTTTTGCGATGTTTCATTTTGATGTGTCAAACGTTTCCTAAATTTTCTGAAAAAACAAATTTTATACTAACCTTATGTTTTCTTGTTTTCTTGTATCGGGTACTTACAAAGTACTGTTGGCAAGCAGTTTATGCAGCACACAGGTTACATGCAACGTGTTCTGTAATCCGTATTGTATTAGCACTAAAACCAATGTGATTCAGGGAGTCATTTGCGAATACTTTAGGATCGAAGCAATTTGGTAGCTTGACAGTAAATTATGCAACCGGCAGAAATCACAGAGTTATTTATTGTCTACCTGGCGTCACCAGCTGTTCCCGGAATCACCAAGCAAGAGATTGTAGCGTGCGTTTTCACTCCCCAGTTTTATGTCATAATGAAATTCTTCAGAACAAATTGACAGACTTTGTCAAGGTGCACTTTACAGGTGTAGCAAAGATTTTGTGGTGGATAGCGGCAGTTTGAAGCAACAAACGTTTCTCCAAGTCACTGACTGCGTCGCTATTCATTTTCGAATATGCATTCCATCTTGTGGGAATCTCAGAGACAGCAGACCAAGTAAGCTGCGAAGCGCCTAGCTGTTCTCTGACCTTCCGCCATTGATGTTCCACTCCAAATTACGACGCGAACTAGGAAGTTCATAGATGCAATAACGCCACTTAGCACTTCTGATGTTACACCGTGAACTTATTACGATTTCCATCTCTGCGGTCGTACTTCTGGTAGTAGCGTATCACTCTGTCAATAACAAATACGCAATACTCGTGAGCATACCTGGAAATCGGCATAACGACTGATTTGGCCACTAAAAGCTTTGTATTGTTTGGACAGCTCTCTTTTTCTGACGTTGAAGCTCACGCGTCACTGACTGCGTTTTGCCGCCGATTTGTTTTCCGTTGCTGGTGAATGTCGTCCCGATCTACTTTATATTTTCCACCTCCTGCAGTGCAGTGTTCACGTTTGCTTGCGAAGTACACAGAGATGCATTTCTAGGAAGACAAAAATAATTCGTTTTTCATAAACTTGCAATCCATCTACGTCTCATTCGACTGCGAATCGATTCGTGTTGGAATTCCTGTTCAGATGTTGCATAAAAACATTTGCGAAGAGAAGTCAGTTGAAGCGACAGCTTTCATCGGTGACACACTTGACACTACTGTAAATTTCTGGCCAATAGATACGGAGTGTAAGAGGCGCGGCGACAGTGTACACTCTTCCTGCAGTCCAGCAATCACGGCGAGGTCTTTGTTTTAATCCTGTTGGCGAAGACCCAGACGTTAGTGCATAACCTTCGTCATCATTCGAGCCAGTCCTTCCAAACCACTGCTTGGCCGCATTAGACCTCGCAGCAAGTGTTGAGCAGCCATTCGATTGTCTCATCGTCCAGAACCGTCAGGCCGTGCAGTCCATGGGGAGGTCGATGGATTGGACATTGGAGGACAACATGGTCAACAGTCTGTTCTTCTGCACCACACTCACAGGCTGCAGAAGCGTAACACACCGTTTGTGGTGAGCAGGAGCAGAAACGTTCGACAACGGCGCGGAGGTGGTTAAGCCGGACCCACTGTGCTTTTGGAAGGGCCATTCCAGAAGTTGGATGCCGGTGCCGGGGATGAAAGGACGGACTCTCGTAGTGCTCTCCAACCACTCCGCATTCCAGCAGGAGCAGGTGTCCAGGTTCCATGGCACGGCGTGCTAGGGACAGTGGGGCTTCTTTGCGACGAAGCTCAGCAGGTTGGATGCCTGCGAGGATAGGAAGGTTGTCCGCTGGTGTAGGACGCAGGCATCCAGTCACAATTCGCAAGGCGTCGTTGATGGCAGAATCAATGAGGCGGGTGTGAGCACTGCGGCACCAAACAGGAGCGCAGTATTCTGCAGTTGAAAGGACCAGGGCGAAGGTGGCTGTTTGTAACGTTACTGCTCCAGCACTCCAGCCCGAGCCAGCAAGCCGCCGCAAAGATGATTTTTGCGTTTTTTTGCGAAGTGACTGAAGGTGTCGGCGATATGTGAGCGACCTGTCCAAATGTATTTGGGCTCGGAGAAGGGCAGGGTTTCGTTGTTGAACTGGACTTTTAACTTCCTTAATAAAAGTCTTCGCTCAACTGTTGTAAAAGTAAAAACGACACCAACGTTTCAGCCATCTGACAGCAGGCTTTCATCAGGGCAAACAGTTGAGCGAAGACTTTTATTATTATTTGTCCTGTTGGCTGGTTCTGCAACATGTTTTAACTTCCTTGTTGTCGAGGTGGAAGACTGCCGACACTGTTTTTGTAGTGCTGAGCTTTAACTTCCAGGTCTGGAGGTATTCACCTACAATTGCCATGTCTTTGCTCAGCACCCCTTCCATCGTCTGCCAATCTCCATCGGCATGCATGATTGCTAGATCGTCAGCATATGCATGCTTTCTCTGACAGCTGCGGCCTTACTTGTTAGCCGAAAAGCTATCCTCGATGTCCTGTGTCAGCAGGGTGACCTGGTCTACGCTCGAGCTCCCGTGTTGAAAGCCCGCTTGTTCCTGTGGCATCAATGGTCGATGATTGGTTCGACACGGACTCCCTCGAGGATCTTGAAGGGAACATACAGTACGGAGGCTTTTCAGGCTTAGGGATCGCAACTAGTAGTACTCTTCCATATCCTGGGGATATTGAGCTGGCGCACGCAGGAAGTGAGGAAACCGCAAAACCAGGATTTCAGAGCCGACCTGGCATGGAGTATAAGCCCCGGGAAGATAGAATCCAGTCCCGGAGACGTTCCTGGCTTCAGGCGCCATAGGGCGGCAGCAAGGTCCTCTGACCTAAAAGGGGCAGAGATACTGGTTCCCTCAAGTGTTGGGACCTGCCATAGGTCAGGCAGCTCCTTGTCGGTGAGCCTGGTGGACTCGTGGTCCCCGGTCCTGTGTGCCTTGTTCTTCACGAGTTGCGAGGTGATGGAGTGTGCCGAGACGAGGCACAGGCAAGAGGAGCGTCCAGACCTGCCAGTAAGTTTGTTGATGGTACTCAAGGCCTTGCAGCTGGAGTGCAAGAAGTCGATGGAATTGACAGCTTCTTCCCATCGCTCGTGCCCCTTCCCTTCGAGTCGTGAGTAGGGACGATGTGGCTTTATCAAAGTCAGCCCGCACTGGGGCTCAGAGGAAAGAGCGATAATGGGTCTCGCACTCTTTGTCACAACATGGCACATAGTTCGTGCGACCGACACGTGGGATACATTGTTATCCGCAAATAGCAGGCTCTCGCAAACTTCTTGGCATGCCTCCTCGATTTTGTTGTGTCCGGAGGTGGCAATCTCTCAACGGATTCACCTGTGAGGAGGCAAATGCGCTTCCAATCAGCCTTGCGAAAGTTCCAACGCTTCACCGGATCGCTGTGGACATGAACTTTGAGTCTCGGTGGCGTTATGACGGAAGGTCGATGTTGTGACCGCGGGAACTTTCGCAGAACACGTCTGTCAGGCAGTCGGTTGTCCTGGCCAAAACTCACGAAGGCCAGGTCCGGGTTGGTGCCGACGTTCCATGGGTGAGAGGATAAACTGGCTGCTCCCTTTGGGACGTAGAGCAGCCCAAGATGTTGCCCAGGAGTCCAGGCTCTTACCATCTGGAGATATTTTGCTGTAGCCCCAGTTTATATGCTGGCAGTTGAAGTCGCCAACGTACAGACTGGGGTGTGGGAACGTTGGGATGGGCGTGGGTCGTGACGGTGGAGGTTTGTAGACGTGAATGATCTTATATCCTGCGACGTCTTCGCACAACCACCTTGTCTCTGATTGCTCTACAGCAGTGGTTCCCAAACTATGCGCCGCAGCACACTGCTGCGCCGCCAGATGTCATTAGGTGTGCGGCAAAAAACATTGAAATTAAAATCAATCAAGTAGAGTTTCTAAAATTCCACCCTGCCGACTTCTGTCAGTACAGCACACTATCGATGTTGGTGGTAGTAATTCGATACGCGGCACAGTGCTACGACAATCGGGCTATAGCA
>JGI24159J19872_10013910_pt1 | contig 10434 bp, 6 predicted proteins | sample Ectturendosymbi4_FD_19872 | JGI IMG/M metagenome (IMG submission 19872) | reverse complement strand
TTCTGTATTGTCTGTTTTTATCAACCTGCGTTCTGCAGAGTGTGTGTGTTCATACTATGGACTTCGTGTCTGCTAACAAACAAATAAATTAATTAAAAAATTAAAAAATTGAAGTACATACATTTACTATTGAAGAAAGTACTTGCGACATTGTTGAGAGTTTTCGGCGCCAAACAGTGAATCGGCGCCCTGGGCATTGTGCCCCCTATACCCCGCTCGTTACGCCCCTGTGTCTGTGTCAACAAAAAGCCATGTCGTGGATCCAACAAACAATGAAAATGGTGAAATCAGTTTCACGTCAAGTACGCATCCTCTATGTGCAGTCAAAATCATCGCAAAGTTATGATGGTTCACCGTTGCAGGTCTGCTAACGCAGCTTTCAAGAAATATTTGTCAATGCAACTTTCAAGAAGTGTTGTAAATGTGCTGAAGCAAGGGAAGAACTTTGAAAAACTGGTCGACCATGAGAAATCCTTGAAAGATGAAACAGACTTCGTAACTTAGAGTCCAGGAGCGTTGGCCAGCAGTTTATTACTGGATGCGCTGAACAATGCTTGGGTGACTCTTCACAGCGGCTGCTCGAAGTCAGCCGTTCTATAATTGGCAATAGTTGGGTTTTGGCTTGGTGATAAAAGTATTATGGGTATCATTTAGCTACAAACACACGCTATACAAACTTATTGCGTGTGTTTGTAATTGCAACTGCAGTTCGCATACTTTGTCTAAGTCTTGCTTAAGTTTTTTCATAAGTTCACCCGCAAGCTTTCGCTTACATTTTTCAAAGACTGAAGATACGCAAATGACGTGAAGTCGATTTCCTTGTGAAACACTTTGCGAATAGATTCAGGTGCGTCGCCCTTGTGGTGTCTTGTTGCTGTAACGTTGTTAATCATCGTTTTGGACAGTCGCGGTCAGAAGATAAGTGTGTAGTTAAAATTTGCTTAAAATACCATTAGCAGAGCGTTCACAATCGCTACTGGTATTTGAGTTAAAGTGAAGTAGTCGTTCTTAACAGTGTGTTTGTCGCATTTGTTTATGTTTTAGAAAACTCTTGCCGACGATTTCTTCTCCACTTGGTTGAAATTTGTCATTCGAATCCCTGAATAAATGTATTCGCTGCTATCTCTGTTGACCGGGAAATATAACTGTGGGCAATGTCAAGGTTGCGGATGTCACAGATCTTGCAGAGAGAGAACTACTTAGTACAAGGGGTAGGCAATCAATTTGGCTCGGGGACCACTTTGAGGAGGCCGCGTTTAGCGGAGGGCCATACGTTTAAATAGAAGCAAGTCTCGGTTCGAGTTAGCCTCAGCAATAACATTTACTGTAATAAGTTGGAGGAAATTTCAAATCTTAAGATTTTTCCTGAATGCTTTCGCGGGCCATACTGAGTACGCGGTGGTGGACCACATGTGGCCCGCGGGCCGTACATCTAAGTCTCTCACAAAAATGCTATAGCCTATAAAATCCTGGTTGAGTGGGGCAGTCAGTGGCGTAGCCAGCCCGAAAATTGGTGAGGGGCAAAAAATTTGAGGGGGGCAAAATGTTTGATTTTAGGCGAATAATCCTATTTTATTTGGAAAAACGCCTCTCAAAGCAAAAATGACTATATTTTGGGGGGCATGGCCCCTTTGGCCCCCCTGGCTACGCCTATGTTGACAGTATAGAATTGATTCATTATCTCTCGCTTTTATGTAGACATACCAACGCTTTACACGATCTAATTCTTCATTGAAATACTGTAGTGAAAGAAGGTCTTCTAATCAAAGTGAAATTTGAAAATAAATTAGTTATTTTGAAAAAAAAATTTAAACAACAGTTGCTGAATTTAATCTTGAAGTGAGTAATAAATGGTTAGCCCAAAAATAGAAAAATTAAATATTTTCACGCATAATGAGAAAGGCTTTGTCTTCGGACATGTAGCCCTTTCGGCAGAAGGGGGATTTTAAGAGTAAAGTCACACAGAGCATTATCACTGCAAGTGTATTGATCGCTATGGTAACTTATAATCTGCAGAAAACATCATCTAGCTGCATATTCACTGCTTTGCGTTGGGAGGTTTTCAGAAAACTAACAAAGCGATATCACAACGCAATTTTTTTGAAAGAACGTTTCTCATGCGAATTTTCCAAGCAGTTTGTACAAAGTAATTTATTTTCAAAACGCACGCTAAAATTAGCAAGAAAAGGATTTCTGCAGCAAAAACATGAAAAACACCTTACAAGTAGGCAATAACAGGAAATAATTTTCAGCTTTAGGCAACGGCGAACAAAACCAAGTTATAAGCAATCACAAAAACGTTTGTGCTTCAACCAAATAGTACGTGCTTTAAATCCATCGTGCAAGACAGCAATAAAATGCTGGTTCAAACAATGACATATCTAGTATAAACAAGAAACGTAAATTAAAACAAAATTTAAGTGAATACGTCGATCAATACTGTCGAAATTAACAATCTACCAGTCATTGCAAGCTTCACTAATTAAAGCAAAATCAATATTCAAACAATCGAGTATAGGTGGTGGAAGCTTACCAAAGGAAATAGAAATGAGCACAGCACACATTAAATGAGAATATTTTTTCTAACAACTAGTCAGAACGTAGAGTTTGGAAAAAGATCGCTGGAGCATTTTCTGCGTTTACACCATGAACGACAAACTATTTTATCGAAACCCTTAAATGCAACATTGCTATGTTGGGTCAGGTGTAGAAAAACGTATTCCATGCTTTCTTTCAATCAATGTTTTTTATCAAACTGCATGGCACAACAAAGTTCCAAATTTGCATACAGTAGGAAAGCTTTGTGAGAAAATGTGTGGTGGATATTTTAAACTTGAATAACTCCGTGGAAAAATCCACTGTTGCCCCCCTACAGCAAAATATCCTTCTCATGCCCATGGCAATTCCGCAATATCAGTCGTAGTACTTTCAGTGATTGCGTTAGGGCTACAACGAAAACGCATGTTGTCTGACCTGACAGCATTTTGGAAACTGAAGTCAAAAGCAAATAATGATCATTTCATCATCGAATGTGGGAGAGAATTTTTCATCTCTTTCAAAACAATCTTTTTCATCTTCTGAAAATCTGATATCAGTTTGTCCAGAAAACGAAGTTTCTTCTTGGGATATATTACCTGATGTCACATTGTGAGGATGAGAAACAAGTTCGTCCATAGCAAAGGAAGATGTTTTTTCATCATTTGTATTCTCTAGTTGTTTGTTTTTAATTAGGAATACTTCAATACCTTGTCCTGGAACGTTTTTGTTGCAAATATCGGTAGACATCTGGGATTCCGACTTCTCCTCATCTTCTTTAGCAAAAGCATGATGCTTGCTGTGTGAATGAAAGGAATCTGAAATATTGCCAGAAATATTTTGATCACACTTTGTATTTAGTTTTTGATCTGCCTCTTTATTGATTTTTTGTGCTGAATTTGCTTCCACCCTCGGATCGGTAATTTCCTCAAAAGGAAAATGTCCATCTCCTTTTGCCCTTGAACAAATTACGTTTTTGTGGTTGGACAGTAATGCAACCTGGCGTTTGACGAACCCTTGTTCTCTTTCCAACTTGAATTTGTCATTCCGATCATTCTGTTGTTTGCCTAGATTTTTCCAAATTTGGCATTCGTTTTCCAGAGTGACCAGTTTTTGATGATACTGAACAATGGTGTCATAATTTTTTCCAAGTAGGCAGTAAAGTTTACATGTTTGGTTTTTCTCTTCATAAAGCTCTTTTTCAAGTTGCTTTAATTTGGTATCACGTTGTGCCATTTGTTTTTCCAGTTCACCCTTTTTCACAAAAAATATTTTCCATGAGTCTGAAAATTTTCTCACGAGTTTTTTAAATTCACATCTTTTCGTGCGCAGCTGTGCTGTTAGTTTTTTTCCTCGATAACGAAGAATTTTATTGCTTTCTTTGTAATGCAGAAGCTTTTCCTTTGTTTCCTCACATTTTCGATTCAGTGAGGCATTGCTAGCGATACATTTTTCCTGCAAGGCAATCAAGTGTAATTTATTTTTTCCCAAATCTTCTTCACGTGAACGTTTCAAGTATTCCACTTCGTTCTTCAGTCTCTCCAGCTCTTTGGTTTGTCGATTGTTGAGCTCAGTTAGTTTCACGTTTTCCTCAGCATAGTTCTCTATCTCATTTTTTTGTTCTTCTACTGTTTTGTTCAGCACCCATATACGTTCGTTTGCAATTGTCAGCATTTCCTCGTTGTTACGAGCCTTACGATTCGCTCCTAACAAGTTGACGTGGAGATCAATATTTGGCTGTTTAGGAGCCTGACGTTTGTTGGGTAGCTGTTTGCTTTGACTCATGATTGACTCTTTGTTTCGTCCTCGACGTTTTTCGAAAAACGGGCTTTCTCTAACCGGTTTCCCTTCTAAAAGCACAACTAGCTTCCTGGCTGTTTCAAGCTCTTCCTTCACAACTGCCATCTGCAAAAATACTTAATTCATCACCAAAAGTTCAATTTTCGATTGCAAAACAAGTACAGCACGTTTTGAAACCCTGCTTAGTTGTCTCATGACAATATGCGTAACTCAGTTTTCAACTAAATTAAAGAAAACTTAAAATACACTTATTAAATCTGATTCCTTCACTAGCTGATTTTTCCAAGTGTTCTGTGGAGCAGTACTTTCGAAATATGAGTAAGTTTTGTGTTTTTGAGTAAGGGGGGCAGTTACTCCGAAGACAGTGGTGCATACCCACCCTGTCAAAACAAAAACTGTGGGTGAGGTCCAGTGGCGTTATTGGAGTTTTGAACTAGGGGAGATTTAGCTGAAAGGGGACCACTAGCCACTGCAGGTGGGCCACCTTACAACACTCAGGAAAAACATGAGAAATAATGGTGAATCCGATGTGGATGGCTATACAAAACCCTGTAGTACCACAAATACTCCAAAAAACGCAAAAACAACAAAATACTGACAACCAAAGAATACTAAAACCGAAATATGATCTAAGTGGGGCCCAGTTTTTACATTTAGCTTACCAGGGGGGCAAATCGCCCCTCTGCCACCCGTCAGTTACACCATCGGTGGGGTCGAGAATAAACAAATCTGGCATTTAGAAGGACGAGCAAGCTTCGTAACTGCCTCCCATGAGGTAATTCGCTGAAAAGACAAGCTGTGTCGACGGGCGTTGCTCAGGGTTAACTTAGGTTGTTCATGCTTAACGTGTAAAAGGAATTTTGCCATTTCAGTCTGAGGTACCTTGCGTGCCTCCCACATATTTCACAGGGAAGATGTGTTTGACTTTGAAAAAATTGATCTTTCAAAATACAACAAGTTTATTTTTTCGGATCAGATGTGCTTGAGAATAATTGCTGAGTCGCTAAAAAATGAGCCTGTGCTCCTAAAATCCTAGGAAACATTTTGGCAATTGGTACCTACTGTATATAATCAGGTTTTCCTGGATACCTGAGCGGGTACCTATGATTTTGAATATCAATTGATATTTTGCCTGTTGAAGCAATCCACGTGCAGCAAAGACTGCCAGATAATATTTTCGCTTGAAATTATTCTCGACAGCAAAAAATTTTCCAAATGTAGAAATTTCAAAATGTGATCTCAATTTTGTTACTTGCTGCAATAAAACGCCACATGAACCTTGCTTTTCTGAAATATTTATGATTCTGTTGTCCTTGTGCGTCCAAGTTTTACTCGTGGTTGTTTGAAAGTTTCACATAAAGTCATGGAGATGTCCGCTTCCATGGAAATTTGCAGGAAAAGAAAAATGCTGGACGTTTGAACGTTTCAAAGCGCTTAGCTACTGACCAGAAGAACAACATTTTAAAATTTATTTACACAAGTTGCAAACACTATCACTTCGTTCGAGTTTGCATAATAAAGGTTAGTTTGAAAGCGAATATCCACAATAAAGGTTTGTTTTGCAGAAATGAAACGGTGGTGGGAAACGAAATTTTTCCGTTTTTTTGTTTTTTTGAGCGACCCAATATTTTGCAATCTCAATCATTTTTTTGGATAAAACGAGGAAAGTGCACGGTTTCCACTTTGAAATCTTATCTGCAGCAAAAATATACGTGAAAATTTATCAAAATTTTAAAGCAAGATACTGTGCTTGCTTTACAATAACAGTATGATCAATATTTTTTGTCACAAAGACATTTTTCATAACCCTTGATGCAATCTCTAATAAAATATTATATTCTATATAAAAACTATACCTTTTCTCGCTCCTCCTGTAACTGGAGATTCAATAATCTTGATTCCTTGAATGCTTCATTTATAGCATCATTCACCATCGCCCGACTCTGCACATGGAATGACTGAAGACATTTCAACAAATCATCTTGCTTTCTCCAGTAAAGAGCATCAGCCCGATCAGAAGCAAATGCGTCGCAGGCACCTGATTTGCTTCCCTCATCAGCCTCGTGCTTCATCGATCCTTGATCCGAATGAGCAACTGAAAAGGAATGGAAGCTCGTTGCATGATTTGCGTGCCAAAAGTTTAAAAGTTATATTGGAAAACAATCGAGTTTCGTTTGAATTTGTTGAAACAATATTGAAGGAAAATTTCCGCATTCAGTATAATTATATGAAAGTGAATCTGCATTTAGCGGATTTTCTATCAATGCACAATTTTTATTCATATTCTTTTTATATCCAATGCCATAATGTACTGTATAATAAGTTTCAAAAATAACTACACTGTTACAACGTGTAAGCGCCTTTTCTTAAACTTTTACTATCCTACAAACGTGATGTGTATGAAATAACCAGCACAAAAATCTACAATTCAAGTTGACAGCCATGGTTGAAGTGCTCTAAAAATAAAATCAAGCTTAGAGAACGTTACCTGTCGATTCCAAGAGGATTTGGCTACAACTACCCGCATGAACTGTGCGGTCATCTGAACTCATTAGTTGTGAAACATTGGCACTTTGAAAAAATGGTTCTGGTTTACAATTCATTGATCTCTCTGCTTTGCTTCATTAAAAATCGACTTGTTAGTTAATAACACTGGACAACTCTAATTAAAACAGGATTTAGCAAAATGTTTGGTACTTACCCATGTCGTTAAAAGATCGATTACAGTAATATATGCTGAAACGATTGAAATCGCAATACCGCTGTTCTCTCCGAAAAAATAAATTTCCTTTGCACAATCACGAAATAAGCAGCCGATAATAATCCTGCTCTCACCCTCACCACTACTTTACATCATCTGCATGTATTGCTGTACTCCAGGTATCTTTTCAGTTTCTGACTGGAGCTTGTATTGCGTCACAAGTCCATCTATTACGTATAATGGTGCAGCAAATGCAACTACTGACGCAGAACAAAATTATATCATAAGCTGTCTCAAAAGGCTTGAGAATGCTTTACATTACTACCGCTTCAGAGTTTTGCAACGAATTTTTAAGCAACGTCAATTTTCCCACAAAACAAAACTTGCACTTTATGCACTAAGTCTGAAAAGCTCGCCATCTTCTTTTATTTGTTTGGTGGATGAAAAATATTGCTTTCAAATAACATTTTAGGTAACACAAGTTTTGGTCTTGTGGTGTTTGAATTGGAAATTTTATTGATTTAAAATAAGGATGTTCGAAACACAAAAAACAAAGGATGTTCTTGAAATTAGAAACATGTTTCAATAAAGATTATGCAGCTATGAAACATATATTTGGACTTACACTTAAGCATAGATTTTTTCCTGGCAGGTAATTTTTGTCCAACAAACAGTGCTTTCACCTGACTCGAAAACGATGCCTTTCTTGCCCAGCAGGCAATATTATTGACCAACGTAAAGACTTTATTGCAAAACTTTTGCTTCAGATTAAATGCCAGCAAACTATTGTTTTTTTCGACATCTATATCTGCCCCACAAACATGGGCATGGGAAAGGAGAGCAGGGGCCAGGGCCTCCTTGGATTTTGAATTTGATATTTTCTTGATAACTTTTCAGAAGAAAAATGTTTTTCTTAGTTTCGAGTGGCTAAATTGAAATTTCACCACTGTTGGAGTCCCTGAAAGAAGTCAAAGCTACCTCCTGAAAAAGTCCATTTTCCCCCTGGAAAAAAATCCTTCTGTCGCCCATGCTAAAGCATAATACTTGCCTGAACTTGTGCAATTTCGTCTAACGTGTTAGTATTTTGACGAATGCTTTGTCAAAATCTTTTTTCTGATTAGTGGTGTTTCTGCGCAGAATTGTACGTTTTGTCTCAAATTGTAAACTTTTTCTTGTAGGTTAATATTTTAGACTCCATTTTATTGTTATGGATATGTTTGTGGCTACACCAGCTATGTCCAGCCCGCGACCAGCTGGCCGCATATGGCCAAGTCAAAGGTTTTGTGCGGTCCAGTTCAGGCTTTCGCTGTAGTATAAAAATATCCTACATACTCACAACCTGTCCTTATTTTGATAATCTTGAATTTGACGTTTTTCATGCAGGTGGTCCTCAGTGCCACTTGTGATCTCTGTTAACATACAGTAGTTTTTAGGATTCGAACGCTTTCAGTAAATTAGCTTAAGCTAAATTTAGTTTGCTAGGATCAAAGTAAGCCATTCAATGTGCGACCCCATTAATGTCATTCAATGAGCGGCCCTGGTTAAGGTAGGGACGTAATTTTTGGCTCAGTAAACCATTTGGGTTGGACATAGCTGGACTAGACATATGATTTTATATGCAATCAATGGACCTTTCTCCCCTACCTTAAATGCTTAGCTACCACTTCTTTGCCATTCAAATAATTTTCTTTTATTTAGTCATGATTCTTTGATGTAATAACCTATGATTTTGACTTGTGTAAAACGCTCAACAACTTTCATCCCAATAAGCATAGTTTGTGCCTGGCACATATCAATTTTGACAAACATTTTAGCATTTTTGACATATGGATGGTAAAAGATAATAATTTTTGAACAAGTTAGATAGAAATCTTTCATTCAATGCCGCGTTCTTTCTGCTTCATGTTGAGTGCCCAATCGCACTTTGTTTCGACCGAAGAGAAAAATTTATATCTGTAAATGTTAAATTCAGAATTACCATTTATTGCCCAACACATAAATAACGTTTTTGCCTGAAAGTAGTCTTTTTGATATTTTGATCTTTATCTAATACCCTAGATTTTTTACTGAAAGTTTGCTCTTTTTTACGTAAGAACCAGTGTTGGATTAACAGTAGTAGAAAATGTAGCAATTGCTGCGGGCCATGCGCTTTTGGGGGCGCTTTGTATTAAATTTGTTCTTTATTGTATGTTAGGGTGGACATTAGAATTTAGGTGCCCGAGGCAAATTCTCAGCAAAGGAGACCTATATATTTTGCACAAGCAATACGGAAATTTTATTCGCTGAAAACAGCTTAAAATTTTTGGTTTGTCTGGGAAATTGTTTCTATGTGAAAGTCCATTTCACACTGTAAATTGTTTGAAGTGTTTTGATATTGAATTGTTCTTTGTCTGCACAGTAACTTAGTTGAGAGGCCCTTTTGGCACATTTGCACATAATTTTTGCTTTCTTTTCACAAATATATGACTTGCTTCAGAAATTGTGGCTCTGAAGTGATTAAAAAACTTTTTACAAAACTATGCAAAAACTAAGTGTGGAACTCTCAAAAGAGGGGCACGAGACGACACGAAAACAAAAGTTGATGGAAAACTTGCCGGTCGTAACTAACGCATGTTTTTAACCGTCGTGCGTTTTGCTTACCCAAATGATTTTAGAAAAAACAAAATCGAAGAAAGTGTCACTTTGAGCGCATGATAAAAGTGGGTGTGTGCAAAGGTAAATTGATGCAAAAGAGGTGACTGCAAAACCTTCAGTGTGGCTTTTTGCAAACACAGTTTTCAAAAGATTGGATTTACCTGCAAGAGCACGTTGTTGTCGGTTTCAACTCGTCTTGTTACGATATTCATTGGAGAAAGCGCACCTGCTGAAATACTTGTTTTTGTTTGGTATTGTTAAAACAGGATAAACGGTTAGAGGGGTATGGTACACAGAAGTGCAGAATGAGTTAGCAAGTTGTCATCTGTGGATATGTTTTGCTGTGACAGTAGGCTTTGCTCGGTCGTCAAATGATGTTCAAGTGAAGCGGAAGTGAATATTTGCTTATCGGATTAAAACCCGGTTTGCATTTCCACCACGCGGTCAGTTACAGGTTGAAGCAATGATGTGGCCAATTTGGATCAAAGTATCGCTCATGTAGCATTTGAACTTTGAAATGATTTGTACTTTCGTATAAAAGCAACGTCACGAAACTTTCGTGGTTCGTTTATTTTGAACAATTGAAAACTTTCCAATAACCTTGCATTTCCACCACGCGGTCAGTTACAGGTTGGAGCAATGGTGTGGCGAGTTTGGATCAAAATATCGCGCATGTAGCATTTGAACTTTGAAATGTTTCAAACTTTCGTATAAAAGCAACGCCGCGAAACTTTCATGGTTCGTTTATTTTGAACAATTGAAAA
>JGI24159J19872_10013909_pt1 | contig 10435 bp, 10 predicted proteins | sample Ectturendosymbi4_FD_19872 | JGI IMG/M metagenome (IMG submission 19872) | reverse complement strand
AAGATGACCAAAATAGCAAAGTTGCAACATGGCAAAGAACGTCGTTCGCCTCTGTAAACAGGTATAAACCACTACAGTTCCAAAAAATTAGCAGGCTGGGGCTTAAAATTGAAGCTTCGCTGGCCAAATAAAAAGACGTGGCTGGTCACGTTTGGCCTGCGGGCCACCAGTTTGATTCGTGTGTCCTATCTGAACAGCGCATTAGCCTGTTATCTTACAACCTTGCAGTCGTTTTCTTTGCCAACCTCTGCCATTATGATGTTATATAATATGGGTAGGTACACGACGATCGAAATCTATCAAACCTGTGACTGTAACTGCTGGAAGGATTTCAGTTTTGTTGTCGTGGTTATTATCAGTCGCAACAGTATCCAAAATGTCTTTGTCGAAAAAAAGGAATGTAGGCACAAAGTGTGGAGTTTTTCAGGAACAATAGTTCTTTTCCTATTTGTTGGGTTTTCTGTATATCAGTGTTTTTCAGTCTTTTTCGCTGCAGTGAAACCATCCGTAAATGTTTGCGTCGCTCATGGAACCTCATGCGATGATCCAAGTGTCTGCATTGCTGTAACCGCAATGAACTGTGTTGGCGAATTTCGTCCCAGGCAATTTCGGCCTGTTTCGGCGGAACCCCCCTGGCAGCCACTCGCGGAACCCCGAGGTTCCGTGGAACCCCCGGTCGAAAAACACTGCTCTATATAACGAGCGTGACTATTAAAAGAAAGCAACGCTCCAGCACTTTAAATGACATTCTGAAATTAGTACCTACGCAGCGTCTGACACTTAATGTTGATGCACTTGTGGATGCGAAAAAAATGCAAAGTTTTAGGTGGAAATTGAAAACAGCGCATTAAAAATGCTTTGAAATATTTTTCAAAGCGTTTTTCACACCGCACATACATATTCCAGCCCATTTTTCTCTAGAGGAGTGTTGATGTGGCAGCAACTTCAACAGTTATGTCCCGCGAAGTGTTTCTTATTTATAAACCGCATGCATTTACAAAGCAATGTGTTAACACAGTCTTCTTCAACCGTTGCCAGTTTACTTGTTCATTCTTTTGTGCTAAAAGTCGAAAAGAAAAATGAAATTGTCATTATTTGTAGGTTCTTATCCCATGATTTTACCGTCTCGGTCCGCTTGAGCTTATACGGGCTATGATCTGACTCCTAAAATACAATGAGTTTGATGCTTTAAACCGGTGGTTCTTCCCCTTTCCAACCCCAGGACCCTATTCCTAAAGATGTTGGCTTGGGGTCCCCTCGTCTGCAGTTATGTCATTAGTCAAAGTAGTGGTCGTTGTTGTTTGTGCATCTGAGGATTAAAAGAAAACATTTTGTCGTGCTTCTGGGGACCTCCCGATTTTTCACTGGGGACCCAGTTAAGGGCCACTACTCAAAACCAACTCCATCTTGATGGTGGGATCGAAAGGAGAACGTTCGAATCGTTGCTCAGTGTATTCTACATATCTCTTCACTGAGTGTTGCTCGGCTGACCTGCAAGAACTTTGCGTTTTGTCGATTTATTTTCTTCTCACTGTGAGTGATCGGCCTGAACCGCAGTGCTTTGTTGCGTTGTTGCACTGGATCCAGCAGTTGCAGTTGATAATTTGACGCAAACGTCTCAAAATGGCGATACTCATCGCGCCTCGCCGAAGTCAGCGCACACGAAGATGCCAGCTGCCGGTCAGACACGAGCGTTGGTCGGGCAGCTCGCCAACTGTGTTTCAGCTACAGCGTCCTCTACACCCACTATCACTGCGCGTCTTCCATGATCGATCTGCTTATTTCGGTTTTCTTCCGCTTTTAACAAAAACCTCATTTCGGGCTTGTCGCGCATGAATAGCAGTGAAAAAAACATTTTTCTGCTGCGACGAGGCAGCGAACTGTGATGATGAATGAAGCTCATGTTTTTCGGCTGTGTCGCTGGTTCGAAGCTTCCGGTTTCACGAGCCGTGTTTTGCCCGAAAAAAATGACGTCACTACTCAAAACGCCCAAAAATCCGCGCTTCTCATTAAAAAAAACGGAAATGATTTCAGCTGCGTTGACGGTAACGTGGGTGGTGGTAGTTCCGTGTTGAATCATTTGTAGGCAAACTGTTGTATTTTTATAAGTACCTCGTCCATTTGTACATGCCTACTCACTGCCTTGCGCTGAAAATTACGACTGCGCTTCGCCGTTTTTGAAATGCGCGTTGTTTCGCATTCACGTCACAATGAAAACGGATACTCGTCGCAGGAAACTCAGCATTGTAAGCGAGTTGAAAAGTTAAACTCAAACTCCATTTGGTGTCGAGTAGCAAGCAATGCCATCAGCGCAAAACTCCAAGTTCCAGTAATTTTTCCACACCCAATCTGCCTGTGTTTTTTTCCTAATTTTGCATTGTGGACAGTACTAAATCATGATCAAAATTAACCTAAAAATGATGCGCTTCCCCAATCCCCAAACCTCCTCCTCCTACCTTGGCCCGGCCTCGATTCGCCCGACCAGCGCCGGGACCCAGGAAGCAGCGTCGTCGTCATGGGAACGCAGGTCGTTTCTAGCGTCGCGCACTGAGAACTGTTGAAAAAGCCGATCGTCGCGAAAGAACAACACGCCGACGATCAGCAGCGCCAAATTCAAGGTGCAAGCATCGATTCTTTCTTGTCAGGTCGGCCATGTATCACCAGACAGTGCAAAATCATGATCAAAATTAACCTGACATCGACGCGCTTCCCCAGTCCTCAGCGAAGCAACCGAAATTACGTGCGGGCTCCTGCTGCTGCAGTAGAGACAATGGAACTCAAAATTACAAGTCAAATTATAGCATAACTGCGACCACTACTGCTAGCTGTAAACTTAACTCGCAACCACTAACAGCTGCAAACTTACTGGGAACCACCAACTCCTGCAAACTTTACTGGCAACGTGATGTGCGTGAATCGCAACGGACTGTCGCAATCATGCGAACGAATGCTGAGCGAAAGAAGCTAATTTTTTAAGTTGATGTTTATTCGTGCTCGCCCCGCCGCGCGTAAATTTTCGGTCGAGCCAACGTCAGCCATTTTGTGGACCATTTTAAGCAGGGAGTGATATTCATGCTCCGTGACAAGGTACGTTTCGTTTATGTTTGTCGAGCAAATTGTGAACGAACAAGCATATTCGTACCAAGAAATATTTTCCTTTAAAAAAATCGGTTATCAGCGCGGGTTGCGAGGACTTCCTACTTGTGTCGCATCCGCAGCTTCATACCGCTGCTACTCTTGCGATCGGAAAGCCCGAGCGGCAAACGCTCAAAGCTTCACACCGTGGCAGAAATCAACAATAGAAGTGGTCACACGCCGTGATCACTCCATTAACGGTTGTTCGCGTCACGTTCATATAGGTGATGTAGGGTTCCCACGCGGTATTGAAAGTATTGAAAAAATATTGAATTTAAAAATTGTTTTTCAAGACCTTGAAAAAGTATTGAACTTTCCCAAAATGTACATTAGGTATTGAAAAAGTATGGAAATTCCAAATGGAAAAGAAATCTCAAGTATCCGAGGAGAATTTCACTGAAGGCAAAGCACTTCATTATTTCTGCAGTGTTGTGCAATGTGTAAAATTGAGTTTCATGATTAAGGATTTCGAAAAATGAAGAGAAGTAATCTTATTGAACTTCTTAAATTAAGTATTGAAAAGGTATTGGAATAGTATGAAAAAAGATTTTTAAAAATGCGTGGGAGCCCTGGTGATATTCCTAGCGCACTTCCCCTTCGTGGTGCATTGCGCATTTGTGTTTTTCAGACCTCCTCCGCTTCGTATCGTAATAATCAGCTGTTACTAGGCCCGAACATGCATCGAACGCTGCTTGTTTTTCTGTGGGGAGGAGAGGTCAGCGCCTGTGCGCGAACTCGTTGCAGTGGGAGGGCGCGACGAGTTTTTCGCGAATAGCGAAGAATGAACCGGGCAAGCCCAGCATGTGCCCGCTTCTCAAGTAGCTGTACTGGAGCTGAGCGATTATTCGAAGAAAAGCGAAATACGCACCTAGGCCGGAATTTCGGTTGCCAGACGTAACGCATCGGCGGTGCATTATAATTAACCATGCCGCAGCACCGAAGCTGGTTTTTATTGCATTCGTTTCTCTTTTCGGCAAATCTCAGTGGTTTGGCAGCAAGTCCGATGGCCTGGCGCTTGTCCGAAGAAAAACAAATCATTGGTTTGCCTCGTTCCCGGAAAGCGTTTGCAAGTCCGCGCTCCTAATCAACGGTTTGAATAATAAATGGACAAACTTTGGTCTAAAAAAAGCTAAAAATTTACTTATATCAACTTTCACTAGAAACGTTAGCAACCGCTCGCATTGAATGGCTGCATTGGTCACGAGAATCAAAAGAAACGACGAATGGGGACTGCTGCCATTCACATTCAATGGTCGCTAAGAAATCGAGAAAGAAGAGATAAAGAAAGAAGGACCGCTGTTGTTTTTGCGACCAGGGCACTCGTAGAATCAGAAATCGTCCGACACTTCGTCGCGATAAGGGAAGAATAAAAGGTCGCCACGGTCCATCATGACCGCCAAGTACAAAGACGCCGATTGGATCCCCACGAAAAATGCCAGCGCGACCGAGGGCGAAGGACCAGAAGAGAGAGTCCAGGAGCCTTCGTTTTGGTCGAACTGAAAGAAGAAGACTTAGCTCCACCAGCGTCTCATCTGCGTGCGACGCATCCACGGCGTCAGGACAAAGGCAAGAGAGCAAATTCTGAGACAGACCTCACAACAGAAAACCATCCGGTGGGAGTTTTGTTGAAATGAGGGATGTAGAAGTGAAAATGGCCAGTGCGCCCCTTTGTCGCCTCACCAGTGAAAGACTTAACTTGCAAGCTATAGTTGGGAACTTCGTGCTGTACACTAACTCGTCGGGAGAAACCGGAGTTGAGCTTATTAGCATGACTCGTTGCATCATTACGGCGATCGACAAATCGTGCGGTTGGAGCTCCGAAAAAGCCCATGCTGTCCAGCAGAGTGCTCCGCGACAGCTGATTAGTCCTCTCTAGAGTTTTGGATTCGATGGCAGCATTTGAAGTTTTATCAGACGTTGCGTTGGTAACTTCGCGTATAAGCAGGTCGGACACGCGCGTTGAGTCTGACACACCCTGGTGTTTGCGCAGAGCTGTGCTCGCACTGAAACGCAGCAGCTCTGCTTTTGCTTGCAAACCAGAGAGCTGTGATTTGCAGCTGTTCTTCTTGCCAGCCTCCCACGAGTTGCCACCGCTCGCGCAGCCCGCGCGAGCCATTGTGACGCCGCGAATTTTCTGTACGACCGCGCGTCGTAGCTGGACGGCGATCAGGCCGATCGCTGCGAAACGTCGCGCGCTGAAGACGCCTCGAGCGTCGACGAATTTCAGAGAAACGCCTCGTGTCGTTTTTTCAAGAAACGAGATGATTTGTTGTTGCGCTGTCAAGGCCCGAAAAGCTCAAACAAAGCACCATCGTGCCTTCGCAGGAAAATCGAAATTGCGCTTGTGCCGTCAGCAAAAAAGAGAATATTATCAGCAAAGTGTTGGAATTTAGTTGTTTTTCTTTGAAATGAAGCAGCAGTAACGGAATGATATCTTGATGTCAATTGATTAAAAAACTCGTACTTCTTAAAAACACCTCTTCGCTTTAATGATGCTGCAAGAAGTTTTTCCTTTCGCTATTTTTAAACTTCGTAAATCAAAACGTTGAAAAAGTTCGTTTTTCATCCCCGTGAAAAACGCATTCTGTGGGTTTGAAATTCCCGCGACAATTAAAGGATTTAGTTCCTTTCAAGCAGCGCTTTGGTTTTCCCTATGTGGTGAAGAAACCGTACGCGCTTAGCACACGTGTTGTTGCAAGGCTAACGATATCCCTACCCGCTACCGGGCGCGAGCGGGATTAAAGTTCTGAGGCGGTCATTTCCGATGCGCACCTCGCCGCGGTCCTGTGCATCTGAAATGTGGTCGAAAAGCGGTTTTCGCGGAACAGCGCACTGCCCGCTTGTTTTGCAACAACAGCGCATCGTTGTCTTGCAACAGCGCATTATTGTTTTGCAACAACGCATTATTGCTTTGCAATAACGCATCGTTTCTGTCTCGCGCGGATACAAGGTCCCAGTCTAAGAAAACAACTTTCGTGAATCGATATCTTTGAAAAACATCTATTCACCCTGTTTTGTTTAAAAGAGATGTTTTTTGCGGGCGTTTGCACAAGATAAAGAGTTGCTGATTAATTCGTCGAATGTGTGATGATTATAATTATCCTTGAAAAACGATCATAATGAATTATAAAGAGTGACGCGAGAATGAATCACACATAATCTTACCACTGCTTATCAAAGGTCGTGACCTTGTTTTTCTGTTTTTTTGGACCTTGTTTCTGATGCAACAGTAAACCTTTTTTCTCTGACACTCAAGTCGATTCTGGATCGCAAAGAACGCAGAAGACGCTGCACCCTTTGCGATAAACGCAATTTCGGCGAAAGTTGTTTTGTCCTCCCTTACGCGGACGACCGTAACCGCACGAACGAAGTGTCAGATGTGGTTATGTCCTTGACATGACCCACAACATTTGGGAATAACCGCACCCTCGGTCTTCCCGTAATGGGTTGATGCCGCCGCTGAGTTGGCGCGAACGTTTGTGACGTTGTTGAATATTTGTGAGGTTGTTGAACGTTTGTGACGTTGTTGGGCGGGCTTTTTTCGCGGTACTGCTTCGATAGCATCTTGGTTTTAAGGGGATGAGGAGCTTTCGCAGTGGGCGGGGTTTAAACGTTCGTGACAAGGTTGGAACGATGCGACAAGTTTCGGGATCTTGAACCACTGTGTGAGATGTTCGCCGGCAGCAGTCATGCAATGATAAGATGCTGAATAAAGAGTTGCCGGTTAAAGATGACAGCTCTTCGCTTTATCCATCACGCCGTCGTACAAAATGGCGGAACAGCTGGTGTTCTCCCCGAAACAGCAGATTCATCTCACTGCGCGTTTCGTGCACTTCATTCTTGGATGCTGTTGTGGCTGTTACCGGCAATCGCACGTTGCTTTTGTGTCTGACTTTGTGTGCACGAACAGCGTTCGGATATAAAACTCCAAATCACGTTTTTTGGTAGTGGGGTGGTGGCCAAGCTGAGAATTCACGATGCATGATTTTCATTGAAACAATGCATTGTGCCACTGCACTGGTGTCCATCCGCAAGTTGCGCCGCTCCTATTTTCGTCACAATCTCCATTGTTTTCGTTCGTGGCAGTCACGAATGTGGTTTTGAAAGAACAGTTGCTCTGTGGGTTTGCACGAGGCTGCCGCGTGGTCATGTCAAAAGTGGTTGTAAGAAATCGAAAAATCCACTGTTAACAATTTCAACGCCTTCCGTGCGATCAAGGTGCGGAAACGCGGGAAAGGCAGGTTACGACTAAAAGTACACAATGATTGTCATAAAAAATCATAACGAAATTAGATAGTTGTTTTGCGGGGTAGTTTGCATATCGGACCATATATTACATAACGGCGAAACCATACCTTGCTTAACGACGAAACCATACTTGCTTGATGACGAAACCTCACTTTGCTTGACGACGAAACCATACTTTGCTCGACGACGAAACCGTACTTTGCTTGATGATGAAACCATATTTTGCTTGACGACGAAACCATATTTTGCTTGACGATGAAATCATACTTCGGCTGACGACGAAACCATACTTTGCTTGACGACGAAAACATCTTTTGCTTGACGACGCAACCATATTTTGCCTGACGACGAAACCATATTATGCTTTACACCGAATCCAGCAGCGGTGGCCAAGCACACACCGCGGTCGAATCGCATTGTCCGCGATGTGTTGACGTCAAACGCAGTAAAATCGGCTTCGTACCTGACAATTAAACTTGCGCTTATGACAGTCCACTCCATGAACCTTGTGCAAATATAGCCTCAGTGAATAGCTGATGAACGGAGCTCTTTCGAAGCATATAGCGAGCTCGTGAAATAAATCTGATTCCGGAAACCTACGGCTGTGCGTTCGAGTTGTGCGGTGCAACGCAACTATTGCATCCTAATCGCCGAGTCGGTTTTCATCCTACAACTGAAAACTTTCGACCAGTGTTTCCCAACCTTTTTAGGTTTGCGACAGAGGACAAATACAATCTACGGCACCTAGTGGCGAACCCATAGCAATTTGCTTTAAGGTTTGGTGGCATTTTGAAAATCTACATTTAATGAGATATTGAGAAACGTATTGGAGCCCGCGGCATCCCTGGTTATTGTAAATGGCACCCTAGAGTGCTGAGGTACCGCGGTTGGAAACCATTGCTATAGGCCCTAGATATTAGGAACATTATCGAAACCTCGTACAGTCAATGCCGAATGGAAAAAAGAGCAATGCGTGTACTACACAGCTTTTGCTTTGACTCAAATTCCGAGAATTTTGAATAATCAATTGTTTGTAAAACAATCTTTTGCGACAAAAATCGATCATTGAAACTCCCAAAAAAATTAAATGCACAGCTGACGTATTATCGTCTGCATTCAGCCAAATACCTCAGTGACCAGGACCGAGCTGTTATTATTCGATGTACATCAGCGTTGGTGCTGTGCCATCGTGATTCCGCAGCACATGTGCGCAAATTATCTTCTCGAAGCCAACTGGGAACGAAGGCGTAGACAGTCGTTAGTTTGCGTATCAGCGTGCAGTTTGAAGGAGGTGCTCACTGGTTCTTGCTTCGGCGTACATTCCAGTCCTCACCGTTCCCAGCCTGATTCTGTGGTGTCTTTGCGAGTTTTGTGAAATACTGTCATTCCGAAGTTCCAGTGATTGTAGATGAAACTAGCATATCGCTGCTTTTCTCTGATCGCAATTAGTAGTTCAACGTAAAGCATGTCAATTGTCGATTGAACTTTTCCGTTTCGACATATATGACATTTGTTACTGTCGCGGAATCGCGATTTAAGCAGAAAATACGCGCTGCACATCCGGGCACCGCAGAAACCTCATTTCCGCTTTACACAACGAACACGCAGCTTCCGCTGGTGCCTGCGTGTCACGGAACAACGAAACAATCAAAGTCCGATTTCGTGCCGTTCATGCAATGGCGCGTCGCTCATTCCTCTGTTGCATGGCAGTCAGGAGTTACATGCCATCGATTACGTCGCCAAACACGTCAGCGATGCGTGCCTGACGGCGGTTGCTGCCACGTTCTGCGCGGTTCAGCCAAAGGCGCTAATTTGTGAGCTTATCAGTCGAATAGAAGGCTTTCGGCGCGCGATAGAGATCTTGGCTGTGAACGAAACAGGCCTCGCGTATTTTTATTGCGTTGCTGCAGACGTAGAACGCAAACGAGAAGTAGAAAAGCCGCTTGCTTCATGTTCACTGATGTCTCGAGATCCCAGCATTCCATTTCGTGGACCGGCAACTGTTCGGTGTCTCGGCCTCTGCCCACACAACACGCCTGAACATAATTTCGAAATCGCATATCAATGCAAGGAAGCATGAAGTGAAAGTTGTTGGCATGTACTGTGTTACCCCAAAAATTAGACACGGTTTATATTTAATATTCTCTCCAGAACGACATAGTATGGCTTGCTTTCACGACAGGGCACATTTTTAATTTTTCTTTTCAAACCGTTGAGCGACCTGCATTTACCCAAATTGTACTACATTTTACTCAAAAACTCAAGAGCAATTTTTTCTCCAGTATCTTGATCCCCCGAGTGATTTTTGCTAGTTTTTTTGGGGAAAAGGCTTACATTATATAATCAACCCAAAAAAAGGCCGTTTTTCGGCTCAGGCCTTATTTTGAAGGAAACACGGCAGTTGCAAGATTTCAACAGTCGCTGCTTTGTAAGTCGTGTTCTGACCTTGAGGCGAAGCTTGCGAATTTGCACCCGCGAAGAAATAAACCGAACCCATGTGACATGACCGCTTGCCACATGCTGCAACGCAGAACGTTTTGCTCGTCAGGGGTTCGATACCTGCGCTTTTTCGTAAAGTTGCTTGCCGGTTCTTCATCTGGGGCCTCCATTGTACATTTGTAAACCATCTGTGAAGGAGGAAAGGGACAGCGGGGACAAAACCTGAACATGCGTCAAACTGCGACGCGAGCCCCTTATCATGCGATTGTGGCAATTAAACCACAACGCTTCGATCATGAATTTGTATCGTGTTAAGAAATTCTGGGAGGGCTCAAACGTTGGTATTTATTTTGTTTTCCGAAAAAGTTAATTTTTTAAATCTGGTACATCGGTTTCTGAACAAATCGATACCTCGTGCTATTTGGTAAAAAAAGAGAAATTGCATCTCAGTGCATGTCGCGATGTGGTGTGGTCGCCAATTGGCTAGATTCGTTTTGCCGGTTAAATTCTCCTGTGCAAAGCACGTGGCATCCAGCCTGCCAAGGACATGGCTGGCAACCTTCTCAGTGGCTCAGTGGTAGCTTGCTAGACATTGTGGTATGCGTATCACTGT
>JGI24159J19872_10013908_pt1 | contig 10435 bp, 6 predicted proteins | sample Ectturendosymbi4_FD_19872 | JGI IMG/M metagenome (IMG submission 19872) | reverse complement strand
TGACGATATCCCCTGAAGAGTGTCAGACGAAAAGCTTTGGGATGAATCTCCTACTTCACGCCATCTTCAAGTTCTGTACCACCAAACGTCTTTTCAAATACAGTGTTTCGATTTCAGTGCCAAAAAAACCTGGAGCAACTCTCTAACAAAAGGAAACCACACTCTTTGCAGCAGAACCTAGCAGAATTGGTTTAGCATTTGACAAAACTAAGCGCTTACTTGAAGAATAAGTTATTCATCCTTTCTCAGAACACCACATTGTAACAGGTCAGGTAACGGCATTTCCCTTGTTATCCGATTACAGCCCTCTTGTATACGGCTATTCAGCGGACACTGCTACAAGACATTATAAAACTGCTCACTGTGTCAATGACTGACCTATTAACGTTATCTTTCCGGCTCATAGGGCGGTGGGCAAACTTTTGCGTTCTAAGATGATACAACACATAGACAGCAGTGTTGAAAGCACTAAACAGATAAATGAGTTTGATGCTTGTGGTATTGAGCCGAAAGGGGTAACAATTCGCTTTATACGGGGTGGAGGTGCAAAGTATTGTATATGCCCGTGGAAGTTTCTTGTATTGATTTTTGCAGTTAATTGTCAAGATTTGAAACAAAATGTGAGCGAGTAAGTCTTTTCCATGAAGCAAACGTTGCGGTAATACGTTTCGGCAATTTTGATGCGGTTGGTAGTGGTTTTACTGTAAGTTCACTGCCGTTGGAATGCTTTGATATGTGTCGAATGAACGCACACTTGAACTGGTAGAGATGACTCATGATCGGCGAATAGTGGCAGGAAATATTATGCATGAGGTGGTCGATTGCGGTTCATCACCTCGTTAGTATTCTTGTGTGTTGTTTGAGTTCAAGTAACCCTTGGGCATGCAGACGAGAGCCATTTCTGACCCAGTGTTTTTATCAGTTGGCCAGTGAAATGTAGTGATCCAGCTGGTAATGTTTGTTTTGTTTTGTTTGCTTTAAGCCAATTTCATTAAAGCAGTGCGTGCACTGCAGTAAACAGAGTATAGGGCTAACTTAGGACCAACAAAGTAACCCGAGGGCCACATTATGACGCTGATGCAACGATGGCGGTACCTCAACCTTACAAGGGAGCTTTTACACCTTATTTCCTGCGAAAGTTATCTTGACTTATATGCAAATCACTTCTAGCCGTTTCTACGTTCGTTTAAAAGGAACGTGTTCACTCACTAGCCGAGCGCTTTTAAACATTAATCAATAAGCTAAATAACCTTTAAATGCTGATTGCACGAAAATTCCCAAAACTTATCGCGGGCCGCACAAAATGCCCTCGCGGGCCATATGCGGGCCGCGTGTTTGAGGCCCCTGGTATAGCTGAATCATTTTATGCCATTTCAGAACTTTTCATTTTTTCTTGAACTGCAGGTTTGACAGTCATTTTGTACAGCGTAGTATTGAAAGCTTCATGTGCCTGCAAACTCTAGCATGCGCGTTTGTTGGTTCAGTGGTTACAAACAAGGTGGGAGAGAAGCACCTAAGACCACAAAAGTATTTGTACTGAGAAACGGTGAATAGCGGTAATATCGGTACCTTTCCATGGAGTAGGTAGCGGGTGAACGCAGCGTCGTTCCGGCGAAGATAACGCGAGGATACGCTTGATTCATCTTCTTCTTGGTTACTTTCAGAAGCAGTCGATCGGTTTGGTGCACGAAAAACGGAAGTGCTAAATAGCCTTATAATGAAAATCACAGCCAATGAAAATGATACAAACGACATATTGCAAACGTTTCGATAATTTCTGTTATCCTCATCAGTGCATTGCAAATTGAACTGCAGTGATCATGCTCGATCGGTTTGATTCCTTAGTGTTTGTGAAATCTATTTCTGCCTTTTGTTTCCACATAATTTAGCTGTTTGTCATATACCGGTACCAACAACAACAGCGACTGAATAAAGTTTATGATGCAAGCTTGTCATGTCTAACTATAGTTTTTCTCTTTGTTCTTGATGAAGGTGGTGCAGCAGAGGTTTCAGTATCGGAACAAGCACTGAACGGTTTGTTATAGAATGATCAGAAATGCAGCACTAGGACAACCGATTGTTGAAGTTTTCCTTGGCCATTCTTTCGTGCCACATGATTGCTCAGACTTCTGTTAGTCTGCTGCCCAGTTTGGTCGCCTTTCTTTGTTGAAAATTAGGTAGTGGAAAAACCAAACCCATGGGGCAAACGACAATTTCAGAAAATGTTTGAAACGCGGATTTTGTTGTTGCGAACAATCTTTACGTGCTGAACCCTTCTTCGTACTGCGTCATTGTGCTTCAGTTCCCGGGCTCCGGTCTGAGCAGCAACAATGCTCATACTTGCGTCGCTGTTGCGCATGTGCCACAATTCGCATCTTATTGGTTGGTATATTCAGTTTGGTTATGGTGAAGAGCGAATTCCACTTCAGCTCGAAACATCAACGTAAGGTTAGCAGTAGGGAATGCGGTGCACTGGGGAAGTCTGGTGGTCGTGACCTTGCTATGCCCTCAGAACAACCAGAGCAGGGGCACTGACCAGTAAGACACATAAGTTGAAATATATTTGTTTCTGTGTAGTCGATTCTTACAATATTGCAACTCCCTCTGGTGGGGGGGAGGGTATTTCAGGTAGACCACGAGTTTTACACTTTTACCAGACTCGGGTGAGCTACACTTTTTCCGTCATACCGGCTGTTGTGCTTTTCTGTTCATCTACTAGGCTTCTCTGCCCTATTCTGATGGTCTGTCGATTTGTTGGTGACGAGTTCAACGCATAGTTCTACGCTTTAATGCGCTGAGATTGCACGTATGTTATCACCAGGGATAACCGGGACGATGCTTAAGGATGTTGAGTCTTAAGAGAAGTCCCTCCATCAACGACTGCACAGACGAAAGTCAAGCATTTATTTCACAAACAATTGCTCAAAAACGAGATGAAGTTGTTACAGAAGAAATAGCATTGAAAGAACTTGACTTGATTCTTCAAAAGTTGGACTGCGACTCGGATAAGTCGAGAATTTCAACAGATCCGCATACGGTATTTTTGCATTCGTGTGTTTACGACAGTAAAATTGCTGAATTGTAGTTTTTATGGTTTTGCTGTGTTTGCTGCATTTGTACGAACGACAGAAATGCTACGTTTGCATTACCAGCATTCTATTTAGCGCAGCTTTTGTCGTATTGCAAAGGATGTGCTTGTCGGTGCTTCTATGCCGTAATCGTACGAAGTTTGGGGATTTTCGGAGGATTGCGATTCGTCAACAGCTTTAGCTTCCTTTACTGCCATTGCTGGCCTGCCAGCTGATGGAGTCTTGCAGAAACCAAAACCTACAGCACGTCATCTTAGCAAAAAATGTCGTTTATGACGGTTTGAAAGCAATTTTCGCATATTAAATAAAGCTGTGATTGCTACCCATTCAATATACGAAATAAATCGTAGCTTTGTGCAATCAGAAGGCATTTTTATATCGATCAAGCACATCCAAAGCTTGCAAAAGACGCGGTAGTCGTGTGCCCCTCTAATGAAATACCACGCTTGTTCATTCTGAAGTAAGAAAATCAGCCTTCATTACTTGAAAAGCTTACAGTACGGGCTGTGCTTTCATCTTTTTGCGATGATTCAAACTAGCACGTATCTGTGTTCAAGTGACTAGTCTCCACGCAGGCGAAGAGGCTGCATCAATCAGCAAATTTTTATAAGGAAATCGATTTCACATAACATTATGCATCGTCAGAAGCATGAGCAGAGAAAGCAAACAAACTCTGATTTGGCGATGTTTTCTTCGACAGCAAGGAAGTTCTTTACAGTACTAAGTCAGAACACAAGCTTCGATAAATAGAAAACTTGAAAATATGTTTGTCCCGTATAATTTCTTTCACTGCAATACGAAAGTATCTGACGCAAAATGTCGAGCAATGCAACAGCCAACAACGCGGTCATAATGACTCAGTGCGCTGGTACGATGCTTAAGATTGATTGTTTTACGGGAGGTCCGCCGCCGAAATCTAGTTAATGCTGTAACGAGGCTAGGATAACCCGAGGCGTTTTTAAATGCAAAATGCTGAACGCTGTGAGAGTTGTCAACAAAGCTAGTTCACTGGATGGTTAAATACTCCGAACCAGGTGAAAGGAGCCACGAAAAAAGTGCAAAAATCATTTCTCACGGGGTAGAATCATGCTTTGAACATTAATTTTTGCGTCAAATGAAAGCGAACGCATGTAGTTGCAATTCTCATAGTTTAGCACGCATTGACTTTCGTGGCGTACAAGCACACTTTTGCAATTTTCACACAATGACTAGATAAAGAGTGTTTTTATTGCACCACAGTGAAGCGTGCACCCGCTTGAAACTTGATGTTTGTTGGTCAGCACGATTAGTTGCGCCAGTCTGTTGCGGTAAACATCATCTGCTGTGCAGCAAGGTCACAGTGTGGTCCAATGATTCATTTTGCGTTACGGTATGGTACGTAGCTGTTTGCAAATAACCCAAGGAAACACGAGACGATTCAATGCGGACAAGCCCAGGTTCAGAAGAGTGGTGAGGTGCCTAACTTGGCACGCCGTAAGTTCGTTGATGGCACGCGAGCGCTTAAGCTTAGCAAAAAACGATTTTTCTATTAGATTTATTCTATAAATTTTTGCTATTTTGATGTCTGAGTTGGAGATACAGTATCTTCTTGGACGACAAGGAAGTTCTTTTACGAGGTTAACATTCATTTGAACATGGCAGGGCACGGAACTAACTTAATACTAGAGATTTTATCACGCACTCCCATTCGAGTTGAACATCAGTGGTTTGAGGTTTTTCCGCAACGTGTGCGTTAGTCAACTTCTTGTGAAAATATTCTAAGAATAACGTTTCCACAAATGTTTCAGTAGAACAATTTGCAATGGCAAAAACAGATTGAAATTACANAAATACATTATCAATACATTACAGATTGAAATTACATAAATACATTATCAATACATTACAGATAGAAATTACATAAATACATTACCGCCACATCAGAGTGAGTTTCAACTTCGGCTTTTGTTTTTCGTAGACATTGCTCATTGCTTCAAGTACTTCCAACAAAACAGATTGCAACAGTGGAACTTCTAAATCTACAACCTCGTGTTCATCGGGACAGTGCGCTGACAGAGAAGACGAGTTTTCAGCCCAAGCTACCGTTACCTCCCCATTCTCGAGCACCGAACCCTCGAAGACTTCAGCGCACGCTTCTGTTGAATCGCTGCGCGTGTCGCATGCGAGTGTCTACGAAGCTATCCCATCAGCGGATAGCAAACAAAAATTAGACCATGTCGCTTACCAGTCCGAAGTGACACAGTTAAAAACTTGCGTTACTTGTGGACATGAAATTCATAGTGGTAAAGGCAACGCGCAAGAAAAGAGAACGTCAATATCGGCCCAGTCCATATCGATATCCACGCCATCGACGACGGTATGAAGTTTGCTATTGTTTGGGCTTTGAAGAAACGGCAATTTATTCCAGTGTGTGTGTAGATCGTTAAGAGTTTCCGTGGCCATGCTGTAAATTCTCTCGACGCTTGAATTGGGGTCCGGCACCTTTGGCGATGCAGTTTACAATCCTTTAAGTTCCGCGTGCGCCACTTTTTTTGCAAAATGTTCTGCCACTTTGCAACTCCATAACTCGCCAGCCGATTGAGTTAGAGAGCTGTTCAAACCCTCTACGGATTCGGGAAGTCTTGTAGCTTAGAATAAACAAAAATTTTTAGTTTTGGGTTTGGGTTTCTTGTGGGTGAGGTCATAATGAGGGCATGTTTACGCGCATATTTAGCTGAAGTTACCTGGCCCTGTGCGCCAACCCAACGAGCCATTTTTTGGCTCAAGTTTCTTTTTGGAAAGTAGGCTATAACCGAGTCTAGTGGTGCGGAGTGCTCCAAAAAACAAAATGCTGTTTCTTTTCATCCACTGATGCTAGAGGTGTAATCAAAAGGTTAATTCCACCATTTTAGGACATGCTGATTTCAAATATGATTTTATTTTTAGTGAAGTATTTTTCAGAAAAATATTTATAGCCACTTATAAAAAATTTAGTAGTCGTATAAACATGTCCGAAAACCTGTGTTTGCAACGGCTTTTCAAAAAAATTTTTTTGTGTAATGAAGGATGAATAGTCAATTATGCAAAAAACTTAAAACCTAAGATAGGTTTTTTAAACAGTCTCAGATTGAATAAAACTATGTTTTTTGCTATTGAGTATTTCACCCTCCACTAATTTGCGTTTGTTAGTGATGACATTTCTTAATCACTCAGCTTGGTAATGTGATGATAGTCTGTATGCAGTAGTCAATCTACTAATTGCAAAGTTTATTTGCATATTTTTATAGGCAAAACATGATCAAACCTATGGTTTTAATTAAAGCACATTGAAAAGGCATACTTTGACCATTTAAAATAAAACCTTGGTTTAGAAACAAGGAAATTTTCTGATGCTGGTTGAGCAAGTCACTGGTGCATTTTAAGCCAATGGCTTTAACACAACAAAAGTATTTTGAGCTCATTCCGTAATTGGACTAGATTAGGTTAGCTCAAATCAGATTTTAAGCCCTGCAGTAATTTATTTAACTGTTTAGTAAAGGTTAGCAAACTTAACAACAATGAAGTAAATATTTTTGTATTACAAGTTTTGCTGTCAGTTGTTGCACTATAGGCTTCACATCTGTTTTTAGTTATTATATGAAAATGAATGATTGCTTCATTGGAAAAAACTGGAAACAAGTGTCATTAAAAGTGGTGTAGCCAAAAGCTTGGTTTGAAAGCTTTAACTGGGCTTATTACAGAGGAGATGCAATTGGTGAAATGGAGGGCTCAGAGTAATGTTGAGGATGAAGGTTTATCATTCATAAATATTTGCTTTCATCATTACTGTTACTTGCTGAAAAGGTACTCCACAACTTGTGATTGAAGCTTGGTGTCATTGCAGAGAATTTTGATTTTAGATAATAGCAAATAGCAAGTTGATTCTGGGCATTTTTAACCAAAATTAAGAGACCAAAGAGAAGCAAAACAATTCGTAATGCGTGAAAGCACTAAAGTAACCAAAAACCGAAACTGTCGTGACTATTTTACATCAGGTTCCAAAAATAAAGGCAAGCTAATGTAAGTCCGTAAGTGAAACAAAGAAACAGCAAAGCTTAAGAGCAGTTTGCAGCAAATACCAGCAGAAAGCAGTGTGTGCAGCGGTACTGCAGGTCGTTTGTTGATCTTTCTTGATCTTATGTTATTTTATTGTTGCGAGCCACGGTTTAACATGGATCGTAGATAGCGTTGTATATCTGAAAAGCTGGTGATCAGGTTATTAGTCAAGAGTCAGTATAGATTGTAATCTTTTGAATCAGGCACGGAATAGTCAAATACGGTCCCGGAATGATTTCTGATGGGCTTGGAGTGTAAGCTTTCAAATTCAATAGGTCACAGTGTTTTTGCAGTTGTAAAGAAGAAACGTCTTTGACTAATTGTAAGCATAAGTTATTGTTGAACATCTTTGCCGGTTGAGTATATGCACTGTACAAACATCTTCGGCGATGAAATTCAATGAACTCAACTCCTATGTGAACACTTAATATCTGGTGAGGGGCATGCATCCTCCCTTTTGTTCGCGACTGTTAAGCGTTTGAACCAGCAAGCGTGATGAAATCAATTTTTTTGGCACGGAGTTCGAGTCAGCGTTTCAGCCATCTAAATTCCACTTAGAGCAGGGGTCTCAAACTTAAGGTGCTCCGAGGGATAAAGTAATCCAAGAGCCGCATTGAGACTTCGTGACCATAAGGGGTCACAATGACCCGGACGCCGAATCACTAGGGGGCGCCGAAAAGTCCCAACAATGTCGCAAGCCCTCTCTCCAATACAGTACATTTGCTCCCGAAAGACCTCAGGTTCGAACACGAGACTGCCAAACTTGTTTCTTGCCCCGGGCCCCGATGTAACCTCGGTACGGCCCTGCGCTGGCGCAACAATGGCTGAACCTTTGTGGAAACAGCTTTTGCATCTATTTCCTGCTAAGTGTAAAGCGAGTTATAGGCAATTCATTTATAACTATCCCTACTGTCGTCTGAAAGGAACTTGTTGACTCTCACCGAGCACTTTTAAACATCGGTGAATAAACCTAATAGCTTAAAAATGTTGATTACAGTACTGTATTTGAAAATTTAAAAAAGCATGACGGACCGCAAAAAATACCCCCGTGGGCCACATGCCGCATGTTTGAACCCTGTCTTGGAGACTGTTCTGTGTCTTTCACCATCGTACGTGTATCATTTGGTTTCAGACGAGCGTTTGCCGAATATGTCTCGAAAGCGAGTCCCAGAACGAAGGGTTGATCGCCCCGTGCAGATGCAAAGGCTCGTCAGCGCACGTTCATCGATCCTGTTTGGAGAAGTGGATTAAAAGCTCAGGTAACGTTGATTGCTCTGAGACTGACACCTTAACGAGATTCAATAAACAGCAGATGATGTAGCTAATGAGCGACAAAAGGCCATTGTAGTCCCACAGATCCTTGTAACCATGTTCATAACAATCTTAGCAAAACCATGTTCGTAAAAATCTCACCTATGTTTTTGTGTTTTTGAAAACTTGTGTATAGGTCGTTTGTAGCGTCAGTGTTTCCTCTCTTCCTCTTGATAATGGGTGGAGAGAAACATAAGTTCTTGTCACCTGTTTTTATTTTAGCGTGTGATCTTACAGCTACTTGCTCTGCGTAGCACTTGATTCCAGTGGCGTGCAGAGGTGGGAGGGGCGAACGGGACGACGGCCCCGGGCATCCAAGACAGGGGGGCATTCAAAGAGTGAAATCAGACGAATTTAAATGCTGTAACTGGATATGATTTTTCTTATTGTAAGGCTACTAGCGCATGCTGCATGGATTTAATTTTTCGAAACTTGTTTTGATGTCAACACTATTTTTTACGCATTCAAATGCCAGTAATTCTCAGCTTCTTCAATACCATGGAACCTATACTGTAGGTATGCGGCGCACACCCAATCAAACTGATAGTGCTGACGTGACTTGTTCCAGATCGTGCGATCAAAGGAAAATCACAAAAAGATTGAAAGATAATCAGGGTTGAAAAAACCCGTTTTTTTTTTTTTGAAGTAAACCAACACACCTCGGCTTTTTGTTTTTTTAACCCGTTTTTTGGGGTTGTGAAACGAAACAGGTTTTTATTATTTAAAAATACACAAAAACCTCATTCTGTGTTGCTTACATTGCATCACGCAACATCACCATTTTCAGAATTGCACAATAATAACTTGTTACACCTATTATGGAATTTAAAATTGAGGGTAAAGAGATGTACCCCATCTTTGTTTTCGCAAAGTGTTGTTGGTAAATTCACTCCAAAGTGGTATGGCTTGACAAGCATGCGCACAGCAAGCAGAGAAAAGCCACTCGCACATAAACTCTGCAGTTTCACGTCAAGTTTATGCACATGCTCTGCTCGTTCAGCATCTATAGAGCGTATTTTCTCAGCATATCATTTGGTATGGTCCAACATCAGAAACAGCATGTACGCAGAGATGGTACAAAAATTGATTAAAATATACCGATTTAACAGAGCTGAAGAAGATAACCAATAGAATTTACTCAAACTGTTCGAATTATTCTTAACCTTTTTTCAAGTCCTAAAAAATTTCGTTGCAGATCGTTTTGTTTCATTAAAAAAAATTACAGTTGACTGTACAAATGTGCTGCTTGTTTTAATTTTTATTTCATGGTACATTTTTCAAAGGAAAAGAGTGGGATTTTTGGTGTCTTTTATTGTATGTTTTAAGTGGGCTTTAAAAAAACGGGTGTTTTTCGGTTGGTCTAATTACATGAACTCTGAAGATAATTATCGACGTTTAGTTGATTTTCTGAGCCAAATTTCAAACTGTCCTATTTCAACGTTCTTGATTTAGCTGTTTTTTTGATGCATCACTAGTTTCTCTTTTCGTTTTTTGTGCTAATACAGTCGCACACCTGTGCTTGCAATAAGTGCTTCGTTTCGAGCTTCGTCATTAATTGGCAGTTCACATTGATCACAACGGCTCACACAAGTACGTATCTGTTCTTTCCTCTTAATAATAGTACATCGTGACCTTTCCACACGCACCAAGATGGCCGTTTACAACGCAATCTGCGTCTCGACACTGCTCTATGCATGTGAAGGATGGACACCGTACCGTCGTCACATCCGAGCCCTCGAGACCTTTCACATTCGGTGTCTTCAAACTATCCTGCACGTGCACTGGTGGGACAAAATAACTCATGTTGAGATCTGCCGCAGAGCAGGCACAACATGCCTTGAGACGATACTACTCAGAAGACAACTGGCCATGTGATAAGGATGCCTGGAAACAGACTTCCCCGCCGCCTACTTTATAGTGAACTCTCCTGCGGCCGACGTTCGGTGGGGGTCAAAAGAAGC
>JGI24159J19872_10013907_pt1 | contig 10436 bp, 8 predicted proteins | sample Ectturendosymbi4_FD_19872 | JGI IMG/M metagenome (IMG submission 19872) | reverse complement strand
TTCCAGTTACGTGCAGAAGCAGTTCATCATTTACTGCACCCAAATTGTGTAGTTTGACCATAAGGTCGTTGCAATCTTTTCTCAGTTTTTCAAGGTACGCATCCAATTTTTCAAACTCTTGCAGTTCTCCGGTCATAATAGCATCGTAATCTTCATAATTAAGGATTACGATTTTACTGTCCTTATCTGCTCGTCAGATAGCAATTTTCCTTTCTTCTGATAGTTTAGCTAGTTTGCTCAGACTTTTTCTTTCTTCATGTGATAAATTGTTATTTGTTTGGTATGCTTCTAACACCAAAGGTTTAATGTTCCTTAAATTTGAGAAAACCATTTCCTGAGGCTTTGTCACTAAAGACTTCGTTAAACCCACAGCAGAAGGGAGGCAGTTCATAAATGGAAAATCACACCACCCACAGTCAACCTTCAAATCAATCTTGTTTGGAGAAGCAATAAGATTGAGACGTCTGAACCAAAGGAAAGAAGACTACCTCTGCAGCTTAACTGACTCAAAGAAAAAGCGATCCGCTCAAGCTTCCCTTTGGACATGACTGATGATATGATAGAAATGGCATCAAATTGGGAAGAAAGACTACAGGCCCCAAAAGCGAATAGATGACCCACAAGTTTGAGCTACATCTTTTCCCCACCTGATAACTCTCACAAAGAGAGAGAAAAAGTTAAACCCAAAAGCAATGATAACCTACAAAAGACCAACTACAATTGGAATATTCTTACTAACTACAAGCACCTTGCTTTAAGAAAGATGAGTGAGCATGTCAAAGGGATGAATATATTGATTCTATATATAGAATCTATTGATTCTGTTTGAATAAGGACTGAGGATGCGTAATTTTATGTGAAATCGATTTCCTATTAAAAATTTGCTGATCGATTCATTGCTTACACCCATCATGGAAAGTACATACTTGAACATGACTTGCATTAGAACTTATTGTGCAGTCCAAATTAAATGTGTTTCATTTAAAGAAACTGTCACTTGCAGCTACAAAATCATATGTTTGATTTTTTGTTGAGGTACACAGTTTTGTCAACCAACATTATGTATATATGTCATTATTTGAATGATTTCATATTCTTCATACTAAAAATGAATGAGTATAGAAGTATGTTATGGTGGTTATGAATAAGTATTAAAGTAAGATTTTATTTGCTGAAAAGTTTCAAGCAACAATAAAACAAATATTTTCCGTTTCAAAATATTAATTTTCTTCATGGTTTGACTTATTGTGAAAAATTGTGTTATATCTAATATTCAAATCATAAGAAAGGATGCATGTTTAAACTTAGTCATGGGTGCCATTTTGCATAGATACACCACTGCATAAAGTTGTTAGTTCGTATATAGGCGAGCTCTTATGTCTCTTATGAAATTCTTCTGTGAACCCCTGTGGATCCATAGACCCCCAGCATCGCTTACTTAAGATACGGCCAGTTATGTCACATTTAGCAGGCTATCATTAACAGGCTGATTTGGTTTGTTTCAAAATGCATGTAAACTCAATCACATACATTTGTTTTATAACTGTAACAGTAGTTTTAATGGCTAATGGCACTAGCGGTTTATGGGCCTTTTTTTAAAGCTTTGCCATGCTTTTGTTTAAGCATGCATAGTCTGAAAAATAATTGAAGTTAGAATGTTTAAGGGTTCCAGAGAATGTAAACCATGTTATATACTGTATATAACTGCTTACAGCATACCTAACAAGCATTTTCAATTTCTAAGTTAAATACAGGCACTTTTGCAAACAACCTTCACCAAGCAAAATGCAACACACCTCTGCTGAATAGTGTAAACCTTTTGCTACCAGTGTGCCCAGATTTGCTTTAAATGATACCAAAATGTCAATACAAATAATTTAGCTTTAAAATATTTCACACAGCTGACTGCAGTGTTCATAAAACTCCTTTTTTTTAGTTAGGTGTACAATTCTTAATGAAAAAAACTTTTCTCACATGCTATACTGCATTAATTTTGCACTTCTAACATGAAAAAAACCTGATGAAAGATTGAAAGTGGGACTAGGTAACTGCAAAACTGAAGTGGCACATGCAAATGTTCATCGGCTTTTATGACTTTTTGCATTGATGAAAATCCTGTCTCCTCATCAAAAACAACATTGCAAAATATTATCCATGCACTTGTTTTCTTGCGCACAAGCAACCAGATGGTGAGTTCAAAAAACTCAAATCATGAAATGACTTGATTAAATNCCAACTTCAAAACTTGCATTTTATCAGTTTGATAAATTCTCTGCTAAAAGTCTTNCGTGACAAGCTAGCAGTAGCCAGTGTTGAAGGATGTCTCGATGCTTTTTTTGTGTGAGTTGTTGATCTTGATGCATTTCCTTTTTTATTTCGTTCTTTTATCATTTTTTAATGAAATCATCTTTAAAATGTTTCATGCATACTATGGAATTTTTGACTGGCTTCCGTTCAGATCGGTTGTCACACTTGATCCACTTTGTTAATAAATAAGGTTTGTTGAAAAGAAAAAAAAATCCATGCACTTGTTAATGTTTCTTATTATATCCAGAGTTGCAACCACAAACCAAACACTTATTTACCCATTTTACCATGTACAGCTGTCAAAGCATATAGTGTGTAATACCAACTGTTACGTATTAACAATTCACATTGCAGGTATTCTTTCATGATGTGCAAGCATGACAATTAAACCAGAAATGACATTGCAATATTTTTTACTGGNAGATTATCATTGTAANATCCACACTATTTATTCATTAACAGCAAAACAAAGCTGTAGGCTATACAAAATAATTCACACAGCATCTGAGGAGTCAGGACCGCTGTGTTACGATTATATCAGACTTGCAGCACTTTTGTTTTCATTAACACTTTGAGGGCTGGTGTACGATGTATTCGTACTTCGATTTCGGCCTAAAAAACAGCAGTTTTCCATTGCCTTACCAACGCCCTAGCTTCTCTGTCGATTGCGCTAGAGAGCTGTTCAAGGGCTCAAACGGATCGGCCAGTCTAGTAGATTGCACTCGAAAAAATTTTTTTGGTTGGGGGATTCAGATTTTTTGTGACTGACGTCATAAGTGAAGTAGTTTTAGGGTCATTTTGGTTCATGTTGCCTGGCCTAGGGCCCAACCGCTAGGCCAAAGTATTTTGCTGAAGTGTTCATTGGAAACTAGGATCGAGTCCGAGTCTTTTGAGCCTTTGATCAACTTTCTAGCATTTCTGGTTCAAAAGTTATGATCTAAAATAAACAAATTAATTAAATATCTAATTAGTCCAATATTTTTACCAACTTACATCACAACTTACTTTTCAACCCGAAACCCCAGCAGGTCATCCAAAGTATCAAAAGACTCGGATTGTAGCCTAGTTTCCAGTAAAAACTTCATCGAAATACTACCACCTAACGGTTGGCGCCAAGGGCCAGGCAAAGTGGGCCAAGGTGGTCTAAAAGTCCTCCACTTATGATGTCACTGACAAAGAACCTGCAACCCCCAAGCAAAAAATTTTTTTCGAGTGCAGACTAGAAGACTTGCTGCGTCTTTTGATACTTTTACCGGGTCTGTTGAGCATACCGTACCGGAGAAATTCCTGTGCAAAGCCACATGCGTTTAGACATTTTATTTTTTTTAAATCCCCAAATCCTAGCGGACGCCAAAGAGTTAAGATGCTACGTGCAACTGCTTCATAGCGACAGTTGTCGTCACTAATGAGTAACGATTGCATTTGTAATTAAATTCATAGCGCCATAAATGTTACTTAACATAACAACGGGAGTTTATTCGTACACAACACCTGCATGCGGTGGCTTTGAGCATTGCGAAACCTCCCGTGGATGCTTTTGTTTCGGTTGTGAAAGCCGACGCGCACTCCATAGTTAATCTTGTGTGTTTGTTTATTAAACCACACCTGATAGCGTTGTTGTAAGATAACTGTCTCAACTTGCTTCGTTGTGCTTTCCTGCGCAAGTTTTCTGGATGCGTGAGGAATATAACAGCGTTTTGTTAACTCTTATTGGGGCCGATAATATCGGCTGTTTTGGCCCATGCCGATATATCGGTGAAACCCAAATCGATCTCTCATTAATTCCTCTCCTCTATCTGGACTCCTACATTTAATCAAGCACCTTTTAATCTATAATAAACTTTTCTACATTCTTTCAATGGGGAGTCGGGTCGCACCTCGTGTGGATATTCGTTAAACAAATTACAAGGTGCAACAATTCTCAGATAAAGATTATTAATTTGTTTGAATTCCCACACGAACCAGCTGCTTACACATCTAAAGCTAAACTGCAAATGACGAATTAGCTGAACAAAACGTTTCTCAGGGATAGAAAGAAGTGACGAATTAGACGATGGCGAATTAGACGAACAGAAATGCACACAAAAGATAGGGATTCTGTCAGGACCGACGAAAAAGTGACGAATTCAGCGAATTGACGGATTAAGCGATGACGATTTAGACAAGTTCTACTCTAACAACTTTTTGAAGTGTTCCTTCATAGCATTTGCATATATCTGCACGTGTTACTTTGAAAACAACATGTATTCCTTTAAAATAGTTTTTCAAGTACCACATACATTTTCCTTAATATTATCACCAAAACCATAAATACACAAACATGTTTCATCGTCATTGGAAAGAGGACATTCAGAGCTTTCAAATGATACCTTACTTGAAAAAATTGAGAGATAGCCTTTTTTGGAATCAAGCCCCAAAGATAAGTCACAGTTGAGTGATTTGAAAAAGTATGTTTGCAGTTTGACCTCTAAAATCATCCAACCATGACCTAAGTGAGCATAAGTTGGAAATTANAAAAAATTAAACTTGACTACCTATCAACCACGTTTGAGTTTCTTAACTATAAANTAAAGATTTTATTAACACTTTGAGACACGGGGTACGATNTATTTGTACTTTGAAATCGGCCTAAAACCAGCAGTTGTCGGTTGTACAAAGCCATAGCTCCTCTGCCAATTGCGCTAGAGAGCTGTTATAACCCTTAAACGGATTGACCAGCCATCTAGTCTGTACTCAAAAAATTTTTTTGGTTGGTGGTAGCAGATTTTGTGTGAGTGCAGCCACAAGTGAAGTAGTTCTTATGCCACTTTGGCCTATGTTGCCTGGCCTAAGACCCAACCGCTGGACCAAAGTATTTTGCTGATGTTTTCATTGGAAGCTAGGCTTGAGTCCAAGTCTTTTGAGCCTTTGATCAACTTTCTAGCGTTTCTGGTTCAAAAGTTATGATCTAAAATAAAAAAATTAATTAATTGATCTAATTAGTCAAATATCTTTATTATTTTAGATCATAACTTTTGCACCTGAAACCCCAGCAGGTCATCCAAAGTATCAAAAGACTCGGATTGTAGCCTAGTTTCCAATAAAAACTTCAGTGAAATACTACAATCTAACTGTTTAGGCCCAGGGCTAGGTGAAGTGGGGCAAGGTGTCCTTAAAGTCCTCCACTTATGACGTCATTCACAAAAATCAACACCCCCCAACCCAAAATTTTTTTTTGAGTGCAAAGTACAAGACTTGCCGAGTCATTTTGGGCTTTTGACTGGGTCTGTAGCGCTTACCGGACTGGAGAAATTGCCACGCAAAGCCATGTGCAATCCAGCTGTTTTTGCGCGAACCGCTTGAATTAACCCGTGTGCGACAGTGTTAAACTTTGAAGACAAATGTCAAGGTTTAAAAAATATTTTCATGCACGACTGATCACAAAAACAGCTAATTTTCAAACTCTTGTATCTTTGGAGCCGCTGACCCGATTTTGCTCAAATAAGTGTCATTTTGCTCAGAATGATCTGCTCCATAAGCTGATAAATTTTCATCAAAATCTGTGATTAGTGGTGACATGGCTGTGTGATTTGGCAAAGAATGACCCTTACATAAACTTATTATATTAAATGACCAGGCAGTTTGTTGTATAACATTTGCAACTAGACACACAAATTTAAACACCCTATATAAAAAAATATTAAAACTCAATGAACTACATTATGAGCAAGGAAAGGACATGTTTAAGTTACATAACTATGAAACTCTTCTCTTACAGATTGGAAACTACTAACTTGTTTAGGGGATAGACATGATTATAACACAAGGCATTCAACAAAAAATGATTACACCGAAAACAAGATCAAAACAATTTCATGTACCTAGAGCCCCAAATTTGGAACTCTATACCAATGACTGTTGAAAACAAATTTCACAAGCTTTGCTATGATTTAACTATTAGAAAGTTATACCCAGTTTTGTTTTCACACATGCACTGATATTTGCTTAAGAAACTGGTTGAAAACAAAATACTGTCAGAAACAGGAACTGTGTGTGTGTGCTGGATAGGTTTTGAAGTTGGCAATGATTGATGGTTATTGTCTGATCATATTGCTTTGACATTTACATTTTGTTCATATCTGAATGATGACTCGGTCTAGGTTTGTGCACAACTAAGCTGGTTGGAAATATGTCTCACTTTTCATTTACTGGCTTGTTTGTTTGTTGACTTTAGGTTACTAAAATACGTGGGCTAGGTGTGGTGCTGTGTAATGTTGTCAAGGCTTGCAATTACATGTGGTGAACAGTGTTTCGAAACACAATTCGGAATATACTCAATAGCAGTGAAACGGTTTCTAAAATATATTTAATGCGACGATTGTTGTCTTTAATATGTCAAGGATTTGTTGTGTGGTAATGATGTCAGCTATGAGTTGCTGCTGTGATTTGTCATAGGTGGCCACGATACTGATTTTATTGAAAACTACCAGTTGTTTTTGACCGGTAGCCCTGCTGTGGGGATGGCATGCGTAGGCTAAGGGATACAGATTGGTAGAGTTATAAACTGGATTAATTTGATTGGACTCAAAGTGTATATTTTGATTTCTTCAATATGTGTTGTGTTAACTTAGCGCAACGTCTCTAGTAATATTTGCATTTATTTATTTTTCACTATGGTGTTTCATTTGCACTTCGTTCTTTTGCATGAAGTTGTTGGGGCAGTGACTTAATGCCAGCTGCAGTCATCGCCACCTGTCACTGCATTCCTGATTGAGTATGCTGTGCTTGGTCGATATGCAGAAACAAACTGAACGACAATGAAACACCAACAAATGTGGAAATAAACTTCTTGCACAACATTAAGAGTACAACTAATGCAAGTCACTTGGTGTTGGATTGGCCCACTGTGAAAGACATGGATATTCTTTTCTCTGCATTACATGTTGTTTTTAAGGTCCAGACCAGCCAATACTTACAGATGCAAGAAGAGGAAAGGCTTGTTTAATTTTTAACACTTATGCATCCGGTCTGTTTTGAGAATTTCATGCCAAAACAGCCGGATCACAGGTAACTTTGCGCGAGCGTAACTCTGGTACCAAAAGTGGTAGAAAGCTGTCAAAAGGCTGAAAAGACTCAACAAGTCTTGTGGTTTCCAATGAAAAAAAAAGTTTTGGATGCCATAAGTGGACGACTTTTAGGCCACCTTGGTCCACTTCACCTGCCTCTAGGCCCAAACCGTTAGATGGTAGTATTTCGATGAAGTTTTTATTGGAAAAAGGGCTACAATCCGAGTCTTTTGATACTTTGGATGACCTGCTGGGGTTTCGGGTGCAAAAGTTATGATTTAAAGTAAAAAAATATTTGACTAATTAGATAATTAATTTGTTTGTTTATTTTAGATCATAACTTTTGAGCCAAAAATGTTAGGAAGACGATCAAAGGCTCAAAAGACTTGGACTCGAGCTTAGTTTCCAATGAAAACTTCAGCAAAATACTTTGGCCTAGCGGTTGGGCCCTAGGCAAGGAAACATGAGCTTAATTGGCATAAAAACTACTTCACTTATGACATCACTCACAAAAAATCCGCACCCCCCAACCAAAAAAATCTTTTTCGAGTGCAGACTAGATGATTGGCCAATCCATTTGAGGGTTTGAACAGCTCCCTAGCACAATCGGCGGAGGAGCTATGGCATTGGTAAGGCAACTGACAACTGCTTGTTTTAGGCCAATTTCAAAGTACGAATATATCGTACCCTGGCTCTTGAAGTGTTATGAGTAGCCAAGGTGTTAACCAATAGGTGTTAACACCCTGGCCTAGCAGCCACGGTGCCAAAGAATAGATCGTACCCAGCAGCCAAGGTGTTAATGAATATATCGTATCCTGGTAGCCAAGGTCATAACAAATATATAATACCCCAGCAGCCCAGGTGTTAACAATATATTGCACCCCGGCAGCCAAGGTCTTAAAGGAAAATTTTGAAAGGTTGGAGTCAGAAATTTTGGAGAGGTCGGAGTTGGACATTTTACCTCCGACTCTGCAACCCTGAATGTAAATTGTTGTTAGCATCATTCACTGGTGGAATTTGTGTCAGATCTTAAGCGTTTTTCTTAGCTTTGTGATGTGTGATGCGAACAAACAATGCATGACGTACACTGTGTATGTGTTGTGTGCTCGTTGTGTTGTAGACAATTCGCTTTCCGGTAGTGTGTGAGTGACAGTATTTGTTTGTAGTGCACACAGAGGTCTTAGGAAGTTACGTTCTCTGAAAATGAATCATTGAAAGTGTAATACAGATTAGTCTGCATTTAGAGTATTGTATAATTGATAGGGAGGAGCCTACAAAACTGCTGTCCAACCACTACAAGTACTACAAAACCAAATTTTGAAACAAATGACTTTACCTGTGGAAGATCAAGTGCGTGCAAACAATGATTTTTATAGAAATTTTATTTATACTAACTCAATTTGCTAAAGTTTTTCTTATGTACAAGTATAATGGCAAAATAGTGTTTTTTTTCTTAAGAGGAAAAATAGACACTGCCTTCTTCCTGGGCCGACCTGTGAATAGGCCAAAATTTAGGAAGGATTACAGGTTGGGTTATGGGTTTGTTGTGATGATCATGAGTCAGTCCAGGTCATAAACATGTGAGCCCATGACATCTCTAAGCTAGGTGATGCTTATCCATTATTGCTTCTTGCAAGGTTGTTTTATTATGCTTTCAACAATTCAAAGATCCTTCAAAAAGTGTGCTTTGCTGGTAAACTATAGTTACTAAGTGTTTCACTTAACTTCTTCATTACTGTCATGTGGTGATGCAAAAAAGCATAACTCTTGCAAGCAGAGACAAGTGCTCATCTTAAAAATCTTGCACAAGATGCTTTTTCCAGATTGTTTGCATGTGTTGATTCTCACAATGGGAATCAACATTAAAAATGTTATGTGTCAGTCTAATTCAGGGGTGTCAAACATATGGCCCGCGGGATGATTTTGTATAGTTAAAACTTCTTTGTTTGCTTGAGAAGTTTATCCAGTCATACTTCGATAAGTGGTGGCTAGATTTCAATTACTTGAAACCTTAACGCAATTGCATATATTTTCTTGTTTTCCACTGTTTTCTCACGTGAAATTCTCCCGTTTTCTGCATATTTCCTTTTGCATATTCACATCGGTTTCAACTTTCAAACAGGTATATATGAACATGCAAAAGTACTACTGTTGATAAAGTTTAACACTAGAACTCCGGGAAAAAATATACCTTCAGCTGCAGTGATGTCAATTTCAAAACCTTCAAAGTTCTAGGTACAACTCTAACTAAAATTTGCTACGTAAAGCTTCTATTCGAATTATTGACCGAAAAATAAACTGCACTGGATTCTGTTCGACAGGGTAAAATTTGAGAATCGGTAAAATGCAAAAAATTGCGCATTGAATTGTAAAAAATGTTGAAATCGACATCACCAGATTTCTAGTGTCCAAAAATACGCAGAAATGTTAGCTAAAACCACTTGCTCAAGCAACTTCCTGTTTCAAATATGTCAACCTGGAGTGAAAACTAGGAGGAAATCTTTGTAGTTTTTTGTGAAAATAAGAGACAAGGAAACTGTAATGTGGCGTAATAAGGACATATTGCTTGATGTAGAACTATTCCATGCTCGGACTTAGGCTTTTGTTTTTCCTTGAATTGTTCAGTTTAGCCTTATTTCTCTATTCCGTGGCAGCCTCGTTTCCCAAAATGTCTTTATCGAAACAGAGAAAAGTTAACAAAGAATGCAAGTTGACAAAGAATGCAGAGTTTTCCAACACAGTTGCTCCATTTCTTACTTTTTTACGGAGGTGAATGTGATACCTGCATATTTGTGTATTCACTGCAGGTTTCAGTGGTGAACAAATGTAACATTCGACGCCGCTATGATACTCATCATGCCGAAAGATACCTTCCTTGGCTTGCATGGGCAACCNAGGAGAGAGAAGGTACAGGGAATTGATAGCAGGCTTNAAAAAACAGCAGCCTGTTTTTACCAGTAGCCGAGATATAAGTGCAGCAGCTCTGATGGCCAGCTACCTTATTGCTAATGACATAGCGTTAGCATCAAAGCCATGCTGTGAGGTTGAGTTCGTGAAGATGTGCATCCTAAAGGCTGCAGAAAT
>JGI24159J19872_10013906_pt1 | contig 10436 bp, 6 predicted proteins | sample Ectturendosymbi4_FD_19872 | JGI IMG/M metagenome (IMG submission 19872) | reverse complement strand
CATCGTATGTCCAACCGTGTTGTGCTTATTAAGCAGTGAAAGGCTAGTTCTGTTGCTTGTTTTAATACGCCTGTGCGCTTGTTCTTGTCTGTGTCTTNTCGAGGATGCGTGCGAAGTGGTCGAGCGTCTACTACCCAGGCCNGTAACCAGCTTGGGACACCATGAGGGGCGAAGAGTTTTCTGAGAGGGGCCCAAGTATTTTGAACTATGTCCAATAGCTTTAAACGAGGTCCAACACATTTTTCCAGGGGGGCGAACATTTTTCTAGGGGGTCTTGGCCCCCCCTGGTTAGGGACCTGTTACTCCCTTTCCCCGTTGTCTGAATGTAATTGCTCAGATTGAAATACGTTTACAGTCTTGTTTTGCAAAACGGCGCCAATAAATTTCAACTCCGGATCAAGGAAAGGGTTCAACAAGCCAGGGCGCTGATAGAACCTGTCATGATAAGGTTTCTGGTTCATTTTCCAAAGAATGTGCTGTGGGTGCTTGAACTTCGTTAATCCGCGTGGAATGTTTCTATGGAATTGCTGTGTATTGATCCGTCTGCTTCAAAGCAGATCATCACTGGGATCCTGTCCCTTGAGGCCTGCATGGGTTCAAGTTCCAGCACCGGTCCTTCGCCTACCTGCCTTTTGCTAAGGTTACCGTGCCATTGCTGGGGATTTTTTCACCAGATACAGTTCAGCAGTTGTTGAAACCCTCCTCCCTGGTATGCGAAAATCTCACGAATTGGCTTCCTATTTTGCCGAGTGCAGGCTTCAACGTTGCGGAAGAAATTGAGACGATTTATTACTTGCACACGTCCGATGCTTTCGCATTCACTTCCTCAATAGCTTTCCAAGCAGTTACTCCACCGTGCACTGAGGCGGCACAGATAACTGCGAAGCTTCAGTTGTTGTCAGGGTTGAGCTTTCAGTCTCTTTCATAGCGTGTCTAATCGCAAGAAATGGTTTGGCTTCGAAGGGTTTCTGCTGCGTTTTTGAATCACTGGTATATAAGAAGAATTGTCCTTGCCATAACAATTTCCTCGATTTTTTCATCTTGCAGAAGAAATATATGATCGAACATCTGCTTCATTACCGTACCTTTTGTCGCAGCACGATGGAAGAGACTCATTTTTAAGTTGGTGGTTTTGCGTCTGTTGGCATGTCCTAATTGGTGATATTTGTTTCATTTGAACCGCTGGCATCAGCCAGATGTTGGCGCTGGTAGCTGAAAGGTTCAACCTGTCGCAGAGATATTGCGTTAGAAGTCCAGCTAGGAGACCCGTTGGCTTTTCGTGCTGTGAGGCAGGGTTGCCAGACATCTTTTGAGAAAAAAGCCAAACGGGGTAAAAAAGCCCAATTGTTAAAAGCTATAAAATTTCTGCTTTTTACATGTGTTACCATGTTTTCTCCAAGGTGGTCAACAAAGCGAATAGCACTCTGGTAAATTATGTTCACGGCAATCTGAAATTCAACAACTCTCAGCACATCACTTTTGCTGCTTGAAGTCTCAACAACTTTGAAGGCAGTTTGTCCTGTTAGTGGAACTTTCCTCCAATGTTTTTAGGTTTTTTCATGATTCATCAAGTTACTGACTACTGTGCCTTGGTATAATTGTAGTGTGGCATAACTTACAATATGCATTTTCTGAACAATCAGTGACCTTCTTCAACCAAAGAAATGTCTTTTCCTATTACTATTGTATATCCGCCCTTTGTCATAACTGCTCCTCTACTTTGAGGATGACATACCAATGAATTGCATTAGTTTATGATGTACAGTATAAGGGCAAGGCAACATGTTTGAANATCAACGACAATGGCAACAACTGAATTGAACGAATCCTGTGTTTGGGAGATATGGGTTGCCAGATACAGTTTGAAAAANTACACAAAGCACTGTCTGAGAAACCTAATAATAACACTTTCCAGCAAGATCTTTCTTGAAAAGCCAAGACACCTGTCTGATNGCATGTGCGTATGCCTGCAAAAAAAGCCAAATATTGAAGAAAAAAGGCCAAACATTTTTTTGACGTCAACGACCTCTAAAAAGAACCAAAGAAATTTTGCGTCAAAAAAGCCAAGCTGGCAACCCTGCTGTGAGGGAGGAATATGTTGCGGATGTCAGAAAGCGCCGTTTACCGCGCCGTCCCAGTTAGTGCGGATTGTCGGCGCTAATCAGACTACCTATCGTGGGACAACATCCTCTCACCAGGACGCTCGCTGATTACGCTGTCTGTGGAACAAGAAATATCACAATCTCGGTAAAACTCAATTCGTAGTTCAATTCTGTGCAGTTGTTGCGTGGAAATGTTCCGAAAAAAGCACCTGGCGGAAGCTCCACACTTCGGGTTTTACTTGAGATTTCTGCAGTGTCAACATCGGAAAACGTTTGTTTATTTGGCATTTTTTCCTTCTCTGGTGTTACTGCGGCTTATGTCATTATGTCAGTTTTAAATGGAAGTTGGAGAATTTGACAGGTGGCAACCAGGATGTACAGCGTAATCCCTAATTAATCTTGAAAGTGGATTATTTTTAATTCTGGTCTCTATAAATATCACGGGATGTGTACTTCCTCCGCTTACGCGCACGTTTTTTTGCGCTATGCTGAGAATGTGAATGAACAATTGAATCGGCATGCTTGTTTTGAACAGAATGTAGCTGGTATCAAGGTTTTAGCCTCTTGTGAACTTGTCAGTCACGGTTCCCGTTTCATGACACGGGTCGAAGATGGCGTATCGCGATCGGGCATTTTCACGCTTTTTGCATGCAACATCTGTCCGCCCCTCCGTCACGTTGACACAGATGCAGTGTTATAAGTTGGGCCACGTTTCTGGCCGGGTTCGGGCTTAAGTTTGTGAAAATATTTCATGCTTTCATTCAAATTTTTTTTTTCATAACATTCAGAGTAATGATAATTTTCTTTCGTGACATGCATTAGTTGTGGCTTCTGTGCAAGGCCGGCCCTTGCAAGTGCGCGGCCCAAAAGACCTATAGTGGTGTTCTGACGTCATTGTGTTCAGTCAACCGTGGTACAACCTTTTTATGAAGATGTTTTAGTACAAAAGACGACAATAAAGAGCATGCTACTGTGGGGGGGACATTTAGACAGTGTAGCGCTATACCAGTACCGCTCGTAATTTATGCCGACAATTGTACAATGTTGATCCGAGCGGGAAGTGCAAATGCAAAGTTACGTCATGAACTTGCAAAGCAGTTACTTCACTCTTGTTGAAGCGGCACTTACGTTCTAAGGGCAACTGACTTGGAGAATGGAGAATATTGCAAACATGAACTGATTACCTTTCTCGCTTGTGGGAAGCACAAGAGCAGACTCGTTTTTGGTAAAGTTTGGATGCACGATCAGCCATCTGCTTTATGATACGTGGAAAGAACCAGATTTCACAAGAGAGGAACCCGAACAAAGTTCCCCAAAAATCGTATTTTATAGTTATTCTTAACGCACGGACTGGGAATGCAAACTGTTCTTTTTGAATTATAGAAATACAATGTACAAAGATTTTAAAACTACCACGTCACACATGTAGAAACACTTATCAAACGCAATAAATAATGCGCATGGTTGATTGATGAAATAGAATCCTATAAAGCCTCCCATTATAATGATAAACTGGAACGAGTGTGCTGGATAACATTCACAATATTTGCCTTGCCTGTTTAAGCTGCACGGCAGCCTTGAGTGTCCTTTACGCTCATGACCTGGACTTTGCAGTGGTTTTCTACCTACTTTCGCTCGCAAATAAAAATTGATGGGGCGGCGAATGATGAAAGCACTTCCACGACCGACAATTAACGCGGAACAATTTTGTGGACACGGGAAAAAAAGAAATTTTAAGTGCGAACACTTCTCAAAAAATTTTGCGCTGGTTTGCATGAAATTTTTGCCTTCCACCGGTTCAATATTTCATCTTTTGTGATTTGCTTCAATGTCGTAGAATTCATCACATTTTGACAAAATATTAAAATACGTAATCGTAATCTATGTTAAATTATGACGTGAAGCAAAACTGCAAGCCTTTGTCAAAATGCAGATGATCCGCAACCCAGAGTTGTAAACGAGCCTCAATTTGAATCCTGAACCCGAATCCAGAAGCCCGAACCTGAGATTTATGTGCAAAGCCCGATTTACTGTATCTCCGAAAGACAAATTTACCTACTCAGTCAAGATGTGCGCAACCGCGGGGCATCGGTAGCGTAGCAATGTAAACATGATNAAATNATTCACAGTTAATCATTTTTAATCAANATTTAATCAACTCGATTGCTTGTCTGTCGTTTGNAAAAAAAATTTGTATGCAGGCACGATATCGGCCCGAGATATTTTGACAAACTTAATCCCGAACCTGGCCCCGATCCGAAAAGCCCGGCCCGACTAACAACTCTGCCGCAGTCAACCAAAAACTTTCCAAAACAGAAAAATCTTTCGAGAACTGAACAACGTTACGTTGGCAGAACTGCCGTCAAAGTTTATATGACAGACACTCGTCTTGACCTGCTCATTGCCAATTGAATCACTACATACTTTGTTTGCAATAGCTGCAGAGCTACTGCAATCTTAACTGGCACTTGTAACATCCAAGCTCATCCATAAAGAGTGGGATATGGTGGAGCGCACATATAACGCCTTATATAGCATGAGAATTGAGCACGTTTGATGATATTCAGTAGAGGAAATTCACCGTTCGTTCAAACGAGATAATTGTTTGCTGACATTGAGATTTACAGTATATGCAGTTTCTACTGAATTCTCCAGCTCAGGGAGTATCTGGGAAAAATGAACAACCTTACCAAACACCATGGCGCGGGGGACCCAGATGCGCGGGGCCCAATGCAGATGCATCGGCTTAAGTCCGGCCTTGCTTCTGTGGCGGAACTGTTTGTNATAGTTTTTCAGCTATTTCTGTTTGAAAACANAGTTGCGTTCTTTCGTTCTCTGCTCGGATTAGTCTCACGCTCGGGGTGAGGAAATTAGCACGCCATGGCGTTGCTTCGAAAAGATCAATCACATACGCAATTCTTGGCTTGTTTTAAGAAACGATGACCTACAAACCAGATTTTCATATAGTTTATTTTATGCGTATAGTGCTTTGGTGGATAGTTTCGTAATATTTTCTTTTTTCCTTGAGAAACATTAGATTCTGCAGTATTATCGTTGACCAACAAGCTATGTTTATTTAAGCTAATGTCTTGGTCGAGGTGGTTGCTGTTTTGGGTGTGATAAAACCGTGTACCTGGAGCTATACCCATGCAACACGTTTTTTGATACCTCGCAGTTGCGCTAATTTTACTTGGTAAATTTGCTTTCGGCTCTAAATCGAGCTTCAAAAATAAGTGTGGGGGTCGGGCCGAGTTCGGACCTATGATTTCGGGCTCGGTCCGGTTTCGCGCTTCAAAATAAGGCCCATTTCCAACTCTGTTCCGACCTGCTGCTATGACGGACCGGAAGCAGTCGGTTTGCAACGTGTGTCTATCGTGTCGCTAGAACTCCCACAACAGATGGACTGTTCGATTTTTTTAACTGCCCTCTGTTGGATGCAAAAGAGCTTTTCGAACTTTCCTAGTGCACTTGCAGAGTCTTTGCAAGCTGTTCTTGATTCTGTTTAGGTTGCTAATTTTAAATTATTTTCTTGTTTTTCGAAAGGCAAAATGCTTAAGCGCAAGTAGAAATTTGAGCTTAAGCGCAGGTAGAAATTTGAGACAATAACGCATGGAATCGTAATCGTGAGCGTACGAAAACTAACGTACTTTAACTTGGAATAGAAGGTATATTAGGTGACATGTAGTTCTTTGTGTCCCGATTACGTTCGGCTGAAGGTTCTACGAAAAACTCGTGTGTCTTGAAAAGAAAAACGGAGCAACCTAGTGAAGCCATTGGGCCATTAAATCAATTTGCTTGTATTTCATCTAAATTGCCTTTCTGGTTTTCTTAAGCGCTGTTGTAAGCCTAGCAGCGTACTTCACTTAGTTGCCCTTACGCACGGTCGACTTTGTTTTGATAGAAAGTTTTTGGATTTGCGAAGATTCTCGCGATTATTTACAAAAGGTAGGATTTCGTTCATCTTGCGAGCAAAATGACTTTTGCTTTGTAAAAATTTTGAAACAACCCAACCCTTAGTTTTAGTGCGTGATGTGCGTGTTGTTTAGCACGTTCTTCAGCTGCGTGCAAATTTTGTGTTTTTTTGCATGCGTCAACCAACAAGTTCACGTGTGCAGAAAAAGATAACTGTGTGCAGTGTCATAGAGTATATGTCTTTGAAAATTTTGTGGTGGGAACAAATGCCCGGTTGGTCTTCTCCGTGGGTGCGGGATCTGCTAGCAAGACTTTTTGGGTCACATGGAAACAAAAGCTGCAAACGTCTGTGACCTCATCCAAAGCCATCAATAAAGCGTTGCTTTGTAATATACTGTAACAGGTGGAGAAGTTCAGTACCTTTGGGATTGTATTCTGATGGAAGGCAGAACAATGAGACTGATACGCGGATTGGTAAAGCTGACGCAGTTCTGCGTGCGTTTTATCGCTCTGTGGTCACAAAATGGGAGCTTTCAAACAGCGCAAAGCTCTCAGTTTTTAAATCAGTCTTTGTTCTGATCATTATCTACGGTCATGAATCTTGGGTAATGACCGAAATAACATTATCTCAAGTGCAAGCGGCATAGATGGGATTTTTTCGAAGGGTGCAGGGTGTGACACTTCGCGACAAAGTGCGCAGCTGTGATATTCGCAGAGCCCTGAATGTCGAACCACTTCTCCGAATCGAGAGATTCCAGCTACATTTGTTTGGTCATGTGTCCACAGTGCCCTATGAATGACTGGCGAGGCAAGTCCTGCTTACTAAACCCACGGGAAATTGGCCCAGGGAGATCGTCCAGGGACTAGGTGGAGGGACTACATCTCCGACCTTGCTTGGTCCCGTCTTGATGTGGAGCCCACAGAACTACCTGAAATTGCTGTGGACCGTGCGGTATTCCGAGTCCTCCTAGGGCTGCTGCCTCCGCGAACCTTCCTAAAGCAAAAGCGGGCATAAAAATGAATGAAATTAAACAAAGTAATTGAACAGATTAGTGTGAGTATTTAATGCATCTTAAACAGTTGGGCAATAAAAAGTATACTATCCAAGAACAGCTGTGTTGTCATAATAAATGTTGTTTAGTTTTCACATTCGTGCATGGCTAGCTTAGCCTGACTTGCTCACACGTAAAACCTCGCTGAAAGTAGCCTAAAAAATCTCAATAATCGCAAAATGACGGAATTTCCTTGAAAAACTTTCAAGTGATCTGGCAACCCTATACGGAGTGAAAAAGAAGCCTGCATATGTGTAGTTTGACACTCAGGCACATAGCGTCAAACTATGCCTAAGTGTCAAACTACACATATGCAGGTACACCAGGCGCGTAGCCAGGGGGCCAATGGATACAATTGCCCCCCCCTACTTCCGGAAGTTGCACTAAAAATTTTCAGGTTGGTCAAGCCTTTGATGTATGAGACAAAAATGCTTCAGTGCAAATTAACAAAACTTCTAAGGAACCTATCCTACTTTAGCGTTTAGTCAAACGTGATCAAATGAGTAAGGTTTACCAACTGTACATGATAATCAAATGTTGTGCATAGTGTAAATGCTGGATAATTCATGCTATGGCTGACCTTTACCTGAGGTTCAAGCTCCATGTGGAAGCTGGCGATAATAACATACAAGCTTGTGTCTAAGCACTTGTAAACACCGAAAGTAAAACAAGGAGTAACGCGCTTCACAGCTGTTGCTGGCGCACCCGCTTGCAGGATCACAACTAATGGCAATGTAAACTTCATTTTCAGACCGTAGCAGAAATTCCTTTCTGATAACTCTGGCGTTTTACAAATACCGTATATTTAAACCTTGACTGCAGCATCATCTGTAGCTTAAATAGAACATCGTAGATATTTCTTTTTGTACAGTTTTAAATATAAATGCGTGCAAATGGCGGTGATATATGTTTTGGATGCTTTGAAGCTCAAACTTTGGCTAAAAAGCGATCCAGTTTCAAAATCTTTTTTATTACGCGATTAGGCCATAGGCACTGTTTGCTAACAATAGTATTCATTTTAGATAGTCATTTGTGATGATTAATTAATTACCGTGACGGCGCAATCACAATTACGTGGAGTCTAAACGTTTTCATCAAATATATTACATTACCTTGACGGCGAGTAAAAACAGCTTTGTCAGATGTCCGACCTGTGCATAGTCTGAAAGTGTTACAATTTTCATCTGGTGTTAATTGCCATCCTATCCTACAGTAAATTTGGAATCATTCCGCTGCAACGGGAAGGATTTGCAGCAAAATCTAACGTAAGCAGAAAGATGTTTTTTTTTGTATGTACTGAGGGTATTGACACTCCCCATTATTTAAATATATAGCTGACAATCTGTCAATCGCGTGTGACCAAAATGAAACTAAATTGAATTTTCTCCCATTAGATTATATTTTTTTATTAAACACTAATGGCTTTTTAAAAATTTCAACCGCTTACGCTACGATGGCATTCCTCGACCCTTCGCCACTGTTGTTTGGGTTTCGACCCATACTTTGGGAACCACTGGCTTGGATCAACTAACCAACCACTGTGTTTAGCTGCGGCGACAAGTACTTCTTAACTTCAGTGCAGAGCCGTGGTGACAATCGATTGCGGCTTCTTTTCGCAAAAATACAACCATTGTCACACTTTGTGTAGACTAGACTGAGTGGGTCAAAAATGTGCAAATTTGTGAAGAGGATATGCTGAACATTCCCCAATTTACGATATTGTCTTGATCAAATTAGTGAATTATATTGTTAACTCTAAATACGTAGCTTAAATACCTAATGCTTTTTTTAATGCAAGCTTAGTGCAAGTAGCGTAGAAAAATGCTATCGCAGTCACATTTCATAGCGTTTAATACCGATATAAAATCCAAACACTTATTAAAAACGTTGAAGAACTCTAGCCTTCACGTTATCAACTACATACGTCAACGAAATGCTCAAAATTTGTTCACGATCCACGTATCACATGCGCACAAAATTTGCAGAAGGCCTTCTTCCGAGCAGAAGTCAGTGCCACGGAGCAAAGTTGCTTCTCGGCTTCGACTGAATGTGTGTTGGTGTACGTTAGAAGCGTGTAAATATACAAAAACGCAGTCATAATGGCGGCCACGAAGACTTCTCGCTCAAGTGCAATATTGGCTTCAAAAAGCATACTGTAGCAAATGGTAATTTTTATCCAAAGTGGGACCTTGGAACTTCACTAAAAACAAAGTTTCAAACTTGTCAATTCAATAAAAATAGAATTTCTATTTGCCGGCTTAAATCTGAGCATATTTATTCAGATAAAAAACGTCAGAAAAATGAAACTTTTATGGATGGTGCCTTAAAATCAAGGAGCATCAAATATTCAAATGTTGAGACTTTGTTGCTCTTTACCCCCCTATCAAAATTTCTTGCTACACGCCTGAGGCACACTCGCACTAATAATACATTTTTTCAATTGCGTGGAAGCATTGCTGCCGATTGACTCATGCTTCTTTTCACACAGTGTAAATGTACGTGGCTTACCGCTATTCGAAGTCACTGTCTGCGTTCAGCAGTCAAATCCAACAAAACGCCTGCTACCGTAACACGAAGTGAACCTTTGAAGAATTGTTGCCATGCTGTGGTTACACAATAAAGACCAACACTAGACAACTCACGTGCAACTTTGTCAACCTGCCTCTGCAGGCAAAGGACGGGACATGAGCAGTGCCGCAGCAGCTAAACTCTGGGGCTTCCAAAAATGCTTACAGGGATCCCCGTAATGGTGATTTCTTTAAAAAAATATTTCGACATCATGCTACATGTCGCGGCAGGCGCGTAGCCAGAAATTTGATAGGGGGGGGGCAAACAACAGCCAAGTATCAGTATTTAGATATTTAATGCCCCTTGTTTTCAAAGCATCATCGATGAAACTTGCATTTTTGTGGCGCTGTTTTTCTGAATAATTAAGTTCAGATTTAAGCGGCAAATAGAAAATCTATTTTCGTTGAGTTTTAAAGGTTTGTTTTTAATGAAGTTCCTGCAGTAGCTTGTACTCTGGACCAAAGCCACCATTTGCTCTAAAAAATTTTCTGGAAAAACCGTTGTGAAAATCTCGATGCCGTAAGTGCGTGATCTGCAGTATGCTTTTTGTAGCCAATATTGCAGGTGAGCAAGAAGTCATCGTGCCCGCCATTATGATTGCGCTTTTTATATTTAAAAGCTTCTATTGTACACCACAAGTCCAATCCTAGCCGAGAACGACTTTGCGCCAAGACAGTAACCCCGAAGTAGGTCTACAAAACTTCCGCGCATATAAGATGTGGGTTTTGTCCAATTCTTGAGCGACTAGTTGACATATGTGGCTGATAACGTGAAGGCTAGTGCCCATCTACGGGTTTGAAAA
>JGI24159J19872_10013905_pt1 | contig 10437 bp, 8 predicted proteins | sample Ectturendosymbi4_FD_19872 | JGI IMG/M metagenome (IMG submission 19872) | reverse complement strand
TCAGTGAAATTTAGCTGCATCGACTAGCAAAATCAAAAGAATCGTTGACATGGAACAAAGCTGGAGCATACAAGTAAAAAAAATTTTTTTTTTTTTTTTAAAGAATTATTTCCGTATAGATAGATATAGTACAACACAAGGTCAAATTGCAAATGTCTGACAGTGTCTGTTACTAGGATCCTTATCTGACAAAGATAATGTTCTTGTGATTCACATGCAGTTATTATGCAAGCATTACCTTGCAAATAGGTTTCAAGGCTCGTGAAATTAATAGATTTAGTGAGAGAGTGAAAGCTTGTCAGTCCTGATTCGTAGCAACCGCATGCGTACAGTTAGGCTGTAACGAAAAATTAGGTCCTTTGCTTAACTACTCGAATACAAACGGTTTGTAGAAAATAGTTGATTTCTGAACCTGCAAAACCTTTCACTCCTCACAAACAATTTTCTTGAGACGAAACGTTTTAACAGTCTTCTACCTTTGAGAATGTAGATGCAACACTAATTCCAATACTTGCTTGTAGCATCACAATGGCAGCAAAGTCATTGACAAGGTAAGGAATGCTTTATTGCAGGGAAGCTCCAAACTACGGCCCGTGGGCCAAATGCGACCCGCGAAGCCATTTTTCCAATGATGAAAAATAGCATATTTAGGAAAATTTTGTTGATTTGGTAGAATGCAACATTTCCCGAAAAATTACATTACGTGAGCTGTCCGGTCCTCGATCTATTGTGAAGTAGCTTATGTGGCCCTCGGACAAAGAAGTTTGGAGACCCTGCTTTAATGAAAACAGCCTTTCTAAAAGAAGGCACTAAACTTCATAAGCAAAAATACATTTTTTCAAAAAAGATTCCTGCCATTGCTTTAAGTTATGAAAAAAACACAAATACAGTTCGAATTCTTTTATTGTAGGCTGTTCGTGTGCGTGAATTTCTAAAGGAAGACAACAGCGCTGCTACGTTTGTTTGCAAACCTGCACACAGATCGATTTTCAATCCAATTTCTGTACTTTTTGAAGCAAATTAGCAAAACATTAGCGTTCAAAAGTTTTACANAATTTTTTCACTTTTCCTCGTAAAACCTTTATTAGGATTTTCTTTGTTGGTAAAAGTTGGTTATTGAAGTATGTAAAAAGTGTCGAAGAACGGTTCCAGATGCAACTGTCAGTACGACTAAAACTAACCAGCTCTTTAAAAAATTAATAAATTTACCAATCGAATGATGTCATCGAGCTACTAAGGTTGTGGCATCGATGACGATGTACTTAGCAAACGTTCTAAGAAGGTCAAATTTTTTCAAATTTTGCCAATTCTGATTTTTACAGTGGTTTCACAATCAATACCCACAAAATAAAAATTTTAATCCTCACCAAAGGGTACATTTATCTATGCAATTATTGTTTTCTCAAATCTAACATTGAAGAAATAGCAGTTTTCAGGTGGGGGAGGGAAAAATTCATTGCGATGTCATCAAGTGGGATCGCCACAGGTTTCAGAAACTTTCCTGCCAACAATCCGACTGAAGCGACCGACGACGTGAACCTGAAAGCTTGTGTGAAGTGGTGCTATTAACAATTTGGAATAATAAACGCTTGAAGCATAGTTCAAAAAGGTTTCGGCTTATAGGTTACTTGCTGAATTTGTCATACAACTACCTTGATATGACCTTCAAAAGATTACACGCATTCTTTCTTCTCCAGAAAGCAGCTTGTCATTTTCTGTTTCCTATTGACGACGATAGGCGACAAAGCAGAAGCTCAAATGATTTTTCTTGCAAACGCAGTTATATTTAAGGCTGTTTTCAAACCAGCTATATTGCATGTCATTCACCGGCCGTAAGATAAACACCAAATGCTCTCAATAAGAAGTGAGCACTGTACAAATGATCCATTGCAGCCTCGAACGTGCTGTTCTATTTCATTCGAGTGGCAACCTGAAAGGCTACTCCCGGTGAAGTTTCCTTTTTCTACTGTACTCTTCTGACAATCTGCTAGTGACGAGTTCCTTCCTTGAATATGGTGCTATCATGTGGGGTTAAGTTACTTTGATTAACAATATGCTTTTGAAGCTGCCGCGCAACGACCTGGGAAAAACGTTAACAGAAACTAAGAACCAACTTCATATTCAGACTGGTATGCAGCCCAATAAAACAACACGTTTTCACAAATAGGTTTTTGTACAAACTTTAAATCAATTTTTGGCAACGCATATTTTTTGACTCTTTCAAAATTGTTTATTTTTTCTATGAAACGTTGAAAGCAGGGTTGGAAGCAGGTTGTTATCGAAAAACACCCCATGAATATTGCATACACTTTTTTGATGCGTTATTTTCACAGAAGCGTTATTCTGTGGAAAAGCTTTTTTCACATCAATGCTTAGTTGGATTTAGCTTTGCGGGCGTTTCAGTAAGAAGCAACCAAAAACCGCCCAGCCTGGTTGTTGAATACTCTCCCATCAATTAGTATAGCACTGTTTCAGCTTTTACATCCCATTAACTGCAATCTTCGCCTAGTTCAAAGCTCTGTCATCTATAAAACATGCAAGTATCGATACGGATCTGTGCTTCATGAAAGATTAGAACCGCTTTTTACGGCGTTGTGAATCGATAGAAAGTTTTATAAATCAAAGCAATTGTTTCAAAAAACATTAATTAGAAATGTGCTTCCATCTACCAATGTTGATATCTCTTGTGAAACTAAAATTGGTCATTTATTTCTACCTGGTGTTATTATCAAAATCTTCATGAAAAAATGTTAGGCCTACGTGCTGTTTCAAAATCTAAGTGCATGAAAAAAGAAGTGTTATGTAGCCTAATGATGACATTAGCGGCGGAAGCAAAGGAAGCATGAGACATTTCGTAAAATTTTGGTGAGCACTGTTTCCATCATCAGCATGGTAAAAAACAACGGTGTAAGCCTGTTGCACGTTTATGAAACCAGTGTAGAGAATATCGCTGAATAGCTGAACAAGTAAATGAAAAACACAAAAACTGCAACGGCATTGACGTAGTGGCGCAAAGCGTTTCCAGTGAATCACAGGGATTCGTGCCGGTAGTGATGATGTGCGACGTCACGTCCAATTCATGGAGCGGTCCTACAGGTTAAGAATACATAAAAACACCGAAGGGATGTTCGCTTTCAACGGCTGGTTTTATTGCATAAACAGAAATTTACAATCTCCAGCACCGCCAAACATCGTCATTAGTAGTTATCTCAGTGTTGTGAGGTTTTATAACCAACAGGTGTATTAAAGAGAAAATACTTTTGTGTATCAGCATGCAAAACCTTACTTTGACACAAAACTAATGATTGATTCAACAAAGTGAGATGCGCTGTTCATTACTCACTTCTTCAATTGTTCGGTAATTGTATGTGAGAATGGGCCCACTGATTTGCATAAGAAGTGGGCAGAGAAGGAATCCCGAGCTGTTAACATGAGTTGCTCAACTATGAACCGAAAACAATCTGCATATCGCCATCGAACCCAAGCAAGCTCAAAGTACACATGTCATCTTTTTATTCAGAGCAACGTGCGATGAACAACAGCTGTGTTTGCGAACGCACCAGCACGTTGGCGTCATGCAGCAAGAAGTTATAAATCAAGGCGTGAAACTGACTTTTCAAATCGAATGCATCTTTTCCATGGAACACTGCTGGGTCCACGTTGTCGACAAATCGGCTGACTACAAGCTTGTCAACGCAAAGCAACCCCTGCTAAGCGAAGACGGCCAATCCCAGCTTGAGAACTTCTTGGAAACTTTGCGCTCCTTAACAACTGTCGAAGTGCTTTGTGCCAAGCTGCTGCGTACTGACTCAACGACATATAAACAAAACTTAATGCAACGTTCAGTGTGATTTATTGCGTCAACAAGTTCACCGGAACTACGTGTTTGCAACCCGTGCAACAGCACGACTGTTTCCAACGAAATCTCGCGAGAAGCAGGTTACAATCACTTGCATAGATTTGCCCCGCCGCATGTACTGTATAGCAGAAAATAAACGCAGTACTGACAACGAACTAACTATAGAATACAGTTATTGTAATATCATGGCTTTGGGAGCCCACCATCACTTTTGAAGATTTTTCGCAAGCGAACACACCACGAAAAACTGATTGGGTGTAGGGATTGCTGATTCGCTGCATAAAATACCATCAGTCTATTTCGATCGTCTTCGTATTTTCTTTTTTTGTTAGGTAGCGTAATCAAAAATCATGTTTTGTTTCCCTAGAGTATGCAGAACTTCATGATGGGAAACTCCAAAAATGGGTGGACATCACAAGACTTACTGCAGCTTGTCATAAATGCGAGACCCTCTGACCTGTAGAATTTCAGCGGGCATGCAAGGCATTGCGAAACACCCAGTCGATGCTAGGAATTTCTAATATATCCCTGTATGTCCCAGTTTTAGTAAGTTATAAAACTCGGCTTGTAAAAACAATAGAATCACTTTTTTGTGAAACAACAATAATCATTTCTTTCTGAAGTTATCTCACCTACTTAAACAAGAAGCTTGTTTTCACCATGTTTCAAAGGACTATGTTTATACATTCGAACAACAGCGCACCAAACCCTGGTTTCTTACACGTCTCCGTTGTTATGAAACATCCCAAAGTTTCACTTTTTCAATCATTCTTATTCGCATCCAATCCTTTCATACAAGACTCGAATGAGAAAGGTAGAAACAAACATGTTAAACATGCCCGTACGGGGATCAAGGGTTTCCATTCTTTAGCAGTGTGTGAGTATTTAGAAAAGTGAAAACAGTTTAGGTTCCAAATCCTGGAAAATTTTGTCATAGCCCATGTAAGCCCGAACCGAAGTACCCCGATTAACATTTTCCAAGTACAAGTCATAGGAACAGAAAATTTTCACAGAATCCAAGTAACCGCGAACCGAAGTTCGCAATGCTTTTTTCTGCTTGAACAGGATGTAGACGTGCTCAGTCATTTTTATGCGCCTGCCACACGTCACGTTTCAGCGAAACGCAGAGAGTTGTTTTGCGCATAACTGCTCGAGCTATTTCTTCGAAACTTATCTTCCTGCTCAGGTAAGTTGAACCAAGTTGGGCAAATCACTTTTCAACCTATTTTTGGAAATACGCTCATTGTGCATTTAAAGCTGGTTCTTTCAGCAGCTGATTTTTGTGCGCTGTTTTGAGCAATCCTGTCGAAATCTCCATAAGGTTTGTGTTATTGGAGCAGGCGGGTATATGGCCAATTTGACTAATGGCAACCTGTGGTGCAACCAAAGGAAATGGCAAATTTGGCCTTGGGTACATATATTGTGACAACGAAGGCTATTTTGGTCAATACGAATTTACGCCTGTAGGTGCACCAGCATTTGCGCAGCAGTTTAACGTGTTTGTGAACGGAATTGTCGTAAATCAATTTGTCATTTCTGCGGTATATACAGTAGCCCACCTTATTTGCCTGCAAATCGCAAAAATATCCTTTAAAATATTATATTTCATGTCTCAACCTAATTTCATTCTACTGCATGTAGAATCCAAAGCTTCCAGGAGAACGCAATTCTTATCTTTAATGGACAGCCAATAAAGGCTCCTGGTGGAATTTCTGCGTTTTTACTGCTTTTTTGTCATCTGCAGCATGCGTACTTTCCACAGTTTTAGAGCAAAAATTATGTTGGTTTTTGGCAAAATAAAAATTTTTCGAAATACAGCAATTTCCTTTTTTTTCGATTCAGAAAACCTTGAGGATAATTCCTGAGTTTTCGACAAACACGCGTGTGCGCCTAAAACGTTTCAGTGAGCCTGGGTACTATAGAGAAAGTTTTTGGACACATTGCCTGTACTAAGGGTGAAAAATCTTTTGCCGCATCTGAGGAAGGGTTTCAACAGAGCTTCAGCATCCGACAGAGCTTCGTTCTCTGCTTGCAACTTACTCTGTAGCGCTACAAAAATCCGCACTCTGTCAAGTTTCAATTAGTCATTCTTCCCACTTTGATGCCATGGCTAAAATGCCGTTTGTCATATCCAGAGGAAATATTGAACAGATCGTTTTTTCTTTAAATGGAGTAGGAAAATGGCGAGAAATTAGCGTCTCAATGCGTGATTTTTAGGTACGGTGTATTCGTAAAGCGGCAGCGAACGTGATTAGTTTGTTCTTTCTTTTATAGAGAGATACTAGGCGGAGAAATAATCTATCCCAAAGGAAACGGAATTCCTTGACGTTAAGTCAGCTTAGGCTGGTGAGGCAATCGTCGTTCTGTTGCGTGATTCGCCTCAATCTTATTGCCTCTCCTAATAAGTTTAACTTGAATGTCACATTTGGGTGACAGGCTTCACCATTAAATACGAAGGTAATTGTTACCTGCAGGGGACCCACCACAATTGGATTGGACTAGCCAACCACAAGCACACCTTGCATTTGCAAACACTATGTTTGTTTTTGTCAACATACGGTGTTCATTAATATCCTTTTGAGCATTCCGTTTTCCCGAATTTTTGATACGCTTTCTTACCCTGCATGTAGTTCTTTCTAACCGATGTTTTTACATCGATTTCCATCGTTCATTGAAAGGCCCTTACCTAAAATTCGTCTGCCAAGTTTAAGACCTCGACACCGTCTGAGTGCGTTTACCAGTGCCCGCTTACTATTGAATCTCAGCCGCGTTACTTGTAGTTATGGTTTCGTGAGTCTGTCTTTATCGTCAGATAGGTTTTCTCGTTTAAGCAACATTAAGAGAAGAACTTTTTGCAGTTTTCATTTGCCGCAGCTTGTATTTTGATTTGTTGATTTTATTCAACTTTTGCTTGCATTCTCTCTGTAAACATTTGCCTGCGGATTTCAGGAATGAGGATGCATAGAGTTGCATTAAATCAGGCGTGTAGCCAAAATTTTTGATAGGGGGGCAAACAACGACCACGTCTCAACATTTTAATATTTGATGCCCTTGTTTTTAAAGCATTATCAATGAAAGGAGCATTTTTCTGCTGCTTTTTTCTGATTAATTATGTTCAGATTTAAGATGGCAAGTCTGTCTTCATTGAATTGACAAGTTTTAAAAGCTTGTTTTTAGTAACGTTCTTTGGTTTACTCATTCCAAGCTTATACTTTGGATCAAAGTCATCATTTGCTCATAAAACTTTTTTGCAAAAGCGCTTGTGAAAATCTCGATGATATATGTGCAATATCTGCAATATGCCTTTTGCAGCCAATACTGCAGTTGAGTCATCGTGGTCATCGTGGGCGCCATTATAAATTAGTTTTTTTGTATTCACACACCTGCTTATGTATGCCAAAACACGTTTAATTGAAGACAAGTAGCGACTTTGCTTTAAGACAATGACTCCCGAAGTTGGTCTACAAAACTTGCGCGCAAATAAGACGTGGATCTTATCCAACTCTTGAGCGGCTGGTTGACGTATGCAGCTGATAAAGTAAAAGAGAGAGGCCCTGGACGACTTTGAAAAATGCAAGGAATTTATGTCATCAAACGCTGTGAAATGCGAAAGTTGCACATGTCCTTTAAACAAAATTGCATATGTTTGACTTTGACCCTCCCAGTCTACACAAAGTGTGTAAATAGTTGTGGTTTTGAGATCAGGGGCGGATCCTGCCAGTCAAGTGTTTACTACTGTAAGAGAGATGAAGTATACTTTTCAATACTGCTGTGACAAAAAAATGGAGGGCGAAATAGCCTTATATCGCGAATGTTGTTTTCGGAATTGTAGAAAATCACACTAAACAAAGTTATTTTTTCGGTTTTATGGGAGGTGATCGCCCCAATCGCCCCCCCTGGATCCGCCCATGTTTATTGAAAACGAAGCCACACTCGATTATTACCATGGCTCTGCAGTAAAGTTAAGGTAAACTTATCGCCGCTTAACAGAACGATTGGTTAGTTGATCTAGCCCGGTGCTTCTCAAAGTATGCGTCGAAACCCGAACAAGAGTGGCGAAGGGTCAAAAAATGAGTCGCGCCGAGGTGATCCAAACCGGGGTTGTGTGTTTTCAACGTCACCACTGCTTGTTTCTGGGTTGGCTTAGATACTTCTGAAAAGAGTGGATTGCTGATATTAAGAACGAACTTTGCAACGTACAGCCAAAATCACCCATGCAATCATTTTTTTCATACGTTGTTTGAGACTTGGGCCGTTGTTTGAGGTGTGTTCACCAAACTCAGATTTGGTTCGTGCTCAAAAAAGTTTGAGAACCACTGTTTCAGCCATTCTAGCGTAAGCGGTTGAAATATTTTTTTGAATTCATGAGTGCATAACAACATGCAATCGACTGGGTAAAAATTCAATAATTTTCATTTTAGCCACATGCGCTTCAACGAAAAACAGACTGGAGAGAGAAACATTGTCTGTCACCTTCTTTAGAAGGCTTGTCAGATGCAGCAAAAATTCATACTTATGTTAACAAAAATGAAACTGTTTTTCCATTGTTCAAGGCAGTACTTTTATTTAATATTTTCAGTGATTTCATCATAGGAAGATTTGGTGTGTGCAGCATGTATTGCAAGCATGGAGACTTCAAGACAAAGTTTGACAGAACGAGTTTTAGTTTTGGTGGTTTCAAACATGCAGGGTACAGTATTTCATGATTCAAAAAGGTTTCAAATTTGATAGAGTCGAAAGAGATGGTCCTTCTGTATGTTGTTGGAACAAAAATGTGGTTAAAAAATTAAGAAATTGTTTCAGGTTTAACTGGTACGCAAAAAGCGGTTTGCAGTGTTGGTTTCAATACAAAAGTACATATACTTTCAAGGGTTACGGATCGCTGTTGAAATAACGCTACAAATAGTTGCATATCACATGTTTATTCCAAAAAATAATCTTATTGCAGAATACCATGACCACTACGTGCAAAAACTGAGATTTTTTGCATTCAATGTGGCATACATCATAGGCAGCGAACAGCTAAACAACAATGCGCTTAATAATTAGATTGTTATTTAATTCAAACATGCGCTTTTCACGTTGACCACATAATCAAAAACTATGGAAAATAATGGTGATACAGGCTCAAAATATATTGAAAAATACATTACATTACCTCAACCAGAAAAAGTGCAAATCTGTGTAATGAAATCAATTTTTGGTTGTTCTGTAGCTAGTGAAGAACACTAAACTCTTATAACCTTCTTGTGATTAATAATGTCAAAGCAACCGCTGTAGAAACGAAACTAAAATTTTGCAGCGGTTGGATTGTGAAGGAATTCGTGCAACACCATTCTCTACAATTGATCAATTATACATTAATGGCATTCCAGAGTGACATTTCGACATGCATGTGAACTGTAATAAGCATAAGTTGACTACAGGCTGCTTTCCTAAGTCAACGTGCACTTGCATGGGATAAACATATCGGAAAAGATTAGGTATCGTTTGTGCAAACTTCTAAAAATAGTGTTGAAGCTAACAATAACGAGTTCATAAATGTGACCCATGTTGAAAGAGGTAACAGGTGAAGCGACTTTTACGCACCCCGAAAGACAAGGAAGCCACCCACCATTTGTTTTGATAATCCTACATAACAGATTTGATATGACCTGGCGTATGTGACCGGAAATCTCAGCAACACGGAAAAAGGACAAAGCAGGTTCGCAGCATGGCTTATTCAGTTCGTTCGCAAGTATACTGAAATGGTTGATGCATTCGATGTGCAAAATGTTGACATGCTATNTTCTATTCTTCAGAAGTTGTNCGGGTTTCTTCAGAGCTGTATGGCTTTTGAGGGGGACAAATGAAATTAATTGTTATTNAGACAGATGAAATAAATTATAAAAATAATTATTTTTCGCCTTCAACTACGGAAATCTTTTTTAATATAAGAGCTACACCTTGAATTTTATAGATCTTTTATTTGGTATTAGTTGAAATTACGTTTAGTTAGTCTTAAGTAAACTTTAAAGTGAATCAATTACCTTTTCAATTTGTAAATAGTTTCGAAACGTGGAAATTGGCAGCTATACTGTATCAACCTTCTTCGTTTCGTAAAATGTTTTCTAATTTCACTAATGTGTGTTGGAAGAGATGTGTGCGTACTTCGTATACACATATTGTAGAGTTGCCAATCGCAGAGGAGTTTTAGATGGACAGTTAAATTGTACATTTGAAATAGATATACAACCACAAAGTAAACTTTCAATCGAAGCTGCATGGGATTTGGAAATATAGATGAATGAAAAAATGCCTTTTTCGCCAGACATTTAGTAGGCGTGTTTATATTGTTTATGTATAAATCGGAGATCTTAATTCTGAAACGATGAAACTTAGTTTGTACCCAAAAAAGTATGGTGAGACACACGGGGCCCAAAAAAGATTTTTTTTTTCTGTCCGGCGTTTCACGAAAAATATCAGAGAAAAAACACGTATCCTGCGTAAAAAAAAAACCTTAGCAAATGTGATACATGTCATAAACGGAAAAATAACAAAATCTGCGAAATGTCGTTGAGAAAACGTTTGTCTATTTC
>JGI24159J19872_10013903_pt1 | contig 10438 bp, 4 predicted proteins | sample Ectturendosymbi4_FD_19872 | JGI IMG/M metagenome (IMG submission 19872) | reverse complement strand
TTGCTTAACCTTCAATTGCCCTTTCTTACTTATTTATCAGCGTCTACATTTTCCTTGAAATGCTAACTGCTCAGCAATTGACATCTTTGTGAATTGCGTTCATGCTTTGCACAAGCTAGCCGTTAGGGTATTGTTGCGTCACAGGTATTCAGCCAAGGTTTGATTCTTGATTCAGCTAAGGTTTCATTCAGCACTGCAAGGGGATTGGAATTGATTGTACATAGCAGACTAAACTAAATTAAAACTCGTTTCGCGGGCCGTACACAATTCAAAATTGTCACTTCTCCGCGGGCCGCATATTTTTCCTTTGCGGGCCGCATTTGGCCCGCGGGCCGCGGGTTGCACACCCCTGATTTAGCAAAACAAGCTTACCCGGGAAAGGTCAAAGTTGTTCAAGAAGCATACCTATATGTGAATTGTTTAACTTAAATTAAGCACATTTTTTTGTTTTGAACTCATGTTTTATGCCTCACCTGTACTTTTGGAATTTGGCAGTCATTAAATATGGGCTGGGCTTGATTAAGTGACTGCTTTGGTCGTCTTTCGCCCAACCTGTGCTGTTCGTTTCAGCATTGTCATTTGAAACGCGTGATTTGTTGCCTTCTTGCAGCGCAAACATAATTTGACTTGACATCAAGTTGCGTATGGGGAATCTTCAAACTTCCATTTGAGCGACTTCACCAGATCAAGCCTATCACTAGCGGCAGGCCTAGACCATTCGCTGATGCAAATTGCTGACTATACTGTACGTCTCTGAAATGCGGTACAATCAGCACCAACTGTCAAAAGCAAAACATGAAGAAATAGAAGTAGGCCTACTGTCTTAAAGAAAAATTGTAGCATAAATGGTCCAACAGGTTTGAGAAAAAATTGTACCCAAACAAAGAGAGTAATCAACTTATCAGTTTTTCAGTGTATCAAACGAACAACCAAAAGGGAAAAATGGAAATAGAATGGTCAATTGGCAAACGTCTTTCCGAGAAAAACACCATCAAAATGAAGAACAACACCAAAAATGAAATTAAACAAGCAAAATAGAATTACTAATCGTTGACTACAGCTACGGCAAGAATCGAAGGTGCAAAAATCTTCTTAGGTTTTGTATTTTCTTTGCTTCTTAGCACTCGTGTCCTTAGAACTAAAAACGTGGCAGAAAACCGGAAAAAAACTTCGTGACAGCCAGATGTGGGTCGATCGCAGTTGGCAGTCGATAGTATTTGAATGTATTTTCTACACTGATGCCTACGCGTTGTTTACGCGAGTAATAGGCCTATACTCTGTCTGTAGAACCTCAATGGGTTGTCTGAAAAAGTTGGAACGGCGAACAGGTTCCTGTTTCATTTCCTTTTTCCTGTTAAAGTTCAGCTTTAACAAGTTTCAGCTCCGTCCCACACTCCTCCGTGGTGCAAACTGTGGGCTTCAAATATCATTCGCTTTTGTTAGCTGAGACATATGAAACAATAAATCAATCAATCATTTTTCGTCACCGCGCTTGTCCGTGGCAATGCAAGGCGACGTTAAAAACACGACACGATACCGGTTTGTTTACAAAAGCTATCGCAAACTTCGTGACGTCAAACGCCACCTCTGCGAACACTACAACTTGCCAAACAGAAGTTTGACCGCATGCGCAGCTGTCTCTGCCGGACGCAGTGTAAACATTACTGCAACTTAGTTTGCAATGGAATGGCGGACGCAATTGTTGGGGAAGACATGCGTCACGCAGTCAAACAGCTCTAAATGGCGATATTGTACATGCCAGAAATATCATTACTTTTCAAAAATAAAAGGTGTCGAAGGAATAATATACAACCACTATGTTACCACAGCAGCTAAGCCTAAGACGGCTTTGCTAACGTGGGTTTGTATTAATTACTTTCAATGTAGTTTACCAACATAATTTTCTTATGATTAAAAGCTTAAAAAAAGCTTAAACAGAGTCACAATTTTGCTCCCACTGAAACAAACGACTTCTAAATATCCCAGTGCAGTCATGGGTTTCTGAAGGTATATCCAACATGCGAGATAAAGGGAGCTTGTTTGCATTTGGCGGAAATTGCAAAAGATCCTAAACAATTTTTGAGTTGATATTGATCAACACTAGTCATTTGAAAGAAAGAAATGCAATTAGAAAACTATTGTCCAAAAACGTTTAAGAAATAGACCAGACGATTTACTCACTAAAAAAGACAGTTACAGTTAATAGCACCATGCAAGCCCTTACAGCGTTATTGAGGAGCCGATGGCTTAGGATCTTGGGTTGAAGGTTGACTGTGGACTGTATGCTGAGTCAGAGATAACCCAAAACGCTACAAGCAAATTAGCTTGTGCAGAAAAATCAAATACAAAGCTGTAAAATGCACGCATTTCTCTACGCAAAAATGTAGAAAGTTTAATATACATTCACCATAAAAGCGAAACGCAATTCTGGGCCTTGCTGTGTAATCTACACAACCCTTTTTGCTGACTCTACTACTTTGCATTTGCGGTTTCTAGGGCATTGCGAAAGAAAGAGTCATCTTTTAATGTAGTATTATCACAGGGGTTGAGATCTAGAGGCAGACATTGGCCAGGGAGCACTAATCTAAGTCGCTAAAAATAAAAAAGAGAAGCAGTATGTTAGTCACAATAGACCGCAGACTTTTATAATGATAGAAGTGAGAAGCTGTTGAAACATTAAACAGTCATCAAACACTTATCACGAAAATTTGATCAAATTTGAAACTTCGTAAGAAAGGTCATAAAATCTGTTTTTGCAAATTTGTGAATGTAAGATTTGTTTCCAAGATTCGTGCGTACTCTACCAGTGGATGCAAATAGGTACAAGTGACCGTAATGTTGTAGCCAGCCCAAAATGTATGTGGGGTAAAAAATTTGGGGGAGGAGGCAAATTTTTTTATTTTAGGCGAGCAACAGTATTTTCTTTGGGATATCACCTCTCAAAGCATAAAATATAGATATGTTAAAATCTTTTCGGGGAATGTCCCACTTGGCCCACCCTTGCTACGCCTACGAGTGCCCGTATTTCATCATGACCTCCGAAACAGCTTCGCTCACTGACGCCACGCACATCTGAGACGGTGCATGCTCTGCCTCAATGATACTGTATCGCATGGTGTGCGAAGAAGACCTGCAGTAGCTTGTTTGGGAGTTGCAAGCATACCGTTTATGTTCTGAGTAGCGTTACTGCGCTTGTATACGTACTGTTTCAAGTCATCTTTTCACTTCTGACACTGATGTTTGTACCAGAGATGATCACTATCCGGTTTGCCTGTTGGATACCCGGCAGGACTGAGGATAGTAAGTTTTCACCCGGGTACGGATATTTAACGGATAACGATATCCAATCCGAAAGACTTTACTCAATATTTTGAGGATTCAGGCTGTGAAATAAATTTTGGTCAATTTTGACCTCTTGGAGAAAGTTGTACATTGCATAATTGTTTATTTATTGTAGTACAGTATTTATTTTTTATAGTAACTATCCAAAAGTATTTATTTTTAGAAGCACCATTTAAAACTTTCTGTTCCCATTATCAAAGACACACTTTTGGATAGTTTTCAGATACGGGTAGTATACTTTCAACCAAAACAGGATCGGATATCAATTTTCAAAAATGCAAAATACCTTTCGGCCACTTCCTGCATAGATGCAAAATATCCTTTTGGCCACTTCCTGGAAAAATCTACNATTGACCTCCCTTGTCCTTCCNACGCTCATGTTTTTCAGTGTTTCAAAAAGTGATTTGAGAAATCCATTTGTGAGTAGTTCGAATCGGATGTTAATTTTCAAAAACAGAAAGTAAATCGAATAATAAAAACAACTATCCGATCGCATCTGATTTGTACGACTTTACGTTTCAAGATTTCTAGTGAGTTTGCGTCAGGCATTCAGCGTTTTCGTTTTGGTTTGCTGGAATTCTCACTGAAGTATCAAAAGATACTGTTATTTATCTTTGTCAAATTATCAAAATCAAGACCATACGTCGATTGTTGTGGAGTTTGCTAGCCAAATTCGCTGGTTCACACGATCTTAATTCGAGCACTTACCAATGGTCGCAACAAAATTGTACGAGAACTCATTGTCGGTGAAACGCCTCATGATGCTCGTCTTCCCAACGCCAGTGTCTCCGATAATTATCAGCTTACACTGCCAATCTGCTCGCGGTTTTGCTGCCATCGCTGTANTTGTGGAAGCGACGAGATGTTTCANTCAGATTTTAACAGCAGAAACAGCAATGGCAATCCTTGCAGTCGGTTGCCGTCACGTACCGACTGTTTGCTATTCAAACAAGCAGCAGGCAAGCTTTAAATGCAACACGTTTGATATACTTTCGTACTATGTTTACCCAGCTCCTTGCTGCAAACCATTTTGCCAAAAACAACTGCAGGTGAGAGGCATTCGTTTAAAATTTGATCAAATACAGTGGTGTTTATCAACACTTTTTAATGAAAAACTGCGCTAAAGAAAGAAAGAAAGAAAGAAAGAAAGAAAGAAAGAAAGAGGGAGCCTTACAATTAAAAAGACGTTCTGAAAACAGTAAACAGAAGTAAAATCGGAAGGTGGGCCATAAATTAATCAAGATCGCAAACCGCTTAAAACGGATAACCGGGTCGTAATTTGTTGAGTGGAAATAAGTCATAAGGATTTTGCATGCTAGAGCGTTCTCTTAGATGAATGTACAGCAACCGTATTGTTGGGAACTGGTATAACTTAAACTACTCACAAATGGATTTCTCAAATCACTTTTTGAAACACTGAAAAACATGAGCGTCGGAAGGACAAGGGAGGTCAATAGTAGATTTTTCCAGGAAGTGGCCAAAAGGATATTTTGCATCTATGCAAACTGGCGCCCATGGCAACGTTTAAATGTGCGCCCTTTTTCAAAATTTAAATATTAGAAATACGCACAATTTTTACGAAAAATAAACGATGAAGAAAATAAATGTTTTAGAACAGAAGATCTATGTTCATTTTTGCTTTCAACTTTTCAGCAAATAAAATTATAAATTATCCATTAAGACCACAACATACTTCTATACTCATTTATTCTTATTATAAGGAATATCAGCACATTCGTTATCATAATTATAGAGTAACGTCATCATAATTAACATAGAGCATTGTCTGAATAAATTCTAAATCTTACAAGCAATATAACACAACATATTTCAACTCACGACAATTCCTTTTAAAATGAAACATTTTTAATTTGGTTGGTAATGAAAGTTATTTAAGGCAAGTCATGTATTATCTACATTCGAAAGACACATTTCTATCGAAACATCAATATATCCAGCCTTTTTTGTTTAAATAACACATGTTAATTGCAACAGCATTTTCCGTACCTTTCGAAGCAAATTCGTCTATGATTTCATCAATGCCGGGTTTCTCCATTTCTTCCATACTCATTAAAGCTAGATAACACAATGTGTCCTGGACTCATTGAAGCTCTGGGTTATGAAAGGCTCTGTTGCAATTCACTGAAAGACCGCTCGCAGCTTGCAATAGATACTGCCATTGTCAGCATTAATTGCAAAGCAAATCGAAGATTTGGAAAAACGCTTTCATCACCATATTCAACCATGAATGTCAGGAGGTCCTCAGGACTCGATAATACTAAATTGGCACGAACTAATACTAGGGTTTTGCAACCTAGAATCTACTCGTATAATTGCTTGTTATTCGGTATTACATCTGAACCAGGCGCGTAGCCAGGGGGGAGGCAATTGCCCCCCCAATTCCGAAAGTTGCGCCAAAAATTTTAAGGTTAATAAAGCTTTTGGTATGTACGCCAAAAAATGCTTCACTGGAAATCAACGCAACTGCTTAAGGAACCAATCCTACTACAGCGTTTAGTCGAACCTGATCAAAGCAGTATGGTTTACTGATTGTTCACGATTAATCAAACGTTGTAAAGGCTGGAGAACTCATATCATGGCTGACAGTGACCTGAGGTTTGCTTCCTGTGGAAGCTGACAGTAATGAAATACAAACGTGCATCTGAGCGCTTGCAATCACTAACGACTAACCGAAAGCAAAACAACCAGTAATGCTTTTCGCAGTTGTTTCTTTTCTGACGCACCAGCTTGGTGTATCCCTCCTAATGGTGATGTAAACTTCATTGCAAGACCATCGCAAAATTCCTCTATGATAACGCTGACGTGCTACAATCACTGTATAACTTACCCTTGTCTGCAGTATCAGCCGTAGCCTTAAATCAGTGCTCGTCAAACTTTTGTTATGGTGGACCAAAACGCCTTTTCAGTTGCAAGTAAAGGCCCATGCTTATTTTTGATGGCCCAATTTCAAACTTATGCTGTATTCAGTAACCTGTTTTATGACAATGCTATGTTAATGTTATGAACAGTATAACGACAAAAACAGTGCTTATAGTTAACGTCTAAAAATCGAAGTTCCATAGTTGTTACAGTAGCCTACGTTTTGGCCCACGCAACCACAACATAGAAAGTGTTGCGCGGCCCAATAAAAAATGCTAAACGGCCCACAATTAGGCCGAGACCCACAGTTTGCCGACCACTGCCCTAAATGAACATCGGAGACTTTTGTTTTTGGCAGTTTTAAAACTAAATGCGTGAATATGTCGGTGATGTACATTTTATGCCTTCAAGCTCCAACTTTGGCTAAGAAGCAATCCATTTTCAAAGTCTTTTTTATTACGCAGTTAGACCATGGACACTGTTTAGCAACAATAGCATTAATTGTATATTTTTACAGTGTTTGCGATGATTAAACATGTACTGTGGCGGCTCATTCACAAATATGTGGAGCCTTAACGTTTTCATCTGATTTCACACAGAGCCGTATCAGCCGCAATCCATACCCCCCAATTGGGGGGCCCACGCTGTCACAGGGGGCCCAAAATTCCAGTGCCGTCACCACTTAGCACCCCAGAGAAAGCTTCGATCTCCCAAATTGAAATATGAAGCACCAGAAATCAGTGAAGTTAGGGGGCCCTTTGAAAGAACAGTGCATTACAGTTACTTTGGGCCCCTTTGAAAGCAAGATATTTACACATTACAACTGCTGTTGGGGGCCCCTTTGAAAGCAAAGTAGCCCACTTATACATTGCAGTTGCTGTTGTAGCAGACAAAAATAGTCTACTACAAATATAATATCATATCAAGGAGAAATGGAATACAAGCGCGAAGCAGAAGAAACAAAAGCTGGACAAAACTGTAAAGAAAGACTGAAAGCAATCAAGCGTGAAAACACGTGACCGCCAAGCATCTCGCCCAGCAGCCTGCTGAAAGCTGTGACTGCTCAACCCTAAACAACAATGGTGTCGTTGTTAAGCAATGCGATGTAATCTATATGACTAAATTTATCATGCGTTGATCACGCCATAAAACGCGTGATAAATCCCGGCTTTCCCCTTAAATTCGAGTATATAAGGCCGATTTTTGTAGCCAAGAGCAGATCACTTGTTGATTTCGGTGAGAGAACTCCTTCTCTGGTTTAAACCATTTTGGTCTTGCCTTTGAAGTAAAACGAAGCTCTGCCTTGCAGCCACACTAAAGCTCGAACGGTGTGGTTATGAGTGTTGTTATTGCCAGGCGGCGGTTTTCGCTAGCACCTTTGACAACTTGAGTCTTCAGACTGAAAATAAAGTCAATTAGACAGACTTGTTTTCAGTCAACACAGGTGGCTTGTCCCCATAAAACTCTGCCACTCTGTGTAATAAAAATTGGCTTGTCCGGGGTAATTTATGACACTCTAAATCATATTCCAAAAGCCAATAAATATTGTTATCAAACTTTGTACAAGTAAAATGTAAACTCAAGTCACATTAAAAAATGATAAAATAATTGACAAAATCAAAACTTCATAAAAACGTGACAACAACTGCGGAAACTGAAAAAACTCAGCGTTTAACGAAACCTTTTTCCTGGAATCGGCCGTCACGATTCGACTTATGTAAAAACGTGTTCCCTGACTGCAACTTTCCATTTACGACAAGTCGATGCAGTGTTAGGTTAATGTTTAAATATTGCTGGTTGTGAGAATGGTTTCTTATACGGATTATTTGTGTCTGTGAATCTGATTCGAGCGAGCGTATTTGACACCCTGCAACACCAAACCGGTAAGTGTACCAAATAAGTAATTATGTATGTCTCATTTTTAAATAAAAATACTCTCTAATAAAATATACGTGTGATATTACTGTCCGACATTATTAAGATAGTCTTCAGAAGCTTCCTAGGGAGATCAAGCCAGCTTAGACTTGTGAATATCGTCCTTGGTACATCCATGAATCGAACCCATGACCTATACCTTAGTATTACGGCTGTACCTAAATGGGGTCNTTTGGTCCCTATGTAGATCAGAAAACCTTTACACTGTTGGGCNCCTTGGAAAGCAAGGTAGGCTACTTTACACATTACAGTTGCAAAGGGGGGCCTGAGGCAAGTGCCTCGCTTGCCTTCCCTTAAACACACCACTGTATATAACCCTGACAATGATCTAATATGAGAATATGAAACCGGTTGAACACGTTCTACTTCATCCGATGTGCGTACTTTCTCACCTGGTGTGCGCATGTAAACACTGCAGGCTAATGTAAAGTTATCTTTATATTATTGAACACATTGAAGTTGCTGATGAGTTTATCACTTCTAAAAACACAGATATCACGCGATTTTTCACAATAACCTAGACACACAGGTCGACTAAAAAACAGATCTGGGTGGAAAAAAACATCAGTGGGAGCTATGGTCACATGCGGCAAAACGCCTACTACCGTTACTTGAAGTGAACATTTGAAGATTTATTGCCGTGTTATTATTACGCAATAAAGACCAAGAGTACAACAATCCGCTAGCAAGTTTCGCAACCTGCCTCTGCTGGCAAAGGAACGAACTGCGCACTTGCTCTTAGCGTGCCGGGGGCCTGACGGTCACGACTTCGCCCTGATGTATATGCTATGTCCCCCCACTTTTTTCTCTTAGGGTTTGTATTTCGAGAGGTTTCAAAACTAAATATGACGTTTGCCACGTTTTGTGTTGAGAGTTTTTCATGTTAGATGTTACACATAGCAATGTTGATGTTGAAACAGAGTTTGGGGTGGTATCACTGATTCTGATATGTTTATAAATTTTTACTTCAAAAATGATTTGTAGCATTTTGCAAGTTTCTAAAGACCGCAAAAGATTGTTAACTGCCTCTCTCCGACATTTATCCAGATAGGTTTACTTAAGAAAGGTCTTGAAACAGTAAAGCTTAACGGCTGCACACGTGAGAGACCACAGTACAGCCGTGATTTGTTTCGTGCAAAAACGTTGGCTAACTGGCTTTACTGTAACGTTGGTTGTCACGTATTCCCACACAGACAGCGCAAAATTTGAAGATCCAAGTGTATAATGTTAGAAAGTTGCATTTTCAGGCAAACCTCTGCGAAGTTTTTGCAGAAGACAAACAGCAGCACTATGGTGGAGATTAAGTTTTAGGATGGGCAGTTTTGCAAAAGGCTGAAGTATTGACCTAGCTATATATTGTCCTATAGCTCAAAACTTAATGACTTGACTAGGAATTGAAGATAGTTTATACATTTAGCCTTATATCTTATATGCCACGACAAGCCTGACCAGCAAATTCAAAAGGTATTTATAACCACAATACAGCAATGTTTTCATCCAAGTGCGAAACATTTGCTTTACAGGTAGCCCACGCATGGGTGGCGGAACTATTTTCAAAGTGAGGAGCACAAGTGCACGTCAAAAAAACTAGAAAATTTTTCTGATTTGAATCGGCAACTGTGACATCATAAGTACTGAAATTTGATGTCACTAACTTTTGTCAGCATGTTTAAGCAATTTTATTCAAACTTTCATAAGCCCTCAACGACCCCTCTCTACACAACACCCTATCTATCATACACTACACTGACTTGAGCACATAAATGTAACTAGTTGTACTTAGTCGTACAAAAAACAATCTTCTTTAACAATGGACCCAATACAAATTGTGTTACTTAAACTTATTTAGGCAAATTCGAAATTTAAAAGCGGGAGGGCCGCGCCTTCCTAGAAAAAAGCGGGGGAGCCTAAATCCATGCCATCCCCCGGTTCCGCCACCTAGGAGCCTACGTAACACCTAGTTTTGCTGGACATTTTTTTCGTGTTATTTCAGGTGAAACGCGGTACTATTTGCCAATTCACTGTTGTTCATTTTGATTTCTGTTTAATCTCAAATATATTTTCGTGTCGTTATGCATGTATAACTCTAGAATAAAACCTTTGACATTAATTTCGCCTATTCAAATTTGATGTCAAACCTGAAAAATTTGATTGTGAAAAGACTGAGCTGAGTGGCATCACTGACAGAAGTCACAAGGCAACAGTCACCAGCAAACCCGTAACCAGCTTTGGACACCAGAGGGGGCGAAGAATTTTCTGAGGGAGGCCCAAATTTTACATC
>JGI24159J19872_10013899_pt1 | contig 10441 bp, 7 predicted proteins | sample Ectturendosymbi4_FD_19872 | JGI IMG/M metagenome (IMG submission 19872) | reverse complement strand
TAAGCATTGGCATTGTTCAAAAGGAATTGAGGTTGGTTGAAAAAAACATGGTATATTTTTGTTGTGCAACAAACACTTGATGATTTCGATAAATTTCAAAAAGATCACTTTGTGATTTACTGCTTGCTATCATAATAAATTTAATGTCAGTGAAACCTGATTGGCTGCAGAAACACGATAAAATATCTTCTTACCACTGAACGTTGTTGTATTTGTTGATTCCAAATTCTTTGTCAGCACTACAAAAATTAGGAGAAAACAGTAAAAGGTAATTTTATAGATAGCTTCTTGTATTCATTTACTGCTAGAATGGCGTTTGAAACCTTCAAAAGAAGTCGAGCACCATGTGAAGAATAAGATGCATTTCAATCAGAATGTAACCAAAGTTAGAGTCAAAACAATTAATGACAGAAAATTTTGACCTATATATTGGTTTCGTGTGGAAATGATCAGAGCAGTAAACAATGTAATTCCACTTGAAGCATTTGAATTAAGATTTAGAGAGAAAATTGCTCTAGGTGTTTTTCTCTTTTCCCCCTGGTTTGATCACCAAAGTTTTTTTGTTATTCTGAAATTCTTAATGTGGCCTTTGCTGAAAAATTGTTGCATATGGTTGTCTCGTCGAGAAAATTCTCTGATCTGATGCCGAGCTAGGCTGCTTATTATTAAATCACACATTCATGAACACATACAATTGAACCATTTCGTGAACAGATTGGAGTTTTCATTTGCTCGTGAAAGTATCCAAGTATCTGAACAAGGAATGGTTAAAATGGATTGATTTTGTTGGTTGTGAATCCTACGCAGGTAAATTGTTCCTGTTTTTCTCCTGTGCATGCGTTGCAAAGGAAGCCGGACCACCAGCTAGTGAAAGTATGCTGATAGTGAAGCAGATGTTTGTAAGCTATTCACTGCTTCGCAGTTGGAAACAGGCACATGTTTGGATAGGAATTAGAGCTGTTATTTGAATTAGAGCTTTCATTTTTTATTTTTTGACCGTGACGTAAGAGGCAAGAGAAAACTATCATCTGGTAGTTGTTGAAGACTATACCTCTACTAGAAGTTGCTGAAGTTTTTTAAACGGCAATTCTGTGTTCATGTCGGGCCTGACAGACTGACATTGTCTTCCATCTTGTTGACCCCTGTGGCACCGATGCACGGCCAAAGGAGAGCTCCCTTTAATGTTTATTATTTGTTTTGCGCGTTTTCTGCCCGAAAAGAGGGCCATTTTATTTTTGTGTGTTCTGTTATACCTTCATTTCACGAATGCACAAGTTTGAAACGGTGACTGTGCTTCGTGGTTGAAACTTGCCGGTAAGTGTTCTACGAACAGAATGTTATGAACCTCTGTAGCGGCGGAGTGGCGTAGCAGTGTCGCCTCGGCCGACGAAAAAAGTGCTGGTCGTTCCACCCCTCAAATTTGCTTACAAGAATATAATATGAACGAAGATCATCGTTTGTGCTTATTAAAGGCATGTGCAGCAATAAAACATTTTGAACGTCAGAATCAAACACACACAAATTGAAATGGGTCTTGTTTTTCATTCTCAATCATGGCTCTTGCTTTCTATGCTTCTGCGCGAATTTTCGTGTCATTACTGTTCCATTTTTTCTTTCTTTTACACATGCATGTATGGACCCGGGGTATTTCATTAATATTTTCTTCTCTGTCGGGTTTCAGTCTGCGCTATCCAGAGGATCAGACAAAAACACAAAAATATTTGTAGCGAAGGCGGCAGCGCCACACCTACTTTACAGAAGCAAAGGCTTATTCATGCTAATAAATCGTGTAGTATCCCCATCTTTAACTGCAGTTAAGTATATATACTGAATATAGAAAACTATAATTATAAATTCAAAAATCTATCCTCAACAAGGCAAAGAATGTTTCATTGCTCACATAACTTTCCAATAGCGGTTTATGTTTCCTAGTATAAATACATAAAAACTTTAAATGTTAACTCTGCCGCCACTGGCCCGGGGCCTTCTTACTTAAGGTTCGGAACCCATTTTGATCAAATTTGACATACAGGCTTAAAACCGGCTCTGGTTGAGTAGTGCTGGTTGCAGCCTCCATCGTGAACTTCAAATTTAGTTTAGCTGTTGAGTTTAATTTTTTCAAATTATTCGTTCGTAGGGTTATCACTCATCTTCGTTTGTTGCGTACAAACGTCTGTTTCAAAAACTATATTACCAAACCCTGATACGTAGATCATCCCCTTTTTTGCTCAACACTGATTGCAACGTAAGCAACAACTTTATCCAGTACAGCTGTTAAGTTCTAAAACTAAAACTGTTTCGGCTAACGTCCCTTTTCAGACATTCCTTCGACACAATCATATCAAAACATGTCGTTTGTCTATGTCTAATCCTCAAAGAGTTAACCCAAGGGTTAAATTGTTTTTCTGACTATGTTTCATCGCCTCTAATTTATCAAAGTGAGATCAACAAGTTTTGAAAGCTTTTCTTGTTGAAATGACTTTCCTGTGACTGCAAATGATAAGGGTACTCTTTCACATAGGACTCAAACCTACTACGAAACTCACATTGTCTATTGGCTGGAAGTAATTTATTATATTTGCAGTTTAAGTATATGTTTTTTCAGCTCTAATTTGTCTACGCAAACGCACCAACTACACCATCTCGCGTCAATAACATCATTGTCTATCACCATTACGTCATACGGAATAACATCAGTTTTACTGAAACTGTACAACTTTACATATGCAGAATTCTTCACTTCAACCGCAAAAATGTTATGTTGGCAAGCCGATTTAATGATTAGGCAATAGCTTGTGCCACTTGTTCATTGAAAATCTCGCACTGAACATTAAAAAATGTGATGACATATGCCGAGAAATGTTCGTTGCCAATTACGATAGGTGTCATGTGACGTAATGATCTGCCGTTGAGGCGTTGCTGAGGATCGAACTATAGGAAAAAAGATTTAGGTAGCTTGAAAATTTACAGTGCCATGATTTCATGAAGGGCCTTTTGTATCAGATTTTGAGTGGTTGGAATATATAGACCTCGAACTACCGGACCAGTAATGGTTGCTCGCCTTAGGTCGAATGTCTTCTCTGTTCTTTTTTCGCAGGACTCTTGACTGGGGTGGAGGTAATGGCTTTGGCTCGGTAGGAAGGTGTAGGGACGAAGGGACAATTTTCTCCGAAGTAAGTATGTTAAAGAGCCCTGATTTCAAGATAAACACAGGGGAACTTCAGCAACCTGGATTTGACCCATAATTTTGAGTATACATTTCATCAATTTGGTCACTCCACAAAAACATTTCCCAGTTTTTTAGGCTACCAGTCTAAGGCCTCTCAAAACACAATCTGAAAAGAGTTAAAACTACTTTAAAATAATTTAATCAACCACTTGCCACTCCCCAGAATGTTCCGCCCGGGGACCAGAGCCACAGCACCCTTTTGGCACGCCTCTGAACGGGGTTAAGCTTAGGGCCCGTTTTACTACAAAATAACTTAATATTACTGCAAACGTGTTCATCATAACACATGCAAATTTTTGAGAAGGTGGTTGTTTTAGCAAAGGCAAGTAAGCTACCCTCGACCACTGAAGACTTGCCACACAATTCTAAATGGACCGTTGTAGCCAGTTTATGATAGATAAATTATTTTTTCAGCTAACAATCACCAAGCACCACTTCATTTATCTCTCTACTCTTTGGATTTTCAACGAGTGACGCCTACTGACAATAAATTTTCCCAGGTTGTAGTTCCACTGGTTTGAAAAAGATTGCGGTTTCTAAGAAATCTTGTTTTGTTACTTACAGTTTATCCATGTTTCAAACGATGATACTCGAGTGTAGACACCCGGATAAGAGGCCAAACCACAACCATTCCCGTACGAGGTTATGCCCACCACATACCATGTGCTTTCATTGACAAGCATTACTAAAGGTCCACCTGAATCACCCTGAAATATCAGAAAATGAACATTGATTTGAAAAAAGGATGAAACCTCACAGGTGATGCATGTTGCAGCGCCAGCCTTAATTGCTAGCTGTGGTGGTATAGCATTCAGTGCTTGAACGTGCACGCAACGATCTTTCGCCTAATCTGATACCTTAGAAATTCCACATACCAGCAGGGCTGCACCCTCTTATTACCTACAGCAACTGCTACGGAACAGACGTTGGTCAGCGTAAATTTTGTTATTCAAGCGGCAAATTTCAACAGCGATTGATCGTTGAATGCAGTTTCTGAAAAAGCAGCAGAAACCAACTAAGCATTCTACCAGGCGCAGTTATACTGAGCAAACGTACCTCACTATCAACAACCAAGCACGCCACAACAATTAACAACGAGAATTGCAGGCAACTGCGATTTTCTCTGTGTCAGTTGAACACGAACTCGAAAACACCACAGCTAACCGTACTTAACGCTCTAATTCTGCGCTAAGTATTCAATAACAATATTAATGAAAGGAACATAACGTATTCACTCAATTGTATGCTGTGGCTTATACTCTTTTTCCCATCATTTCGTGCGACTTAAATTAAAGTTTGTCAGAAAGCTCGCCGTCTCCAAAGCCAGAAATATCACTTATCCGAAATACTGTAGACTGAGCATCGGTTTTATTGCACGCTACACAAGGCAACCGGAAAAACAAATACTTTAATCAGATTTGTTCGCAAGATTATGAAAGCGCCCAAATCAGGTCAAAAATTCCGCCGATCTGGAATGGGTAATCATGGGAACGGTAGATGCCAGGAAGAACGGCACTATCTATCATTTGCTGACAACTAGTTAAACGGCACTGGAATGAAGCAAACTCTTTTGAATCTAGAAAGAGCGATCATTAAATTCGGTGACCGGGTGAAACAGAGGGTGCAGCGGTTGAAACATAAGTTAAATCCATTCGTCGCTGAGCGCCTTTAACAGCGCTTTGAAACAATATTAACAATAAAGACGTTTGCCATCATATACAACTATTTGTACATGTGCCAGCATTCGGTATGCAAAACGCTGTTTGCGGTAAATCGTAGGAAGTGCTTCTTCTTTTGCTAGATACATATGGTGGTTGCATTCAATCATTTGAAATAATTGAAGTCAAATATTGTAATTAACATGGAAAAGGCTTCAATTTAACAATATTGTAAATGTTTTTAACCTGAATATTTTGGAAGTCACAATCTAGTGTTTCTCATTATAGAAAGGGTGGAGGACATTTATTAACATTTCATGTAATTATTTATTGTAGATTCATTCACTGGAATGGTGCATATCATGTCGCTGTAGATGCAAATTGCATCAAAGTAGCAAAAAGGTTGACATAATTTAATTTCGAACATGAAGCATCGATGCTATAAATTTCGAAGTATTTTATGCAGTATCGGGAACAACTGTTAAATGTATTATATTAAAGTTTAAACAAAAATGTTAGGGTTGTCGTTACATGGTTCGTGTGATGTTGGGTAGTTCGTTGGAGCCATAAACTTTTTCAACAGTCAATTGGCTTTGTGATGGCGTGAGGTTGTAACTTTTCTATTAGCATCTAAAAGATATTTCAAATGATAGGACACAGAGAGAAATAATTTCTGTAGTGATTCTCCGTGATGTGTGTGCAATATGCAAATACTAGAAAATTAAATATTTTTTCAAAAACATATTCCAATACAAGAAAAACATTTGTTGTTTTCAAGTAAATCAGAACAACTACAAATAATGGACGTACTTCACATAGAAGATTAATGGAATAGTTACATTTCTGAATTAGGTATTAAACTAATTTTGAATTAAAATGACCGAGTGGTTGGACCCATATAGGTAATACCTCTTTTAAAAATGTTTTCGAACCTCCGTTACGGTGTTTTATTGTTCAAATAGACGAATTCGTTTGAACAAAGTAATACATAAGATTGGATCTTTGTTCCTTTTGAACTACGCTTCCTATCTAATTCCCAATAAGTTAGACTTATTCTGCAACACTGAAAATCACTTGCCTGGCAACTGTCCACTCCACCTGATGTAATGTCTCCAGCGCATATTTGTGACTTGTAGATAGTACCGTATCGAGCATTGCAATCAGTGTTGTTAACTACAGGCAAACGCACTTGTTGCAACGATGTTGGTTCGTCCCCATCAGATTCTGAAAATACGTTTAGTACGAAGCTTTCAATCGCGAATTGCGTTTATTACGGATTATGTAACATATGGTTATTTTTCTTGAACTTTAAACCGATGTCAGTAGTATTTTCTATGAAGACGTCCAACAGCAATGAGCATTTTGATGTGAAACAGTACATGGGAACGTCGTTTGATGATATTATTATTCTAATGGTGTACATTTAAAGGTGCATGATCAGTTAGAAATATTAGGGTAAATTCTTTTATATGCGCTTCATCCTTGAACTTTTATATATTGGATAAACCATTTATGCTCTACTTTTAACCGTTTGATACAATACAAGGTAGGCATTAACCCTTCTGCGGGACGTAAAGAGGTAAACCATTTTTGGCGCAATATGTTTTTTGCAAACACAACTGGTTGTTTAAAACTTTGGTATTCCTGAGGAAAGTCATCAAACTTGAAATTTTTAAATTTGGGTTGCAATGTCATAACACTCTACTTTAGCAAAAACGATCTGCTAAAAACTGTCAAAATTTTTTAAATAGATTTAAATTAAAATGATTTGTTTATATATCTTTGTTACTCTATAAAAAAGTTTCATCTTTATCATTGCTTCCTTTCATCAAAAGAGATCCTTTTGATGCAAATTATCCAAAACGTATTTACGCTATCATCGTTTGTTTTCCGAATAGAATTGAATTTGGTACGGTTTTGAACGTCAATATTCGGCTCCAAACGTACTCAGGCAATTTTTCGTACTTATAAAGTGACCTCTTGAGACGTGGCAGGTGCACATTGGAANTAAATGAGTGCTTCAGATGCTTTCATTCCTTTGTATAAACTAACTCAAACATGTATATATTGTAGAAAATNTTCTCCTGATGATGAAAGCGCTATGAATTCGCTGCTCGTCTCTGAAAATGCAGATGATGTTTTAACGTTGAGTTGAAAAAGCTGTTGCAAGCATAGATTACCTAGTGTTCCCCATCCAGTAGCGATGACTGTGTCCGCGGGAGTAGTAGGAAAGTTTTCAGGTGGAATGCAAACTGGACCGACGATGGAATTGAAGATTAATGGTGTAGCCAATTTTAGAAGGGCGATATCGAAGACAGCACTGGAACTGCAAGGTGAAACCAAACATTTGAACGCTTTCTTATTTTAAGATTTATTCTCAGATTTGATGAACTAAAAATAACTTAGATCGTTCTGCTGAAACAATGTCGTTTTTCAAGTTCCAATAATATCATTCGTGAATACATCACGTTTAGATGGTAGACGTGGGTTGTAAAGCTATCTGAAAGATTTTCCAAACGTTTGTAAGGAGCATGGAATACAAATACGTAAAATTGGTGCATTACATTTTTATGCACAACCAGTTTCTCTGTCCCATTGCAAGAACGTTATGCACAGTTAAATCGTAAGTACCGACCGAAAACCGCCACGTTGTACAAGGCTTCGTACGGCGTCAAAAAAACATATTTACATTTTTGGTGTTATCTTCGCTTTTCGTGCTTCATTACGCAACAGAAATTTCCCTGACAAACTTAAACAGTTCGATACTTTGAACAGTTCGATTCATATGTAGAACAAAACATCGAGATAAAAAAAATAAAAGTGTTTGCTCAACTGGGGTAAAATTATTTTAAAAACCACACCGACGATTCAGCCCACTAACAGCAGGCTTTCATCACGGCGAATGGCTGCGAGAATTGGAGAGCAATAAAATTCATAGAAACGCGCGTGATTGCAAGACGTAGTGATAACACTGATAACAGTTTTCAATAGCGATTAATCATTGAACACAAAGTGAGCTTTAATCAACGTAAATGCAAATGAACATACTAAAGAATCATACACAAAGTAGATGAAACCAAGGTGACGTTACCAGCTCATATAACAGACAAGTAAATGGTCAAGCAACGTAGACGAAACACGCAATAAATCTGATGAGGCCACCATGTGCTTGCGATAACAGAAGAGAAATAAATGAACTAGCAACTTGTAACACTAACAACGTTGAAAAGGCAAGGTAGATACCCGAGGGTAGATTGTGAAATGAAACATCAACAATGAAAACCAACTGCATGCCGAACCAAAAAAGAAGCAAAAGTATGCTATCTGATATTCTTTAAATTATGGCCAAACGTCGCTGGGTTTATTGTGATAAAAGGTCGGCACGTTTTTCATTTATGACGTTCGGTGTGGAACTAGTGAAAAACGATTCAATAAATCGTCTTTTTGGAAGACCATTGCCAAACGCAACAATCTGAATTTGTGACCAGTTTATGCGGTGTTCCAACTCTCATACATATTCAGCAAACGCACTTTGTCAGGATGAAAATCTTTTATATATAGTTGATATGTTCTTTTTTGCGTATGAAAAAAGAACGTTTCGTCAACTGGTTAGTTTTGGAGAAAAACGGTGCGATACATTAAGCATTAATTCAAGGCCTATTTGTGATTCAGAGTTTTCACGGACCTTTGATCCTGACCACAGGAAAAAATGTACAAAATGGCCTTTCCCCATAACGACATTTACACGCAACATTGTTAGGTGTGAAATGTTTTCGTAGTTTCAGCTGTAACAGTATACTCTCATCATTCAGTCTGTTTCTGAGTTTTGTGACAAATTGTCCTGTGCCTCAGAAAGACCTCTCTGGTTCCACAGATGTGGGCTTGTTTATTAATAAGGAATCTTTACAGTTTTTCAAGGCTAGCTGACCTCTTTTTTTGCCTCAAGTCTCTTTTCTCTTTCAACAATTGGTGGTCGAATTCGTGTGTGCAGTTAAAACGCTGTTTGTGGAACTATCAAAATCCACGTTACCTTGTTTTGCACCACGTACAAAATCGGGAAAAATTATCCCATTGCGAAACATTTCGTAAAATTCTTAACAATTAAAAGTTATATGTTAGCTGCAAGTTTTCGATAAAAAAATTCTGAAGATTCGGCTCTATCTCCTTTGTGGAGAGCAAACAGAAACGTTTTCATTTATATCGTCGATAGCAAACAATAATTGTCTTTGAAAACAAACAAATGATGCTAACATGGGGGAAGTACTTTTAACGCTTAACGGAATGATCAGACTCAAAGTAAATTTGAGACAATTGTGTAAATCATATTAGCTTTATGTTATTTAATTTTTTCTGCCTTAATTTTGTTCATTATTAAAGGCTTACATGGAAAAACAGACATTTCTTTGCCTTGTTTTCCGTTCAGCATCGCAATTTTTGTTTGAATAAGGAGGTATATAACTATATAAGTTGAAAATGTACCTTACATAGGAAGAGTGGATAACTATTTGACTGACAACGGACGACTGATTGGCTCTTCCAGAAATAAAGTGCTTGCCTGCGTCCACTTGCACAGTGCCGGAACTGCATGAAAAATCATAAAATTATTTTCACCTTCAGTTACAAAACGCATTACTGTAATAGTCGATGCAAAGGAGTAAGATTACTGCAGCAACGTATTCTTCCTAGAAAACTGTTGCCTTTTAGGTCATGAAGCCCAATCGTTTATGACTTATCAAGATTTTTGTAAATACGTGATGATATGAGTTTTCCATGTGCACAAATTTTTGCTAATGCTAAACGTCTTTGCACCAATGCATGCAGAAATCTAACACCGATATAGAAATCATGGCATGAAAACACACATTTTTTAAATGCAAAAAGTTTTGGCATTCCAAATTACTTTCATGGCAGTACTCAAACTTGTTTTGATTTGGAGTGACGCTAATAGCAATAGTTGTAAATTGTTGTTGTAAACAACTCAATATTAGAAATTTGTGAGTTTTTGTTTTGAACCAATTGCATAGAAACGAATATTTCAACAAGGACAAAGATTTCTTCACGAAATTTCAGAACAACACGATTTCCTTCATTCATTAAAAATGAAATTTTACATCAAATAATATAAATTCTTTTCACATTGCGTCACAACTAGAAACTCACACTGACACTTTATCATCAACGCAATGAGCTGCTGTAAGAATCCACTCGCTTGAAATTATGGAGCCACCGCAGTAAGGTTTCGATTCTCCTGCTGTAGTGATTCCAACTTGCCACGGATAGGATCCTGGAACAGCTTCGTTTCCGCCCACGATCCTGTGATCCTTTAAAAAAAAGCTAAAATATGTGCTTTAATCAAAATACGGCGCAATAGAGGACAATGGACAATGGTTTATTGCTTCATGTGACTCAGCCAACAAACAGGAGCACCACAAGAAGCCACTGCACTAAGCAAGCCAACCACAATAGTGAACATTAGAGCAAATGAAAATGCAATGACGCAATGGTTGATCAGTGTAAACAAAGAGGGGTGCTGTGTCATATAGGATTGGTGAGG
>JGI24159J19872_10013897_pt1 | contig 10441 bp, 6 predicted proteins | sample Ectturendosymbi4_FD_19872 | JGI IMG/M metagenome (IMG submission 19872) | reverse complement strand
TCAACTATAAATATCTTTTGCTCAGTAGTCCATGGCATCTCGAAGGTCAAATTTGGTAGACTCTTAGAACATTAATTCTACTTGACAAATCTGAAAAGCAAAAAGAATTGATTATTTCAAAATTTATTCAAGTTTAGGTGATGACTGTTTTTTTTGTGTCACCCTATATTGGCATCAAGAAACCTGGGGCGGATCATGCCACTTGTTTATACTGGTAAACCAGAAAGTACTAAAGGTTAAAGTTTTTTAACAACCTTTTAGCGTCAGATTTTTGTTTAAAGCACGTGGTCTTTCTCAGAAAAAAAGGTTGAGGCGTCGAAGAGAAAAGGGACTCGTCCTTGCCTATGATCCTTTCATAGCGGTAAACCGAACCTGCCGCTAGCATACAATTTAAGCTGAGTTAGTTGACTAGCCATTGGACTAAGTCAAGAAGAAAAACTTGCAACCACAACTCCGGGCCACTTGCGTTTAAAAGTTTAAGGAAGCCATGGTACTGAACTAGCCATTTGCTTACATCAGTCCTCAACCAGTTTTCCCAACGTGATGAGAGAATCGAATTATTCGCAGGTACAACAAAACAAGTTCTAGACTTTGCAGTCAGTCAATCAGAGTGCTGTGCAGCCGATTACGATTGGAGTCAGCAGTTTTGTAATCGGTCTAGTGAGTTAAGGAGTCGTTCTTTGACTTTAATAATTAAATTTAGCTTTTGTTCTTAGCAACAGTACGTATTTTTTCTAATTTTGTTTCATTGTCAACTTTCGCATAGAACTGAAGATGTGTCGAACACGAAACTAGTTTCCTTGTGCAAATAAATTGCGACTGATTCACTTGATGTGTGGTCACTGCTGTGGCTTTGCTATTATTGCTATTCACAGGTACTTCACAATCACTTTTCTTTTATAAAACACGACAGAGAAATTCCTCCACTGATAATTTCATTGCCGCCTCCAATCTTTGGCTATTCCAGCAGTGTGTGTGAAAATGTGTTAATTTAAACCGTTTGCCAATATTTGCACTGCAACACCATACATGATCGTGAAGATTACGAAACCTAGGTCGATAAGGTTGTCGTAACAAATTTGTACGATGTTGCAATTAAAAAAAAGGCTATTTCTCTTGTTTTGGAAACAAGAAATGGAATCGCCACTTATTTACTGATTTCTTTATTATCCGCATTAGTGTGCAGTGACACCAAGAGCTTGCAACAGCATTAATTGGTTACTATAAAAAATTAAAGTCTCTTGTGTTAGTGTTACGACTGTTACCTAGAAGTGACGAAGAAAAGTTTTTCGTATGGAATGGTTGCCAACCGTCAATCGATCCTGCCTGTCTTCTCATGTTTTTGAAAATCATCGCTCCACTCCGATCATCACGTCAAAAGCTACGTTTAATTCATCCAGCCCGTACCTTGCTAGAGAAGCAGTGGCGTAGTCATGAATTTTGTTTGGGGGAAGCAAACGGTGGGCCAGGGTTTCGTTGCCATCAACAATTGCTTCCCTCTGAAAAACAAGAACATGTCCTACACACACTAATGCCGCCCCCTTACTAGCTGCTATGTCATGGGAAATCTTGCAAATGGTGGGGAAGCAGTCGACAACAGATCCCTGATTTTTGTGATTAACGTTGGGAAATTCAGACACTAACCCACCCTACACTCCTTATTAAGACTCAGCAAAGCAATTTGCTTACCATGGGCCCAGTCAAAAGGAATAAGTATATTATCTGATTAAAGGAGATTCTAATTTGAAGGCAATCTCAACTAGTTTTAGTCTCTGCTTACGGAGCAGTTGGCAGTTCGCAACTTGACAATCTGAGTGTGTTGCAGAACCGTCGCCACAAAGTCTTGAACAGGGAGGCTTTACGTTTATGTAGTGGGGCTTGATATCCTAAAATTTGACAAATACTTCACTGATTTTTATTGTTTCATATTTCAATTTGGGGGGACTTGGAGCTTTGTTTGGACGGGCCAAGCCCAACAAAGCTCCCTGTGTCCGCGGGCTGGTGTGTTGTAATCATCACGGTAATATGCCCTTCTAATGTGTTAGCCGGTAGTATAATACAACATGAATAACGCAGCGACCACACCTTGGGTGCTAATAAGTTTTTTGTTATTTAAGAAGTGCATATTATATTGTCCGTAAAGGTTATATTCTACAAAGATTGTTGTTTTACTCAGCTGACTTTCCGTGACCCACTATGACCCATAGGTTAAGAATAATTTTGGATTGATGTATCGCAGCAACGTCTCAAGGCCTTGTATCCTCCGTGGATCAATGATAGGTCGTAGGTCGACAATCCGGCAAAATCGAAAGTTGTATTTCGCAACTTCAGCTGAATCTGGGACAGCTCACAAAGCCTCTACAATACACGGACCTAGGTGAAGATAGTCCGCGCCTTTGCCTTTCTGCGGTAGACGTGCTGCAGTGACGTAAAACTGTGGAACTTCGCAGCTTGCTACACATCAACTAATTCCCAGAGTGATGAAAAAATATTACAACTATTCATTTCAGTTTGGGGCCCACCCCGTGGCTACGCGCCGTTACAGCAGTGACGTTTTTCAGACTAATCGTTGTGCATTGGAAATTACATCCTCAAAACCCTAGCGGGTTCCAAAGTTACAAAATGNTGACCACTTGCAGCAGACGAGTGCCATGTTAAACGGGCAGAGGATTGACGCTCGTTTAGCATGTTCAAATNAGTTAGGAAGTCATTGTTAGGGTCATAGTTTACCGAACACGGATGTTACGTAGTTATCACCCCCGCAGGAACGCAGGAATCGCCATCAAGAATGATTTCAAGCCTATTTATTGAGCGTTCTTTTGGGCGACAGAGACAGAGCTGCAAATTTCGAAGGCTCTCACGAGAGCGGCAGGAAAAGTTCATGGTACAGTTCCCAACTTCGATCTACTACATCATCAAGGCGGCAGCAGCTTGCCTGCTACACGATTACAAGTTCTGCTTAATTTAACCAGCACTACCGATCTGGGTCAAGTTTTGTGCAATTCCGAAAGNGATGTCATGCAGGGGGGTTGGAAGGGGGCAGGGGGAGCCATGGCCACTCTGGATTCTAAAATTAAACATTTTCCCGTTACATTTTTAGCAAAAAATATTGTTTTCTTAGTTTCGAGAAGGTAAAACGATATTTCATTACTTTCGCCCCCCCTGGAAAAATCTTAATGGTTACATTTAGAAAAAAAACACTATTGGCCGTCCCCCTGGAAAATGCTTCCGACAGCCATGATGCCATGTTTATTTATGGCCGGTGCGATCCCGCAATCTCTTGAGGTAATACTGCGAGAGTTGAAAATATTCTTATGAACTCTTGAGTGTACATTGTGCTTAAGAAAATTTTTGAGCAATAGATTAGGGAAAAAACTTCATTTTTTAAGAAGCAACATTGAAATGAAACATATGGTTAAATAGAACTCCCCATCAAACTTTTTAAGAGCACCGCCATTCACTATGCAGACCACTGTGTATAAAAACAATTTAAACCATTTTGACTGCGCTGTTACTCTTCATCTTCAGAATTAATACACATTTGGAATTTATTCAAACACGATCAGCACGAAAGGCAGTTATCTCAAAGTGTGCATACAGCAATAAATGAAGTTTTAGTTCCAGTCTAATTCTTTCAGTCAACCAAGAAAACAAAGATTTGCCCGGTATGGAGTTTGCTGCGATAACAATCAGATTAAAATACTTCTTGATTGCCACAATTTTTGGCATCACCATCGTCAAAATGGCTTTTTAAAGCTTTTGAAGCAAAAGTGTTCCCAGTGCGAAGGATGTTTGCGACTTTGATCTTGACCGCCAAGCGCGATTTCCACAATTCCGTGTCATTGAACGTGGAAGGCAGCAACAAACGTTGTGATCGCGGGGAACTCTGGTGAGGCTTTAGAAATTTTTTACTGAGCGAACTTGAAGAGCATCCGCATCATCATTTTGGGCTTTTTGCAAATTGATTAACGCTTTTCAAATTTTCCCTCGCAACAATGGGAGAGTGCGGGGCCTCGCAAGTGGATTTGCTTAGGGCCTCGCATCAGTTTAAAATATCCTCTCTGCGCCGAAAAATCTCATTTCCAGGGAATCATCTGAAAAATCTCGTCTCCAGTGAATCATCACATTATTTTATTTGAACAAAATCTCTTGCTGGTACAAATCCTTTTACGAGGATGCAGCTATTTGGTTGTGGTTTGAAACAATTTATTGGCACTCATATCTTGTTGGTAAAAATATTTAAAATTTAATGCATTACACTGCATTTTTAGGCTATTAATTTTTGCAGTTTATCGGTGTCCATGACCATGTCGCAGAACAGAGAGCATTGGTGTATCATAAAAGTTTTGNAGGGTGACAAGGATCAACAATGGCATTTTGAACTGTCAGTATTTAGGGGATTCGCCCAACCAACGTGTAGTTTATTTACTTGGAGACGAAATATTTCGCTTTGAAGCATCATCAGTATTTCATGTTCAGATAAAACTTGATTCCATAGACATTTGATTTTAAACGCATAAGTTAATTCTATTTGAGTCAGAGATGCTGGTAGTGGTTTGTGTTGACTCGGGGCTGGTGGTTCATTAAATGGTAGCTGCTCAGCACACGTTGAATATCATGACGCAGGCATCTAAGTGAGACACCATCTGCAGTTGCACCACGGATTTGATCAATGGTTTTTCAAATGTTCCGAAAGAGACATCATACACAGTATCAATAAAGATATTCTCTTTTCTAAAAACCTTTTTTCTGATTTCTTTTGTTTTTTGCCACCTTTGTCGTGCATTCCACAGTCTTTGTGGGTGATCGCTATACTCCTGCGAAACCTCGATTAAACAAACGATGGTGCAGGTTTGGGTTGACCAACCACTAATTAAACTTCAGTTTAAAGAACGTGAAGGTTTTAGAGATTGCATTATTCGCCTCTGTCCAATTTTTTTCCAAGACGACCTTCAACTTGGGCAATGCACGCAATGCAGTTCAGTTTCGTAATACCAGCTTTTCTCCTTTCGTATGCCACAGTAGTCTGCGGCGATGCGCAGCTTTCACAGTGAATGTTGCACTGGCGGCGAGTCAGTAGCAGTACTGCGCTGTTGACCTGAAATCAGTGTTTTTTGTTTTCTTCTCTGCTGTACCTTTGTGCTGCCTGGGGTGAAGAAAGCGAAATCAACAACACGCAGGCAGTCATCAACAGGGGGAAAATCGTTGGTAAAAACACGGAAGCGTTTTCTTGCACAACCTTTCAGCACTCGGAGGTCAACTTTTGAAAGTAAACCTCAGGTTTATTACGAAAACCAACAGGAAGCGCTGGCGGTGTCGAAGCCGATATCTACGTCAGATGTGCGTGTGAGCGCTACAAAAAATACAGGCTGCACGTAAACAAGACAAGAACAAATGCGATTTCTTTGTCATTGTTGCGAAACTCTTGTCTAAGAGAACTTGCAGAGGTTCCAGTGTTTGTGAGTTGTCTTTGCCATCATAAACAGTTCTTAAATTTAATGCGAGATGAACAAGACTTTTTATCTGTTTACGAAATCAAGGTATTTACTTCAATTTACTTCAAGCCCATGTGTTGGTCATTCCGTTTCGTGTGATTTTAAAACCTATAATTTCATTACTGTCTCTCAGACCCATCTCTTTTTGGGGTACTCTGCACTTCTCCGTTCTTATGACCCAGACAAATTACTTGTAATACAGCAGTAAATGCAAAAATGGTCCATTTCTATATCTTGTTATAAAAATCAAAATAAGTAACACTGGATGGTCGAAAATTAAAGTGTTAAGGATCCAAAATATCAGTTTTAGAATATAAAAGTTAAAATTCGAATTGCAACGACAAACAGTGCTTGGTCTCTAAAATATTGTTTTGCCACTCATAAAAGCTAGTTTAATGGATTTGAAATACACGATAACCCATGAGTAGGTGCTTTGGTATTTACAATACTAATGTGCCCTTACAGAATCTTTAAATAGATTAGAAATAGTAAAGGTTTGGGCGATTTTAACAGTCCATGACATTAAATCTTTTCTAACCGGGCCGTAAGTAACTTATAATATTCGAAACATTTGTTTTTACTTCACTAGGATGTTGGCAAGTTATATATACCTTTCTTGTAAAAAGTCAAACAGCTGTATTTGTATTTGATTGATTATTTTTTCACTAGAACCATATAATATGGAGTGCAGTGGAGAATTGCGGGGTACCATTTGCGTTTGTACTAGAAACACTCAAAAAATTAAAACAGTGTTTCTACCATCTTTGATTTTCATGTATAAATTTGAAATCATGCACAGATACCAAAATAAACAGGTCGATGTGCAGGAACGTGATTGTATTTTCACATGCAAAACTTTGTTTGCATGCTGGGATTGATAACTGTTTACGTCTTCTTCCAACATATCGAATTTCACCCACTTTGCGAGGGTGACGTGTTTGTTCGCTGAGTCATCCATTGCAGGTCACCTTGTTGCATGCATTTACTTACCATTTGATTCTAATTTCAGTGTACAGTTGATTTGTCTTGTACCTACCGAGCAGACTGTGAATCTGGTGTATAGTACGCATAACATTGCTGTGTACGATGAGATTCACTTTGTTCGACGACGCAGCTCTGAGCATGTTTCGAATTTTGGCAAACCAACTTATCACTTGAAAATATGAAACAAACATTTGCCATTTTCTGCCATTTCTACACCGTTCGTTTGTCAAATAGGAGTTGAAATTGCAGATACCGTACAAATAGATCTATTACTAGGGCAAGGTTGCACAAGGCCTTCGGTAAAAATGTATGCGGCCATGAACATGCAACTTGAAATATAACTTGTAGAGGCCGTGCATTAGTAAATACTCTTTATCTACGCAGTAGAAAGACGGCCAAACAATTGTGTGAAACCAAGCTAGAGGGTCAGTGTGTAGAAGCAGAACAGCAACAATGCAAACAAATAGCTTGTTCTCACTGGCGGCCGTAATTCATAAAAATAAACTTAACGCGGCCGGCAATAGCAAAAAGGTTGTGTGCCCCTGACCTTGGGTCTTTCATGCTGATCGGAAAATGTTGCAGCAACTTCAACGGTATTTCTAAACCCTTTTTTGCCTAGATGTTCGCACGCAACGCTCTATGCCGCGTGGGTCTATGTCACGCACGCACACCCATGGAAAAAAATCACCATGAACCCAGCCGTTCCGGTCACGTAGCCAACGTGGTTTTCGTGAAGTCGCCTTTCTTCAACGGTACACTTTAAACATTGGTAGTCTTGGAAAAAGTTATTTTAACAAGAAAAGTTTAAAAAAGGTGTTGCTCTCATTTTAATGAATTTGAAGAAAGAACCTTAGTCTGAAAACCTAACGCAAGAGTAAACGATTTGTTTAGACATGATTGTGGTTAACGCTTTTATTAAGAAGAGCGTTAATCGAAATGGTTGTACAGGTTGGCAATGGCTGCACTGAATAAAGTTGTTCATCGCAATAACCGTCGAACGTAAGACATTGCAATCACTGCTGAGCATCCAAAAGACCTTTGTCCCAGCTGGCATAGTTTGGTAATACAGTTTTCGAAATAGATATCTGTTGGTAACCAGTCCCGTCGCCACGGGGACTTTGGTGGGCTTAGCCCCCACAAAAAGCTACAAGTCCCCCAAAATTAAAATATGAAACACTACAAATCAGTGGACTTTTTGTCAAATTTTAGAATGTCAGTCCCCCTGCACAAACGTAGTCTCCCAGTTGAAGACCTTCTGGTGATTGTTCTGTTGGTAACGAACACAGGCAAGGAATAACACTATGCGCGTGTAATTGGAAGAGGTCCAATACAACAGCTAGACAAGTACGCAGGTCACGATGAAGACTGCAAGCAAGCGCTTCTCAACCATAGCTTGTTTTAAACCTGGTTGAAATATTTTTTCAAAATGGGTCTCTGCACTTATAGAGGGCTCCGCGCAAGTGCCCACAGAGTTAACGTTTGAAGTCTTCTATATATTCTAAGACAGGAGAGGGCAAATAGCGGCCCGCGGGCCAAATGTGGCCCGCGGAAGCATTCACGGAAATCTTCAAATCTGAAATTTCCTCCAACTTATCACAGTAAATGCTAGTGCGGAGGCTAGCTAAACCGAGACTTGCTTCTACTTCCATATGAAGGTACGGCCCTCCGCTTAANGCGGCCTTCTCACAGTGGCTCCCGAGCAAAATTAATTGCCCACCGCNGTTCTTAGAGGATTATACCACTACTGAAACGTGAAGTGAACAATGAAACGTTTTTTACATCACTGAGATCATATTATCAAATTGATTATATAGCCTGCTACACGAGTCTATACACTACTTTTAGTTAAAGATGGGGATGCTACACGAAATTTTAATAAAAATAAATGTTTACATTTGTAAAGTAGGTATACCGCCATCACATTCCTTAATTTTTCCGTTTGGTCCCCTGGAATAAGTGAACTATCATGCGGTGAACTTAAATGTCATGCGGTGAGCTTACCGGAGATTTAAAAACCAACAGGGAGGAAAGTTTGACGAAACATGTGGGGTTCGTATATGCCTATGCAAAGAAAGCAAAAAATAGAAAAATTAATGATGAACAAGGTGGCAACGAGCAGAAAAACCAAGAATCATAATCGACAATCAAAAACAAGACACCTTTCAGTTTGTTGTTTGATTGCGATTTTGAAGATGCTTTATTAATCCTGATATATTTAAATTAGCACGAAACATGAACTTCCATATAAAATTTTTGAAAGCAAATTTGAGGGGTGGAAAGGGCGGCAATTTTATGGTCGGCCCCGGGCGGCACTTAGCCTCGCTACGCCACTGACTGTAATAAACAATACGTTTAGGGATTATTTTGTACAGTTTGCTAAAAATAGCGGTCTCATAAAATTTCATGGTGTACCCTTAAACTTAACCTTTAAAAAACCCTGTTTATATGCAATGCTTCCAGGCTTGGTTCCAAAGTAACATCGCTTTTTTGCCTTTACTCATCTGGGTAATTCAAAACCGACAGCCGTCGGCCCGCTTCGGCTTGTTTGGCATATTTCTGAAGCTATTTGGCATATTTTGATGAGCGATTTGGCATTTTTGGTCCATCAGGACCTCTGGCAACCTTGTGGTGTAGATGTGCTTGGCGCCTAAACTCTTGTCAACGCTGCATTAGCTTGCATCAGAGCTGCGAAATTTGCATATTGTACTGGACATTTGGAGTGTGAAGCGTAGGTGTAATCTGGCAGTTGTGAAAAGAATTTCAGATCCATATTTGTACGATACTCTCTTTATTGCAGCATCAAGCATGGAACCAATCATTAACCTTCAACTATTATGTAAGAAAAGAAGTAGTTTCATAAATTACATTGCAAACATGTTAATGAGCAAAGAAAATAAATAGAAAAATGCAAACATGACCAGTGTTACGCGTGTTGTATTATTTTTTTGTTTGCGGTACACAAAATAGTCCGGCCCGCGGACGCTGATAAGATCGCGAACTTGGCCCAGCATCCAAAACGTTTGGGGGCCGCTGGTTTACACCAAATTTGAATCGAATTCTTTAGGAAACGTCATGGAGAAATGAAATTTTACGAGGTGGAACTACTTGTCTTCCTGTTTTGATTGAAAACAGTTTTTCTCACTTTAAAGAATGGTTTAGACGAAATTTTTAATTTCATAGTGAAGAAGTTTAAAAAAATATGATGATTTAGTTTAATCATTCGGGTTGGGGGAACAAATCAAAAGTGAGCCATTGATACGCCCAACATTTCCTAGATACTGTTTGAATAACATTTGGTCTTCCTGACTGAAAAACAAGCGTTCAGATGGCAGAGAAACGTTCTTTACAATCTCAATCGTATTTAAAGAGATACTTGTTGAATATGTAAAAATTTTTGTAGAAATTTTCTGAAAATCGTCTTGTTTTTTTATAAACTACTACAGTTTTGCACGTTTTGACATCTTCAGGTCTCAGCGAAAAAGTTGGTTTTGACAAAATATTTTGAAGCATGAAAGTTCTTTGAACCTGAGTAACACAAATATGAAAGTGCCTATAAACACCGGTGATCACCGTGATGTTTGACACACAACGTCAAGCTGGAAGCAGTAGAGACTGGGTCTTCAACTTACAGATGTTGGTCAGAGACAGGTGTTGTAATAAATTTCCAAGTACAGTGTTTTTTTTAAGGTTTTTAAAAGGGTGTCTTGGTGGAGCTTTGGGGTGTCAACACTATTTTCCCTTTCGTATCTGATACTTTTAGCTTATTTTCACAAAAACCCAAGTTTTAGTCCTATTGTGCTTAATTATTTGAATACGACACTCACTTTTGGCACACAAACTGAAGACAATTTCATGAATAGAAAGGTTCGATGTAGGCCTACATACTCATTCATTTATTCATTTTCGTGCCCGCTTTTCCTTTGGGGAGAGTCGCGGGGCAGCAGCCCTAGGGACCCGAAATA
>JGI24159J19872_10013896_pt1 | contig 10442 bp, 3 predicted proteins | sample Ectturendosymbi4_FD_19872 | JGI IMG/M metagenome (IMG submission 19872) | reverse complement strand
CCTTACGTTTTTCAGGGAGGGCTGCAGCCCGGCAGCCCGTCTAGACGAGCCGCCCCTGCTCCTACACAAGATCTGGAGAATTGAACACTCGCGTTTTACAGACAAAAGTTATGTGCTTGCACGCGAAAGCTTAACTGCGCCTGCCTCAGAAGTCGGAAGTGCTGCATGAGATCAGAGCGGTTCATGTGTTGAGACACATTACGGGATGCGATCTTTTCTTTTAGACGAACGTCCTTGCCTAAGTCGTTTTTTCTAAGCCCCCAGTCCTGATTAAAGTTTTACCGCATCCCCTAATTCCTTTAAACGCGGGCGAAATCTCTTCATGGGCCCATCGCTGATGAAAGCTTTTGGGAAGCTTGTGAAAGCTTGCTTCCTTGTGTGCTGGCCAGAGGATTTTGATGAAGCATTTGGTGGTTCATGAAACATGTTTAAGGAGTAGTTTGGGTTCAACTCACTAAGCTTATGTGCAATTTTGCGGGGCGGCGATAATGTTCTCCACACGGTGGGCGTCCGCAGCAATTCTTCCAGGGGGCAAAGTCGACATTTCGCTTTTCCTTTTCAGGTTGCTGACGATGCAACGCAAATGGAAATTCACAGAACGCTTTGCCCTTTCTGAACGATAACGAAAACGCCCCATTTAATGCAACAGTTACAAAAAAGCGCTTCGTTGGGAGCAGTATCCAGGTATATTACAATGATTTACACAATAAGCCTACTACCGTACTTGATGTGGTAAAGCCTTCTACCGCAATTTGAAGTGAACCTTTGAAGATTTGTTGCCAGGTTATTGTTACACAATAAAGACCAACAGTAGAACGTTCCGCTCGCAACCTGCCTCTGCAGGCAATGGAGCGAATTTAGTGAACTGCAAGCTCATCACTGCATGACACCAGAACAGTGAACCCGGCTCCTATGCAGTGTGAGTCTCATGCCGGCAAATGTGTTGTTATAGCAAGGATTGAATCAATTAATCGAAATTAAGCTGCTGACTTCAGGTTTTCTAGAAATGCTTGGTTCTTAGTGCGTATTCCCAGGTGAAAATGCCCGTTTTGCCCCCCAGCGGATGTCCATGCCCATACTTGCCTTCCTCACAAATGTGTGTCTGTTAAATTTATAAAAAATTCAATATTTTAACATTTTTGAANAAATGTTTGAAATACCTCACTGACGTAAATTATTNTGTGATAAGTTGCCGTTACGNATCATTCCGAAAAAAGCTTCCGCGTTCTGCACTCTTCTTGAGTCCCATAAAACGGACGCTGCAGTGTTGCAAGCACAAGTTGCGCAAGTCTTGACTACGCTTTGTGCGCACGATCAAAGACAATGCATCTGACAACTGCGTTTGTTGGTTTAGTTTGAAAAAGAATTTTTTGGGTGGTGACTTGAATAAATAAGATGCTCGGGCAGTTCTCAATCGAAATATGCTACGGCAGAAAAGGCAAAGTACGTTTTGTCAATTGCTGATGCAGGTATTGTGCTTATTCGGGCAAAGCACAAACTATACGCAATATGTAGGGTTGTCAACACTTATCAATGCCCTAGATAGTTATTTCGTTACTTCGTTTTAGTTCCATTTTAGAGACACCTTGCTGAATCGGCACGTTTCCTTTTCTTATAAGAAATGCAAAAGTGACTTCAACCGCAAGGCGACGCGGCCAAGTCGTTTATGCTCGCTACGGGTGTAGTCCATCAGTAACGCCGTCGTGTCATGCATACCAAGCGTTATCGGGAGTGTCAGATTGGTCAAAACCGTCATCCTCAATTGACGCCTGTTTTCGTTTATCAGTAGATTTTGTTGCGGAAGAAAAAACGTCTTTGTTAAATAAATTATATTTCAAGAAATTTCGTTCTCTTCTATTTTCTCCATATCACAACACACAGACAAAATAAAAAGGTATATTCAAAATCTGTGAAATTATCTCAAATGCATTATTTCTCTCGAGTGGGAAAAAACTTGCGACAACTTTTTTTTTAGTCGCAAAAACTCGAAGTTAGGTAGTTGGTTGACAAGAAGATGATGCAAAATGTCTCCATTCTTGTTTTGAATGATAGGTTTGCATGTGCGTGGCATTCATTCCACATGAATTTCCAACATTGCTCGCAACGCAAAGAACAAAGTTTGGGGACATTCTAACCTGAACAGCCTGTGCGCTCAGCTCGCATGTAACCGCATGCACCGCGCATTTGAGAATCGCATCCTGGTAGTACGCCTTTTTCACGTGTGAAGTCTTAATCACGCTCTCGCCACCTGAGTGACAAGATTCTAGCTACAAGCGTCGTTGACGCGCGTCGAAAGAACCAGTAATAAAGGAAGATCATTATTGAGCGCCTGTCGTTGCTTTAAGAACAGTAAGCAGTGCTGCACACAGATAAAGATCTAGACTTAGTTCCATTCCGCGAGAGGTTTCCAGGAATGGAGTGCTGTAAGCGTGCGAACAGCAACTGTTACCTAGAAATACGCCGCGCATCGCATTAGCTACTTTCAGATATCATCGCATTTAGATCACATTCGTATTAGATACTATAAAAGGAAATCGATATAATGTTTTACAAACGCACTGTTAGCTCTACTACGTTTTATGTAGAAGGAATCAAGAAGACATTGCAAGCATGGAAAAAAGCAAGAGAATTACAACCACTCGGCGAGAGCGTCAGAGGATGATGTCTTCGCCCCGCAATTTGTTTGTGGTTTGCTTTCAGCCAGTGTTGCCAGTTTGTTTTTTGAGGACAAATTTGTAATTTTTGGCCTTTTTTGAACTCTTTTGGGATTTTTTTTAGGAAAAAGACCAATTTAATTTCTATCTCGGTTTGGCAGGTTTATAGATGATTTTGACAGATTTCTGGAGTCTGTTTCTGCGCACAGAATGATAGATTTTGATTGGAAACTCTGCAACATAATTCTATAATTTTTGGTTTTGCTGTTTCATGCTTTTGGTCTTGCTGTTTCAGGTTACTCCTTAGAAAGACCAAAATTTTCGAGACGTTTATTAATTGAGTGAGCTTTATTCTGTATACGCGATAAAGTTGTCCGCACCGTGGGCTTTTTCTGCTCATGACAACTTTGCAACCCTGTTTTCAGCATGTTAACATTTACTTTTCAGTGCGGTAACATCGAGCAGCATTGTTTCATGTTTCTGCTGTTCAATTTTCCAAGGCTCTGCGACACATTCTGCGTCGCACAGGTTGAAACTAATGAAGTGATCGAAGTCGGTATTCGAGCTGCCGAGTTCTTTCGCTGGCGAAAAACGTTCTTTTTTTAAACTGGCCACAAGGCAACAATGTCTTCACAAGCCGAAGGAAAGCCGAAAGGGAAGACCGGAGCTCTGCGCACGATGGTCACCGCATTCCGGAAGCCGGCTATCCGCCGTGAACAAACCCAGGAGTCGCTCAGAGACGAAAACGGTGCAAAAAACAACCCGGCACCCACTCACGTTACAGTACACCAGGTAAGTTTACATTTCACGACCTGCTTCCAAGACAGTGTAGACGCAGAGTTAAGAATCCTCGCCACTATTTCAGGTTCGCGGGTCTTACCGCTGAAACAGCCNGGCCGAGTAGCCAAGCAGGAAGCCACTTCCTTCATTCAAATTTCGTAAACCTTTTCAAAATGCAATNCACTATTTTAAGCGACATATTTGNCTATCTCCGCCAGGACTTTACAGCTCGTTGAGTGGGTTTATAAACTGCGTCNTGGTAGTTTTCTGTTATTTCGTAGTTTTTTTTTATATATGTTCTAAAACACATGTAAAGCACATTTCGGGTCAATCGTCAAGTGTTTTTTCGTTACCACTGTTAGCAAAAATGTAAATCTTTTGCAGGGTGTTATACTGAAAATACGTTCAACCAGGGTCGCCGGAAGAGCGGTTGGGCAGTGGGGAGGAGTGAAAAGGTTGAGGACAATGGAAACATAAAAAAAAAAAAACTTGCTACCGAAATGCTTGTTTTTGCTCAGCAACGATGGTCACCTCACAAATAACAACGGAAAATATAGAAAACCATTTTGAATCTTCGGGTGCGCGAATCGCTGCAATAAGTTTGTTTCAATTCGATCTTAGTAAATCATAAAAGTACCTGTGATACTGTTATGAAAAAGGCACCTCCGCTCTCGATGCCCGTGTTTGAAAGGGCAGGGAGCAGTGTCCCCGTCAGGCCCTCAATCCGGCGTCTCTGCGTTTAACTTGTTTTTGTAGTTTTGATTGGGAGGAAAACATTTCGCAAAGCGGAAGTAAAAGCGCTTAAATGTTTTTGTATCGTCACACTTGTTGCCAGGATCCAAGTCCTGCATCCGTGAAAAAGATAAGGTTCCGTCGTTGGAAGAATGTTCGCCTTATGTGAACGCAATAGGATCACATTTATTTGGACACTGCCTTGGGTGCCTGGTGTCTTTTCCCGTCCGTGGTTTGTTGACGAATGAGCCTGGTCACATAGGAGCGCTGATGTCAGTCAGTTGAAAGCACTCGCAAAACACGCACACAGACACGGCGTAACTAAGTTAGAAGGCAGCGTTGTAGTCGGAATTGATTCTGGATGCAGCATGCTCATCCAGAGAGTAGGTCGGTCGATTCTATGTGCGTAATGGCTTCCGCTCAAATTAGCAGTTCTCATATACTCCTTCTCTTCCTTGTGACGTGAACAAAGGAGCTCGAAATGAAATTAATTGCGTTGCAAGAGGATGTTGGTAAAAAAACGCGGCCCGTGGCTGGCTAGTGGTGTGGTTTATGCAGCTGTGGATGGTACGACGTCATTTCCTGTTTCGGTTTACGAAGTTTGATGACGTCGCACGTTAAGTAAAGAAAACCCGAAAGTAGGTAAGCGTCAATAATGGCANACAACCTCTAAATCATTTGACACATGTCGTTCATAACATGGAAGATAACGTCAAGAAAAGTTTAGCTGATAANAGGAAAGTTAATAGGCTGAATAAAAGATACTGGGTGCCTTCACCTTTTTTCCCACATTGCGCTTCTAAAGTTACTTCTTGCATTAATTTTGTTAGATACTGACTTCAAACAAGGTGCATCTAATGAAATATATTTCGGTGAATGAGTGGCTCACCCGGTTAAATGCGTTGTTGTGTGAGACTGTGTTTTCTATTAAAAAATTTCCGGATGCATCGGTCCAAAGAAAAAAACTGTTCAGATCAGTTGTTCTACATCTGTGTTTATCAGCCTTTTTAAATGGCAGACATAGTTTCAGTTAGCGTATGTTTTTACGGACTCAGATCACGCCATGAAAATATAAATGGGCTCATACTTTTATCAAATTTCCTTAATTTACACCCACAAAATGCTCAATGCGATCTTTGTCCTTGAACGTCTTTCACAATTTCGTCGAAATTCGGAGTAACGGTCATTAAAGCAGTAAAGCACATCGCTTATCATTCTCCGGTTGACGTCGGTTATGATACTTAGTTTTTCACCATCGTTAACGCAGAAACACAAGCTTCACAAAGACAAGCTGTGGGAAAAGGTAAAATTGCTTTGGTTGCCTCCCAAAAAAGATCAGAAAAGTTTGATTCAGTTGACAGAATATGCGCCTAATATTCGGACAAAGAACATTTCTTAAACTTGTCCTTCTACAACTGTCAACTTTTCAACTCAACCAACTGCTCTGCAATGCAGTCCCTTTCAAAATTTTCTTGCAATGCTGAGAATTCTAAAGTACTTCGAACCCCACTTATACGCCTTACTGTCGTTGTGAGGGGGTATACATCTGTCTAACTCAGAAGCAAATCTTTGAAGATGTTGAGGAAGACTTTAAGAATGTCAGTCCAATCAATATCTTTCTCCTCAACGATAAGACAGGCGGCTAACATTCCACTTTTCATTCGATGTATCCACAGCTGAATCTTAGATTTAAATTCTACAATTTCGTCTGCAAAGCACAATATAATTTTTCCTTTTCCCTGCGTGGAAACGTTCAGTTGGTTTACAGTAGAGAAAGCTAAGAATACCAACTCAGCAGTCTACTTCTCGCTGAAACGATCGACGAGTTCATGATTCTGTTCTGTCAAAAAAGTGCCAATTTCATCGGGTAACTCACTCACTTCCTCCAACACCTTTCCTCGTGATAGCCATGGCACGTTTGAATTGAAAACCAACCCACTGTTCTGCTCCTGTCTTTTCGCATAAAGCCCGATATAAGCGTGTGCACACTGGGCCAGATTTTAGTGTAATTTAAACAATAGATACATTGTCTTGGAACAATAGATACATTGTCTTGGAAGACTGCAGCTGGATCTTCTTGCGTTTGTTTTGCTGACAGGTTCTCTCTGTAAAGACGACAATTTACAACCATATCTTTTCATTTTTCTTCTTCACAAAAATCATGAAGCTCTTTGAACGTCCCACCGTAAATAGTGCACCATCGACAGAAGCAGACACACTGTCAGAGCCGGACCACGAAATCTAATGATTGCTGAAAAAGGAATCTACCTTCTTATTTGCTCTTTTGTGTAATTTGTTGTGAGTGGGCGGCAAAATATAAACTGCTCAAGCAGTCGTTGATTGCTGGAAACCGCACGATAACCGCGAACTGGAATCATTTCTGATATCTGACATATCATCCAACTGTAAACTAAACCTTCCACTTCGCTTTATAACAGCAACGGTTTGATTCAGAACATCACCCGAGACTTCTTGGATGCGCCGTTAAATGGTTTCTTAGCAACGGGCCTACACAGCTAACTTACCAGCAATGACATCGCCTCGCAACATCCTGGCCATTTCTGCGGCTGCTGATTTAATCCGCCTTTCTCCCGCTGAATGACACACCTTTGCTCGAGCAATAGTCGACTCCAGGCCACGTAAAATGAAGCGTCCATTGCTTTACTATGAAAGTAATTCACTCCTCCCCAAACAGCTGGACAATCAATGCGATATCGCTTCACTCGATGTTCCTTCCGGAAAAGTTTTAATTCCATCGTCCGCGCATTTGGCGTTTTTTTGTCTCAGAGTGTCGACGATGTTTGGTTTAAAAGGCTTGCGCACATTGCACGCTCTATAAATTAAACGGAAGTGTTTTGGGAGGGAACGAGTGCTTGCGGACCCACTTGAGAGTCCGCGGACTGGGTTTGAGAATGTCTTTAAACCTATGTAGGCGATGACCAACGAGGTGGGTCTTGAAGGTCACTTTGGTCACAGGAAATTGACTAGGTAAAGCAAACAATATTTACGAGATATAACTTTCACAGTTAATCCGATACATACACCTTTTGAGTCATAAAAAGAACTGTTAGCTCCCAAGGTGGGATCATTTTTTCTCCAAACGTTGTTTCTACTTTAATGCATAAATCAAGGGGAGGTGAAGATTACATAAACTATGATGAGTATCATTTTATCAACAAATATTTGTGGACCAAGGCAGGGCCTCAACCAACTGATATTTTCGGGGGGACAAAACGATGTAACTTGTTGCTGCATCTAACAAGCACATATGTTTGTGAAAATTTCGGGGGGGAAATTCCTCCATTGTTGCCCTCTGGTTGCGGGCCTGGACCAAGGTGTCATCACTCGGGACCGACGACGTTGGGACAGGGTAGGAAAAGGGTTGAAATCTCCGTGTTGGGGTATTTATGGGGTAAACGCTGCGATATTATTCGTCAACTCAGCAGGCACCAAGTTATTTTGAGCAAAAACATGTCTGCATAGGTTTCCTGGAAGTAGAGGTGATTTAGCCAGCTGGTGATTTCTCAGCAAATGCACCAAGAAAATTAATTCAATCACTGATTTCCTACTCTGCTGTGCTGTAAACGCTATATTTTTATACGAAATTAATGTTAAGAAAGAACCATGGGAGAAAATCTTTGTTAGGAAACAGCAAAAACAAGCCATCTACGTAGCGACAGAGTAGGCCTGCCCGACACTGCGGTGGTGTGCAGTCTTGAAAGCATTCCATTCTACACAATCTAATATTACCTTCCCTGTTTGCTTTGCGTATTTAACATGGATGTATGGTGTTATTTGTCTCGCGGCCTCTGGTTCAGGGGTGGGTAAAATTTTTAAGGGCAAGCGCTCGCGCGAAATATGCGTAATTTAAACGTCAAAAGTTCACATAGTACGCCAAGGAAAGTTGTATCCGCAATGGACACTGCGATGTTGTAATTAATATTTGAAATAGCTAAAATCAAAGTTGCTTTTGTCACGTTCACTTCTGAAGGCCAGGTTATGTCGAACACAGTTCGCTGTGATGTTTCAAAATTTCTACCAAATGTGACTCGCTGTCTGTTCAGGCACGTCGCCAGAAATTTTGATAGGGGAGGGCAAACAACCACGAAGTCTCAACATTTAAATACATATTGCCCCTTGTTTTTAAAGCGTTATCCACAAACGGTGCATTTTTCTGGCGCTTTTGTTCTGAATAATTATGTTAAGATTTAAACCGGCTAATAGACGTCAATCTTCATTGAATTGACAAGTTTTTCAAATTTGTTTCTAGTAAATTTCCACGTTTCTATTTTGGATGAAAGCCACCATTTGCTTATAAAACGTTCATGCAAGACCGGTGATGAAAATCTCTATAGTTTAAGAGCAAGATATGCAGTATGCTTTTTGAAACCTATGTTCCAGTTGAGCAAGAAATGATTGTGACTGTCATTATGACTGCGTTTTCTATGTTTACGCGGTTCTGGTGGACACCAACACACCTTCAGTCGAAGCCGAGTAGCAACTTTGCTTTAAGACACAGACTCCCGAAGTTGGTCTAGAAAACTTGCACGCGTAAAAGACGTGGATCTTATTCAATTTTTGAGCGACTGATTGACGTATGCAGCTGATAACGCAAAGGCTAGAATACCTCCACGCGTTTGAAAAATGTATGGATTTTATTTCATTAAACGCTTCAGAAATGCAGAAGGTACAAACTTGCCTATGTTTCACCAACCCTCAACACAAAATGTGACAATGGTTGCGTATTTGCGGAAACGAAGCCACAAGCTCTTTTCACCACGGCACTGGAGTGAAGTTAATAATACTTGTCGCCGCAGCTTAACACAACAGTCGGCTAGTTGATCTAGCCCAGTGGCTCCCAAAGTATGGGTCGAAACCGAAATAACAGTGGCGAAGTGTAAAAAAATGGTGAATGCCGAGGCGATCCAAACCGGAGTTGTGTAATTTCAACGTCACCACTGCTTGTCTTTGTCTGTAGCATAAGCACTTACTGAGAAAAGAGTGGAATGCTGACATTAAAAACAAACTTAGCAACTGACTGCCAAAAATCCCCAACAGGCCTACAATCATTATTTTTTCATACGGCGTTTAAGGATTGGGTCGTTGTTTGAGGCGTGTTCACCAAACTCAGGTTTGGGGAGCGCTCAAAAAAGTTTGGGAACTGCTGCTCTAGCCTTTTTAGCTTAAGCGATTGAAGTTTTTTTTTATCTATAGGTGTTTAAATAACAAAATCCAATCGATTAGGAAAAAATTCAATTTAGTTTCATTTTAGTCACATGCGCTTTATCAAGAAAAGAGATTACAAACTATCTGTAAGTGATGGCAGCGTCAATGTCCTCAGCACTTGCAAAAAAAACTTCTTACTATTTGCGTTAGATTTTGCTGCAGAGTTTATCTGTTGCAGCTGAATCATTTCAAATTTACTGTAGGATAGGGTTTAACATCAGATGAAAGTTTCAACACTTTCAAGACTATGTACAAGTCAAACTATGGTTACTTGACAAAACTTTTTCTTCGCCGGCAAGTTAATGTGAAATCATTGATGACAACGTTAACACTCCACGTGATTGTGATTCAACCGGCACAATGCATGCTTGATCGTAGCAAATAAATATCTAGAATGAATTCTGGGGTCTCAAACACGCGGGCCGCATGTCGCCCACGAGGGCATTTTGTGCAGCCCGCTATGCTTTTTGGGAATTTTGAAATAATTAACATGTAAGTTATTTTGTTTATTCACCGGTGTTTAAAAGTGTTCGGCCGGAGTTCATTTTAAATCAGCTATGTCCAACCCAAATGGCTTACTGAGCAAAAAAGTATGTCACTATCTTAACCAGAGCCGCATAGTGAGTGGCATATTAGTGTGGGCCGCACATTGAATGGCTTACTTTGATCTTAGGAAACTACATTTAGCTTAAGCTAAAGTACTGAATGCGTTCGAATCTTAACTACAATGGTAGCAGACGCATTAAAGTCAGGGGCATAACGAGTTTAGATGGCGCCCGGGGAAGGAAGCAAGTTTGGTGCCCCCACGTTCGAACCTGAGATATTTTGGAAGTAAATGTAGTGTATTGAAGAAAGTGCTTGTGATATTGTTGTGACTTTTCGGCGACCCTGTAGTCATTCGGCGCCCCCATAGTGGCAGGGCGACGGGGGAATTACGCCCCCCTTGCCGCCCTCGTTATGCCCCTGGTTAAAGTGGTACTGAGAACTGCCTGCATCAAAAATGGCAAATTGAAGATTATCAAAATAAGAAGTGGTTGTCAGTATGTAGGA
>JGI24159J19872_10013890_pt1 | contig 10446 bp, 10 predicted proteins | sample Ectturendosymbi4_FD_19872 | JGI IMG/M metagenome (IMG submission 19872) | reverse complement strand
GAACATGCAAAAGGAAATATGCAGAAAACGGAAAAATTTCACGTGAGAAAACAGTGGAAACAATAAAATATAAGCAATTGCGTTAAGGTTTCAAGTAATTGAAATCTAGTCACGAGTTATCAAAGTATGACTGGATAACTTATCAAGCAAGTGAAGTTTTTACTTTACGAAATCATCTCGCGGGCCGGATTCAACCTGGTAACGGGCCAGTTTTGGCCCGCGGGCCGTATGTTTGATACCCCTGGACTAGACACTCCAAAATTTTCCCTCTAATTCTTACCTCATGAGAGCCATTCGTAGCTTACGTATTCTTCACCTTGCCATTAGGTTATTTCACACGTATTCTCTTTGGTGGCAACTTTGATGAGAACAGCTTCGCAATATGAACTTGAATATATTTATCATCACAAGTGAAAGTCACAATTGAAACTTTTTCATCACTGTCTGTTAAACCAAGATAGGATTTTGATATTGGTAAAATTGTAAGCCTTGCAAAGCTCCATCAGATACAATGCCTAACCCAGTGGTTTTCAACCTGGATCGCGACCCCCGTGGAGGTCGTTTGCCCTTTTTTAGGGGCCGCGAAAGCTTCTGATAAAAATGTTCATAATTACTTCTATATTGTATATTCCGTATGTGGAACCACTTTTTGCGGAGCCAAAATAATAGGATCACCTGGCAAAAGTGATAGCCTACTTTGTGTGATTACGACCATTGCAAAGTTTTCAGTTAGATTACGACCATCACAGTACTGTTGCGTTTGGCAACGCACGAATAACTTTGTGACGTAAGAATGTGCTGTGTTTTTGTCTAAATGCGGTAGCAAATTTAGAAGTTATTTTAGTTTGCAATGAATTGTGTTGTGGAATGATTTGTATACGGCACTGCTCTCTCTCACTGATACTGCCATATGCATGAAGTCTTTGTTTCAACATAGTGCCATCATACGTTATTTTTCAGTCATCGTGATTTTCTTTTGTGCAAACACAACTGCATTTCATATGCCTGACTGGAAATTTTCGGAAGGGGGTCGTTAGGTCAAATTTGGTTGCAAAATGGGTCGCTGCATGAAAAAGGTTGAAAACCACTGGCCTAACCAAACAATTGAATAAAACCATGCCGAGTGATTCAACAACAACAGTTTCATCTTCAGTGGAAGACAGGAAATATAGCTATATCATTAAAACCAAGAAATTCCACTTTCTTTTGTGTGCTGCGCCGCTGGTGTATTTCGTCAATTAACTTCTTGGACAACATTAATTGATTTTTGCTGACAGTGAAAGCACTTGCTTATGAAAAGTCAAACCTGATTTCATTTAAATTTCGGAATTTCTTCTTGTTGCTTTAATTTGCTCTTTAAAAGGGCTGCAAGTTTTGAAACCTATAGTTATTTCCACGGTGTTATTGCCAAAACTTTTCGGTTTTGCTTGTAGTTGCACTGATTGCAACTTTCCCGCAGTTAGTGGCACCATGAACACCTAAGCAATTTCTAGACCTTAGCAAAAATTATAGCTTTCAACTCAGATAATGGCTTACTGAGAATATAGTGATGTACCGGCAAACGACTGTAAAAGTGTCAACTATTGAAAACCTGGTGGAAAGTGTTAACCTGCTCGAAATTTATTTACTGATAGCATTTCAAAATATAAGACTGAAATGATTTCACGCTTTTGTCCATTTATTTGATACGATCGATATATTCAAATCACGTGACGACGTACGTAGTCGTTCTTTCTTCAAATAAATAAGTAACGCTAAAAAAATTACATCGAACAAAGATTTTCTTTGATGGAAATAAACTATTTGGCCGATTTGTTAAGTCAGCAGGCTTATATATTAAAGCTGACTCAGCTGCAGCAAAAGCTTTTTTCAATGCAAGCATTTAATTTTTCCTTCGCTGATGTTTCTTGCAAGCGTCAAGTGGTTGTAGCCATTGCGTGCAACAGGGACCCCGCAAGACAATTTAAAACTGAAAAAAGACGAACACCAAAAACATGGGACTTTTCTAAAATCGGTTCATAAATATTTAATGTCGCGGGTTGATGGAAGCAAGCATCGGTACATGTGTTAGTGCCTAGCTGTTGAATTGCTTTTCCATGAGGCAATCTCTTCGCAGGTATTTGACTCCAATTCAGTCATTCAAATATTGATATTGAGCACATTTTTGTTGTCAAAGCATGTTATAAATATAATTGCTTTAAATGCAAGAAATGTAACGCGTGCCCAAACACAGAAGCTTAAGAATATTTCAAGTCTCCCTGGTTTGTGTTTTACGAGAAAAAAACGGTTGATTCACAAAGTTTTACTTTCATCTGAATGGTGAAAGCTCATGCGTAGCCGTTTGCAGACCTGGTTAAAAGAAATAACTGCATTTTGTATTTTCCTACTGTGTGAGGGATGCATCCTCCCAGGTTTTCGCATTTCTTTGCAAAACAACACTTTAAAGTTCTGTATGTCGACAATGGTAGTGGCATGCAGCATTCAGTTAGTTATCCAGTGATCCCTTTCACGTTTTCTTACTTCACACTTTGTTATTTGACGATAACGATACCAAACGAGTTTTCAAATGTAGCATGATACAACGTACTTCAACACAGTTTTGCATTTTTTAATGAAACCTCGAAATTGCCAATTCCTTTTATGATACCTCAGCCTCTGGCAAAGACTACCGCTATTTTTTCATAAATACAAAAATTGTGCCTTGTTAAAATTCTTGTTTATATTATGCGGGCACGATGGAAGGTTTTTACTGCCCCTTCTCACAGCATTAAAATGTGTCTTTTTTCAAAATTTTCTGAGACGACAAAAAAACAAACCTGTTGCAGTATTTCTTTTTAGACTTCGTCAAGCAACTTCGTTCAAAGTATGAAAGCTTTTTATTTTTTGCCGTCGTGGCTATTTGGTTTGTTTCGTTTTTTTGCTTGTTTTGTTTGATTTTTATTCGTTTGGTGCAATAGTGGGCACACTGCGGCTCGCCGACATGTTTTGTGTGGTTCTTCTAGAATCTAGATGAACCACAACATCTCAAATTGATGTCGACTCATATTTAATGTTTGTTTCTTTTATCAATGTGTTTACACGAATTCGTAATGTTAATTGCCAAGGAGTCTACGCGATTTGACATAGGTCATTTTATGTGAAACGTGCATTCTTTAACGAACTGTATTTGACACTACAAACTCATTTTGCAGCTCGATAGTGTTTTTTATTTTCTGCCAATGACTCTTCTATTGAACAAGTTCACCCATCCCTGGTTTGGTTATTCTCTTTGTTTGAAACTGTTAGTTTAATTACTGAACTCTCGTTGAATATTAAGAATTTGTCAAGCTTGTATTTGACTTTTGTGGCCACTGCAAGTTACGACTTTTCCCTCTTAACATGTGTTGTGTACAGCGATTATTCCATATTTGGGTTTTGTGAGCGTCTAGTTGTGAAAGGCGCTCAAAATATAATGTTAGCAGTACATGTAATATTGTAGAAAGTGCAAAACCAAGAAAAAGGGAGCTATTTTAAACAAAAAGGCGGTTGTTTTGGGGGGAAACCAAACACCTTAATGTGTATTTTGCTCTTGGATATGTCACCGGCAGGCCCGTTACCAGCTTGGGACACCAGGGGAGGCGAAGAGTTTTCTGAGAGGGGTCCAAATTTTGCATCCACAGCTTGTATTTTTCATCGATGGGGGACGAACATTTTCTTAACGGGGGTTTCGCCCCCTTAGTTACGGGCCTGGTCACCGGTCTTGTGGCAGTACGTAGTTTATATATGTCTTACAGACGCACATTGTAGAAACGAAACAAGAAGATCACATCTTCTCCGAGAAACGAATAATGCGAGATTCCACCAGTCCCTTCATAGTTCAACTGTTTAAAACCTTCAAAAACGACAAGTGAGTTTGGCTTTGACGTAAAACTGTAGAAATCTTCTACTGTAATTTCACTACTAAACTTTTGCAGAATGCGTAACTTCACGTCATTTGCACTATTCGATTACGTGAAGAATCAGTCACAAAGAAACAAAAGAGATACGAAGTTAACAAAAGCTTGTAACGTATTAGTTAAAGAACACACTGCAATTTAAATTAAAAATGCTATGCAAGTAATTTTGTATGACAAGTGTATCAGTGCTTGAGGCTGATGTCGCACAAAGGTATGACTTCAAACAGGTTCTAAAAACAACGCAGAAGTCTAAACTCAAAGCAAGTTAAAATTTCAAGTCTTTACAAGTTTTACGAAAAAAACATGTAAAAGCGGTGAAACATATTTGCCGTGTAGTCAATTTTTCGTTGTACGGGCTTTACTACTGGCATACAAATCGAAATCTTTGGTGTTCCTTTTGTTTTTACGAAACTAAATTAAGGCGTTTTGATTCTACAACAGACCTTTCAAAATGAACTCATTTTAGTTATAATTTGAAAAAAAATGTGTTTAAGAAGCTCAGCTGATAAGCGTAGAGCCCACTACCGCAACAGCTTTCTTCAAACTAAACCAAAATGATATTCAAAATATAGAAAAACAAGAATTTCTTGAATGCAATAAAAGAACAACAACTAAATAATCGTTTTATTACTGGAGAACACAGCCGAGCTTAAACCTGGCAGCAATTTGATAAAAAAGACTTCAGGTACGCAACATAGCACTTTAGCAAAACAAGGGCTTCTTGTCCATGAACTAAAGTGGCTAACCTCCAATCATAGTTAAACCGGTAGCACCTACACAAATATTAAAGCACACCTAAACTGAACCACAAGTGCTTGCAGCACTTTGAGTGATTCGAATTGAAATGCTTTACAAGTGATGAGAACACCCGCGTTCATCTCAGGTACGTGTACATGCTCATGGAGGCCTGCTTGGGCGGCGAACTTTGGACGAAGCTCAGAGACGACGGTTATTTCGTAGATGCTCGAGCTAAGTTTTACGCGGCTTGCGTCGTGGAAGCGTTGGAGTACTTGCATCTTCGTGGCATTGTCTACAGGGATTTAAAGGTGGGTTACATTCATTGCCTACTTCGTCATCAGCTTATTGTTGGAAACAGTGAATATCCACGGCTATTTTTCCTACGTTATAACAAAGTTCCCGTATTGTATAACGTTTTCACACGCATCGCGCTAGACTGAAGCATGCATGGGTACGTGGATGCGTGATAAGATAGATACGTGGCGGAAGTAGAGAAGCGTACGCTTAATGGCAATAACACAATTGCTTTGATGCGATTGCAGGTTGCGTCAAGAAATGGTCAGACGTGCTTGTTCAAGATCTCACGAAAAGTTGCTTCAGAAAATCACTTGCAGAAAATTTCTTTGTGACTCACATAAAAATTGAGTTGAAGTAAAACCTAAAGCGTCAGCACGCTATGTTCAAAAGCAATACTGAACATGGAGGAAAAGAAACTTCGCATTGCAGAAAGTAGAGAGCACTAATAGTTAAATATATACTCTCTCTATAATGTCACTTGTCATAATGCCATGTCGGGAAAATTGGGACGTTTTGCTTGGTGACATTTCATTGTATGTCAAAGGTTGCATAAGTTTGCGTCACTGCACCAAAGCAAAGTTTAGCTACGGCCGCGCTGGTCGGCTTGTAGGATGGCATATCCCTTCCTAACTTTTTTGAGAATAGAAAATTGCTTTGACAGATTATTCCTACAAGTTTACCGGAGTTGGAAGAAATCCAATGGGAATTGCCTCACAGATTTAGTAGATCAAACTAAAATTTCTCTCTCCGACAAATCTTTAGGAAGTTCTAGAAATATGCAAAAGATTTCTATCTTTGTTTTCTGACCTTAAAAAATATACTTGGTCCTTCTAGAAAAACAGTGGAGAGTGTTTCACCAAACGGCAATAATGGTGACTGGATAATCTTTTAAATGGACTAAACAGAAACCAACAATTGAATTATGTCGAGAGTTTATTCTTGTTTCAATTTCGCAACCTGGTATCTATATGCATTCACTAGTCGGAGTAAGAGTTCCATTCTTAAAAAGCTATGAGCCGTAACAAACAACGACATAGTGGAAACACGACTTTGCATCATTAGCTAAACAACTGGAGTTTTCTTAATAAACTATCCTTAATGATTCAGTATCCTCGTACCCAGGGTTGCGCAGTCGGAGGTAAAACATCCGACTCCGACTTTCCAAAATTTCCGAATTCGACTCCCAACTTGTTAAAATCAACGGAAATCGTGGTGCACAGCAAGAAATCTCTGTTTCAACAAAACTTTCGAAAGAAATTGTACCTTTTCAATAGGAATTCCCAATACAGGAGTGTGATGTAAAAAAATGATCCAATTGGACATCCGGAGTCGGAGTCGGACAAAAAATCTTTGCAGCGTCTTGGCATGCTGTGCACGAGGTTACGAAGCTCTTCGGGGTCACAATCTAATGTCAAGCTCTTCGAAGACTTTTCTTTGGCAACAAATGCGTTGATGCGATGCTATAAATTTTCTGTGGGGTTGAAGTCTGGAAATTGTGTTAGTCAAATTAATCCTATTTACCACCTGGGATTCCATCCACTTTGCCATCAACTTTGCTCAATGAGAAGGTACATTATCACCTTGGAATATCCATTCTCCACAGCAAACACTTGCGAGCGTTTTGGTTTCCAACACGGCCGCATGTTCACCGGTTTCATCATTCCATCATTACCGCGCAAATAGGCAACCATCCAGTGCCATTTCATGACATACACTGGGCCTCCGGATTTCTAGTGCTGGCCGCCCATAAGCTGTAGAAATTGTGCCGACCCCTCTTCACCCAAGAGGAAAATATCAGGTAACTCTAGAATGGGCCCTGTCCTGCAAAATGTCTAAGCAAAGCAACTCAAAGAAACTTTTGATAAAATTTTTGCCGCCCCTGGAAATTCTGCCGCCTTAGGCTACAGCTTCGAAAGCCTATATGGGAAATCCGGGCCTGGACATACACCCCCTAAATATCATGTTTGTTTGATACTTAATAGTGGGCATGGGCGTCCGCAGGGGCGGGCAAAACGGGCATTTGCCCCCTGGAAATTGGGACTAAGAAACAAAATTTTCTAGAAAATTTGAAATCGGGAGCTTAATTCCGATGGATTGATTCAATTCTCGCATTGACAGTCTATTTGCCGGCATGACACTCACACTGCGCAAGAACCAGGTTCACTATACTGGTGTCATGCATGCAGTGATGAGCTTGCAGTTCACTCAAGTCCACAATTTTCATGCAAAGGCAGGTCGCGAAACTGGCAAGCGGATTTTTTATGGTTGGTTTTTATTGTGTAACAATAACATGGCAACAAATCTTCAAAGCTTCACTTTAAATAATTGTAGGAGGCGTTTTGCCGCACGCAGACATCGTGCAGGCAATGCAGCAAGGCATTGACTCAGGGACGGATCCAGCCAGTAGCTTAAGGGAGAAGATTTCAGTAATATTTAGTAGTCAAGTCTCATAACGGCTTCGCAACTTTAAGAGGGATGAAGTATTCTTCATAATGCTGCTATTACAAAACTGTGGACGACAAAACGGCCTTTCATCGCGAATGCTATTTTCCGAATTGTAAAAAATCATGGTGAATATCGTTACTTTCGTAGGTTTTAGGGGGGGCGCGATAGCCCCTCTGGATCCGCCCCTGCAATGACTACTGATAGCGACATGTAGGTTTTTATTGGGTGAGAAAAAGCATGGGTGAATCTGTACAGCAATTCTTCCACAAGTTTGAAAACTCCATTGTTAGTGTGAGACGTGTGAACAATGTGCCTGACCTGAGTGAATAGCTTAGTCAAATTGTTCTCATGCAGACTTCTTTTCACCAGTTTCAGCGTAACTACAGAGGTTTGAGCCAGGGAAGAAACTTAGCTGAAACGCGCCTACTTGCCACTGTAGGTAACCGTCTAGCCAACACACAGAAAAAAACTTGAGAAATAATGGTGAATCAGGATGTGGATGGCTATACTAAAACCCTGCATCTCCGGAAAATACTCACAAAAACATAAAAAACAACCTACGGAAAGCCAAAAGACTGCTAAAACGGAATATAAGCTAAGTGGAGGCCCAGTTTTGCATTTAGCTTGCCGGAGGTGGGGGCGATTCTCCCCTCTCGTCACCCGTCAGTTACATCAGGGGGTCGGCAAACGTTTTCGCACAGCGGACCGGTTTCGCCTGGCATTATTTTGCGGACCGGCCCTCAATAAAATTATGAATGTTTGGCATATGCAAATTTGCTACAACTCGCAACTCAACATGGCACTGAAGACTGATTCATAGCGAGAACTGGGCTTACGTTGCTGCAGTAACATGCTCTGACCTGGAAGGATTATAGTAGTCTATGGCACCCGCAATGTGTTCCTACGTCAGTCGTTCCAATCACTTCTGGACGAATTTGGCCTTGGTTCTGCACAGCACGGTAACAATTTCTCCATGGACTGTCACCGGGTCGCAGCCCGGCATTTGCTGACCCGTGTTACATCACTGCTTTTCGCACAGTATAAAAGTATGTGGTTTGTTACAATACGTTTATGCCGGGTTGTGGGAATACGTCTTAATCTTTAAGAATTATTTCTGACTTCTGAGTAAGTTGAGTGCAAAGCTACCATTGCTGTGGCGACTTTTCATAACCCATTGCTAATTTTTTTTTAAGCCTGCGTGCAATTCTAACTTTAGTAAGTTGTCCAATAGTCCTGTCAACATCGTCCACTTGCGCGGTTTATGTATGATGAGCATGGGCGTCCGCAGAAATTTTTCCAGGGGGGGCAACGTCAACATTTTGTTCATACTTTCAGGTTGCTGACGATGTAATGCACGTGGACTTTCACAAAAAACTTTCCCCTTTCTACCAGGCCTGCAGCCAGGTTTTAAGGTTTAGGGGACAGAATACATTTTAGGGGGGGAGATTTTTTAAATTATATGTTTCAAAAAAATTTAATGGGCAAAACAAAATTTGGGGACGCACAAAAGTATTTGGTGTGGCACTGGCCCCGAATGCCACGCCGTGGCTACGGGCCGTCTTTCTACACCACAAAAACGCCCCTTGTAACGGCTTCAGTCACAAAAATGCTTCTTTGGCAGCAATAGCCAAGTATATTAAGATAGAATTTACAAAATAACCTATCCTCAGATTTTCAAAGTAGGGCGATTTTTTAAAGAAGCATTGCCTGCTCTTTAAAAAAAACTATAAATTAATAAGTTAATTTATCTAGCAAGACTTGTCAGCATCACTTCGAAACAAGAGCTGCAAACACCTGGACTCCATATTCTGCAGTCTCGGCAAGAGCTGCAATCGCCTCTAAGAACTCACTCAGATACCGGAAATATACCTGAACGGATAAGACGTATTCCAACAAGTCCCATAGTCTCATACTGTGTCAAAAAAGCCTTAATAAATGTAGTTTGATTAAGCCAGAAGTGGGAAACCCGCGGGCCTCATGCGGTCCGCCTCAGCGTTTTCAGTGGTCCGCGGAAGCATTCAGTAAAAAATCAACAATACTGAAATTTCCTCTAACTTAGACCTAAACTTGAATCGAGACTTGCTTCTAATTTCCATTGGATTCTTCTGATGATGAGAAGGTACGCCCTCCGCTGAACGTGGCTTTCTTCAAATTACTCCCATGCCAAATTAATTTCACACCCCTGGATTAAGTGGCCCGCGATGTAATAAGTTCGTAAGCAGAAACAAATTTTTAGTATGTTTTTATAGGCTCAAACATATTTGCCATCAAAACACACCAAAATTATACCTGTTTTTTTCTGTTATGGGCCTAGCACCCAAAAATTGCATAACAAACGCTTCGAAAATATTTCATTTTTCTAGAATTGGTTTACATCCATACAAGCTGGCAACGTGCGTGCAACTGCAACTATAGGACTCATTTATTGCGTGCAACTATAGGACTCATTATCACCTCGTGTTATCGCATAAACCTTATCAAAATCAAGGCATTTGTTTCGTCACAATAGCTCATTGTTACATCACAAAAACGTTTGTGGCCCGCAAAAAATTTCTCATATGAAAGTGACCCACAACACTAAAAAGGTTGGGCAGGCCTGCCATAGGGGGGAAAAAAATGTTTGGGGTGAAGGAGCAAACAAATGTTTGGGGGCGCGAAGGATTTTTGCCCGACTTCCTCAAACTTGCCCGAAAAAATTTTGGACCATTTTTGTACGAATATTTTCTCATGAAGACCATTTTTGGAATGAAAAAAAGTTTCATGTGATTCTACACACGTTGGGGGGGGGCAATTTTTAAAAAAACAAAGCACGTTGGACGCCATTTTTGCTCGTATTTTCAGGGCGTTTGCCCAGATTTTCACAGATTTTGTTCAGATTTCCGCGGATTTTGCCGATTTTCAGGAATTTTGCCCGGATTTTCACCACATCAAAACTTTTGGGGGTGCGCTTGCATCCCCGCCTCCCTACACCACTGATATCGGTAAACAAACTGTCATTGCAAGAAGTAAGTCAATTAATCTGAATTAAGTG
>JGI24159J19872_10013889_pt1 | contig 10446 bp, 2 predicted proteins | sample Ectturendosymbi4_FD_19872 | JGI IMG/M metagenome (IMG submission 19872) | reverse complement strand
TTCGTATGAGCTTGGTACAACATATTTGCAAGTTTTTTTGCTTTGGATGTTATGTTCAGAACTTGTTCTTTCATTTTCTTGCGTTTATTTTGTCATATCACCTCATTTTAAGCCTTTTTGAGGCTTTTCAATTTTACGCGCGAACCTCGAATCCATTGAAAAAAGTGCAGTTGGAGAAGTCGGGCTCCACTTTACCTAGGTGGCTATAGGCTAGGGTAAAAAAAATTATGGCCACCTTAATCCTTTATCTGAGAAGCAACTGACATGATGACGTATTGCAGTGCTCAGCAGATTCGTTTGATACGGTTTATCAGTCTTTTTAATGCGAAAACCGCATACAGTCGCTTAGACAGTGCCAAAAGTTTATATATATCACTTTGGAGTTTATGCAGGAGTCGGAGTCCAAAACTTTGAAGTGTGTCGGAGTATATTCAGCCGAAGCAGGAGCGGAGTCGGAGTCAAAAATTTTAGACGCCGTATACCTCTGAGTGTTATCCAGTAAACCAGAGATGTTTGAACCCTTGACTGGACTTGGATTGGGTCCGGACTATGCCGAATTTTGTTGAATCTGGATTGGATCCGGGCTGTAAATTGCTTCATAAATTTAGGATCAGGACCGGATTTTGACTGAGTTAATAGTAAAGAATTGCATGATATTTGTTATTAAAAAGCTATATTTTGTTAATTTTTTGGACTTGGACTTTTAATTAAAAAAAAATTTGGACTGTGGCTGGACTTGAACTGAGTTTTCATCTCTGAGGTAAACAGCAAATACAGCAGATACAGACTTAAACTCCCCAATGTCCTGATTGTTGGTTGCAGTGAGTGAAAGGTAAGTGACCCATGGCACCCCACTTGCATGAACTGGCTGTAGTGCCAACTTAGCAACACTTGGGCCATGCACATAACATAAAATTAGCGTTTTTGTTAGGCAGTGTCTATTTTGCCGCCAAAATGCCGACAGCAACAGCTTGGCTGGAGCTATTGTGCCGCCTGTCCAAAGCTTGGCAGAAACGAAGTAAAAACAAAAGATAAAAACCCTGAAGCTAAGCCCTAACCCTAACTGTAATGCTAACCCCTAATGCTAACCCTATTGCTGACCCCTAACGCAAATCCCTAACGCTGACACTAATCCCCAATGCTAACCCTAATCCTACCAATAACCCCTAACCAAAATACTAACCCCTAATGCTAAACCAAAGTCCTAAGCTTAATATAATGCTAACCCTAACCCCTAACTGAACCCTAAAGGTAACACTAACATGTAATGGAAAAGTTTTTAAAAAAGCAAAAAAAAAGAAAAGTCACTAAGGTGAGATTCGAACCGAAAACCAATGGCATACTAGACATGAAGCATAACCACTACACTATGAGCAGCACAATGACTGCATGACAAACTGACCTTTTCATTCGAATTGCGTCAGACTGGTGGCACAATAGCTCCAGCCGATCTGTAGCCGCCAGAAAATCGTAAGTAAAATAGACACTTCCTTTTTATTACCAGGTAGTGGTTAGTTTTACCTTCTTAGACACATCCTTATTAAACACTGAGCTGTGTTTGTTCCTATTAAAAATCATTACTGTAATTCAAATAGTCTGCACTAATTCAAGCTTTTAACAAGGAATCTGAAACAACGGTTTGAATAATTGATATATTGAAATTGATAACACAAAGTAATGTGATGTGCCAAAAGCTAATTATATACAGTAGAATTTGCTTAATTCGACACCTCAAGCGGTTTAGAAAAAAGTGATGAATTTGGCGATGTGACGAATTATGCATACAGGTGAAAAGTCTATCATAGCAGCTTGTATACTTTATCATAGTAACATGTATACAAAAAGTGCTTTTATTTGCACTAATATGATGTTGTGGTTGTTTACTAAATTTAACTCTAAGTTTAATTCCTCTACTCTATCTAGACTCCTGCATTTAATCTACATGATTATCTAGCACCTTTCAAATGTTTAATAAACTTTTAAGACTTCTCGTGTCCTCTCAACGGGGAGTCAGGTTGCGTTTCGCACCTTGTGCATAAATTCGATAAACAAATTGCAAGGTGCAACAATTCTCATATAAAGATCGTGAATTTGTTTGAATTCCCACACATGTTAACTGCTTAAATATCAAAACCGAAACTGCAAATGATGGATTAGGCAAACAAAACACTTCTCAGGGATAGGAAGAGGTGACGAATTAAAGAATTAGACGAGCAGAAATGTCCACAAAAGATAGGAATTCTGTTGGGACTGATGAAAAAGTGACGAATTAAGTGGATTGATGAATTAAACGATGATGAATTAAATAAATTCTACTGTATACGCAAGCTAGGTGAAATCTTTGAGTGACAGTTTACAGTTTTTTGGTTTCAGGTTTATGGTCTATGACAACTAGGCAAAATCACATGTTTAGTTACAGACTTTATTTTTGTTGTAGTACATAGGAATGGATCATATATTTTAGAGCCAAAGTTTTAGTTGCTTGTAGAGAAGTGTTGATGCAATAATTAGAATTATGTGTTGGGGTTGCTGTATCTGAAGAGGCAAAATTCCTGACAGTCCCAATGGCTACTTTTCGTGTAAACTGACAAGCGCTATATGGAATTTTTCAGTATGTTCTTACAAGTATATACAACTACTAATCCACTGCATAGTAGCATCACTATCACAGAAAAAAATATCACAGTGTTGCACAAACAGCTGCAAGTAATTAAATACAAAAAAGGCATGTTTTTCACCTTCCAGTCATGACGATATTCATACTTTTCATAGGGTTTAATGACAAGATCCTCTGAACCGGCTAAGATTCGTGACAGTATTTTCCAAAATAATTTCCACACACAAATTTTGATAACGAAACTCCGGACATGTCCAGGAAATTCTGGACGTATGGCAACCCTATTTTATGTTAACAGCTAATGTTTGAATTGCAAATTTGTGTGCTTTGCTTACTTATAATTCACTTTTGACTGACACAGTAAACAACATTTTGTTTGGGCCCTCAGTATTTACAACGCTCAGTTTGATACTGGTTTCATGTGCATAATGGAATGTAAGTTTCCTTGAAGGTGTACAACATAGCTGCTCATTGCTCTGTTAAGAGAAAAGATCTTCAAAATACAGTAACCTGACTCTATTTTTTAGCCTGTAATACGTATGTTGTAAGTGCATTAGCTTGTTCAAATGACCTCCCTTTACTCCCCCTTTTTTATTATGGTGTGGGCGTCAGGAGTTAGTGGCAAGCTGAAGCCTGGAATTTGATTCTTGCCTGGGCAGTTTAGATAAATGTTCTAGTCCAAAAGAGTGCCACAATTCACTCAGTAGCTATGAAACAAACACCCAATGTTTCAGTTGAGAGATATACTAGCACTGAGCAATTGCCACCCAGGTCTACTTCAGGCTCTGTGAATGCTACAAAAGTCGTGCAATGTATCTCAAACCTGTGTTTAGAAATAGAAATTCTATTTGGTCAGTAGGTTTTATACTCATACTTTATGCTGAAGTAGGCTTGCCCATGGCTTACTACTATGGAGAAGAAAAAAATAAACAAAAAAATCAGAAACTGTCACATATAGGATAGTGGATATTTTGCATAATGTTAATGTCTTTAATGTTTAGATTGCAGTATTTTACCTTTAAGGCCAGTTGTTCTCAAACTGTGGTATGTGAGGGCTTTTCAGGTGGTACACAAGCAGGTTTCCTGTCACAATCGAAAAGCTTTGTTAATTGGTTTCTGTGTTGTAATTCGCTCGTGTGTTATGCTGATGTTGCTAATTCGTTTATATGCTATATTAATTTTAAGTACATTTTGAGCAAATTACATTCTTCTGAAACCAGGGGTGTACACTCCAACATTAAAAAACATCAGGTGGTACACGATCTCAAAAAGTTTGAGAACCACTGTTTAAGGCATTGTCACCAGAATACAAGAAATCTTTGAAAATAAGCTTGATCTTCAGCAACTTGTGTGTGAAAGCTTGTTGCATGTGTAGATAGTGCTAAACAGTGTGTTATGGAAGCCTGCATCAGCACTGTGCATCATCATAAAAGCAAAGGTATGCCATCTGCTCCCTAGAGGTAAATTTCTATGGTCGAACATTGCTGCAAGTGAATCCATTTTAATTGAACTATATGTTAAGTGAATGTACTATTGAGACTTCTTGAAAAGTGCTGGCCAGTGGCCACCTACATTGACACAGCACTGCATTTCCAGACGTTTGACATTATGTATACTGTTCCATTGATGCAAAAACTCCATTCTTGGCATCCCACTTGCAGTGAATATGCCACACTTCAACCCCCTCAGCTTCACTATGTTGTAGCCGAGTTGCAGCAATAATATAATCAACATCTGTAGTCAGTGAATTTGATCATTTTGGCAGAAGGGCAGTTTACTGTAATGCAACTGTGAAATCCATATTCATGGCAAAAGTGGCTTGTTAAACAAGTGTGAAAACTACCAGGTTAAATGAAATCTATATGTGTTTGCTGTTTTATTTTGAGTATTCAAAATGGAATGTTGATTTCACCGTCAAATAGCATTTTCACAGACTTCAAGAACAAAAAATGTGGATGTCATCTTATTGGTTATTTGTCTGTATGAATAAATCCAGTGCAACAATTTCTTGGTTACTGTGTAAGTGATTTTCACTGTGGTGGTGATTAGTATTGCATACTCTGCATGTTAAAAAACATGTAAGTTTTCACATCTAATGTATTTATGCAGGGATTTGTATGGAATTTTACATTTTTTTGCTTTGTGGTTATGGTGCATAATGCTCAAATATTGATATGTATAGCAGAAAGTTGCTGAAGGCAATGTGCTGTGGCAATTTTTACCGGCTGCAAGCAGTGGAAGTTTTATTACATTGCAAACCAATGGCAGCAAACAGCCATGTTAATCACCAGCTTCTGCAAAAATGGTGCTACTTTGGGACTGTTCACGCAGCATTTCAACAAAAACACAAAATACCTGTAGTTGAAGGTGGTCCTCAAAAAGAGCTAGAATCAGGAGAACTACTTTCAGAGGACCAGAGAATGTATGAAGACATGATAAAAGGGGATGGGCACTTCAATAATGTTGATTCAAATATACTTGGTCGATATATTGAAAAAGCTGAAGATGATTTGCAATTCATTGAGGATGACATTGATTATGCTGATATCACTGATCCCAACAAGCGTTTGTTTTATAAAATGGTTGATATTTGGATTACTGAGGCTGGAGCTACCCGAAGAGGTCATAGAGAGTTCATACAGGCTTCTTTAAATTCTATGAAGAAATTCAATGTTCATGCAGACATTTCTGCTTATTTGAAGCTACTGGAATGCTTCCCTGATGGAAAGCACACAGGAATAAAACGTAGTCATTGGTTTAAAGCAGCTTATCAGGATAAACATGCTGATCATGCACTTGGGATTCAAATTTTTAGGGCAGTTAGCTCCAGCGGTGCAGTGCCCAACGGCGAACTCTTTAACAAAGCAACTGATCTATTTGGAAGATTTAGTCCTGCTGCTTGGAACGCACGACAATTGCTCTTCTGGTATCCTCGCCTTGTGTCATTTTGCAAGCATCCAGTGAGTGCTTCAGAGGTGCAGAGCATGTCGGCTGTTGAAATTGCGTTTTATGGACTGAGACAAATGATTCCAGGTATTGACGCTGAATACAAGTACTTTGCAATCGATAAGTCTAAAGTTAAAGAGATTTTAGATTCTGACAAAATTGATTATATTATGAGTGTACAAACGCCTGACCAGAAAGCCTTGCTTGCTCAGCATGACTCAAACCAACCCATCTATGTCGAAGGCCCACATGTAGTTTTCTACAAAAACAAAACTGTGCGATACTTTGTTTTGCGATCTGATCCAAGGGAAGCAATGCCGGAAGTTAATAGTAATACAAACATTTTAACCAGCAAGGAATGGTGGTCACAGTTTTATCAAACTGAATGGACCAGTGGCAAAAAGATATTACAAGGTAATAGGAAGCTTTATCCCAATGAACAGTATTTACCAAGTCTCTCACTAGAAAAAGGTTTGGAAGAAACCAGTGACAGGATACAAGAAGTTTGCGATGTTGATAAAGATACTAACAATCGAGAAGGGCCAGTTTATGCTATTGCGTGTACTGATTACAACTCACCTATTGCCTTGCAGAGTTGGGTTAAAGGTTTAGCGCTCGATTGTGAAGTTCTGCAGGGGTGCACTGTTGTTTTCCGTGAAGAAGAACCGTTTTTGCTGAATGCGGCTAAAACGGATCCCTATGATGAAGATGAATATGAAAAATATAGTTCTTTTCCGTAGCAACCGTTAGTTCGGTGACATTTGATTTTCAGCTGCAATTTTATTGTTGCGTTGATCACGCAATGTTTATTCAAAAATATTCTACAGTCCTTTCAAAGAGTAATTGTCTCTCAGCCGTGCTGTGTGTAGTGCATGAGCTGGCACTGAAGCACTTTGTTGTTAGGTGCGTTAACGGTCTTTTTGGCAGAATTTAATACAGAAGTGATTTGCGCAATACCTGTTTTTAAGGGGTAAGCCTAAGAATGGTGTAGACGAGTGGTTCTTAACTTTCTCTCTACCACACCTCCCTTGAGTAGTTGTCATTTCTTTCAAAGACCCCTGACTTAAAAAGTTACAAAAGCAAATGTATGTATTGACAGGCCCGTAACCAGCTTGGGACACCACGTAGGACGAAAAGTTTTTTGAGAGGGCCCAAGTTTTTTGAACTGTGTCCAACACTTTTTCCAACATTTTTGCGTCCCCCCTAGTTACGGGCTGTTTATTGACGCACCCTGCTGAGGCGTGGCCCCCGGTTAAGAAACACTGGTGTAGACGGTACGTAAATTTCAACTCCCTACTAACTTGCTAATACTAATGTGGTCGAGCCCAAGTTAAGGGATATCCAGCAAACAAAACAATTTTATGGGATTCTGTCAAATTGGCCGGTGTCCTTTTCATCTTGTTGGAAAACAGTTAACTGCGATAAGGGAGTTTTTGATATAAATGCTAGAGTGTATTCTTACTAAGAAAAAACATTTCACAGGCTAGAGAGTGACTCGGCACTAAACAACATTCACCCGAACAATAAGCAGAAACCAGAGATTACAAACCAAAACACCGGAAAAACAACATGTCCGTATGGCCAGTCACGCTGAGTATGAAAAATGCTTCGAAGCTTAACGTCGTGATTTTAACCTACATATTCAGGTGCTCTGGTTAGCGCCACTGCTTAAACGTTGCTGAAAAAAAAATGATTCAGTCGCGGGGTTTTACGCTTTAGCTAACATTGCCAGATTCTTGCGCGTTGCCTCCTTAGAAACTTAGCGCTTTTTAGCTCTTGAAGGCATTGCAAATTTCGGCATCGCGCTAGCTAAACATTGCAATCTCGATTTCTGCTCTTTCGTTCTACAAACCGACTGATTAAAACCTTTTCTGACAGAACACGCAATAGCATGTGAAATTATGGCTTGGCTAGCTGCATACGTTTATGGTGTCACGCAACAACAGTAGCCATCGGAAGAAAAATCTATTTCCACCAAAAATAAAAGGTCGCCGTTCGGCTGGGCTAACTCCAGATCCAGACCAGTGGTTTTCTGTGGGCGAAAATGCTCAACCACTGATCAATCATTGAGATAACTTCAGATGCCTACTGTTATTACTTGTTAGTGTCTTGCAAATTTTAATATACTATGATAATCGTTGGACGTTGTTGCTTAAGCAGTTCATCTGTTAAATTTTTACTCTGGATCGTCAATGTGCCCGGCTACAGTGTGGATTATTTCAGGGTTACTGAGCTGTCGTAAAAGTGACATGAACAGGACTATAGCTCCTGTTCGTTTTCACACATTAATATTCTAATTGTCTTGGTGTGCCTCAAGTTGAATGGAAAATGAATTAAATCAAGTACACAAAACTAAGATAATATACCAAACCTTTGACTAATTTAATCTCGTAGTTTTTTACAAGCAGCGATGTTACCATGAGGAAATCAGCAAAAAAATCTTAGGTTCAGACGATTCAGAGAATAGTTAATAGCAGAAACATAACTCAAGATAACGGTAATATAAACAGTTTCTGGAAAGGCAGTCGCTGGTTTTGCCGTCAATGCCTGAGGACCTTATGTTATTTCTTACGATCAGATTCAAGGAAATAGCTGTTTGGAAAACTACATTTGTGTCCGAGCATTTAAACACAGACCAATCGCAATTGACCAAGTGTTTTGCATCCTTTGCCTGTTGCAGTCTGGCGATTCTAGCCAACAGCGCTGCTCGGGCAAACCATGCAAAGAGCACAAAACACATAGTGGATTGCCTCTCTCGTGTGTTCTTTCAAACATGCAGATATTTGCATTAACACAAATGCGAAGATGTGTTTAAAAACCCTTTGTTCAGAAGAAATAATATGACTTTTAGCAAGAAATTCACGTTTGACTTTAAAATAGTTGAAAACGTCTGATTTTTTATCTTTTACACTCATAATGAGCAGCGATGAATCGCAAAGTAAAGCACAATTTAACCTGCAAAGCTTACGAGAATATAAGAGTGGTTGCCGTGTAGAAAACAGATTTTTTTCTACAGATGAAAACTTCAAGAAAAGTCTACATTTATTTATATTGCTTTTTATACCCTCTGATAATATGCTGCTATGTAAAGCAATGCTAGTTCGCTACCAATTAGGTATGACTTTCATGTTATGATACTGCTTGTATACGTAATGTTTCTTTGTGAATTTTTGCGAGTAATCTAGTATACCTTGCTAGTAAGCCTAATGGTTTCTGATAAAAATTCCTATTCTACAATGGCGTGCCGTGCGTTACACGCTTAAATTTGCATTGGTATCATACTCCCTGTTAACAGCATGACCACGCAGCTACACAAGCTATGGATATTTTGTTATATACCTACTCATTATTGCTCAGTTCTTTCCAGATCGCTGCACTACTACAGTCCCGGTTTGATCATTCTGAGTAGAAAGTAAGATGTTGTGGTAGTTAACGTTTTTCTTCTACAACAGCTTTACAATGAAAATCACGGCCAACAAAAACGATAAACGACATATTACAGACGTTTCGATAACTCCTGTTATCAGTGCAACAGCCTACAACTGGTTCTCAACCGTTCCGGTTCTCAACCATCACAAGTCAATTGACACGTTTTCTTTTATTGCACTAGGGAAGTCTGTTACACAAAATATTAAGAGTTGTTACTGAAAGACACTGCCTATCGAAAGGAATCCTTTCCCAGCAATGAACCAGACACTAAGCTCTTACAGAGTGCATATTTCGCCTACAAAGTAGGCATCCTCATAGACGGATCCAAGGGGGCTGAAGCCCCCACCTATATTTTTTCAGATACGGTTTTTGATCGATGGTTCCCGACACAGAAACGTCCATTGGGGTGATTTTTTTGTATAGCTTTTAAATAAACCATTTCTTACACAGGGACGAAAATACTACATGCAAAGCTTATTTTGCTGAATTTGGTCAGTCCGAATGTATTTATTTCACTATAAATGTAACTTCTAATAAACAAGTTTTTATACAAAAATATGGTCCCAATGTTATATAAATACGTATTACATATACATTATATAAACCGCATGTACACAGGGGGCCATGGCCTCTCCAAACTTTTAAAATATCTAGTCATTTTGTGCTGTAAGATGCAGTATCTCAAACAAAATACTGTTGCTCGCCTAAAATCAAACATTTTGACCCAACCAAAACTTTGAGCTGGCCATGTCACAGCGCACATAAGTATTTAAACTCTTGTTTCATTTGGGTAAGATTGGGCTTCTTGCGGACAAAAGATGAATAAGCAGCAGACTCGGAACCGCCGCTAGAATGTTTTCAATAGGGGGCTTTGTGTTTGTGCGAGAGGCTTGACATTCTAAAAATTGACAAAATCTCAACTGATTTAATAGTGTTTCATGTTTCAACTTGGGGGCTTGGAGCTTTGTTTGGGGGTACTAAGCCCACCAAAGCCCCCCCGTGGCGACGGGACTGAGCAGACCATGGACAAAAGTTGAATAAGCTGCAGATCATTCTATTTTTTCCTACAAGCTTTTATGAATGAGTGCAGCTCATGTTATTACTGCAGTTAAGCGAAGGCATTAAAATTACGCTGCAACGAACTTACAATGCAGTTAACTACAGGCTAGGTTTAGAGCACTCAGCGACAGCGTAAATTCCAAAACAGCAAAACCAACCGTAAAAAGCAGCCTATATGTCAGCAGTGGCGATTCTAGAAATAAAAAAGTGGGGGGGCACTGCGGGGCCAAGGAAAAAGAGGGGTGGCAACATAAATGTCTATCTTTCACGGTGATTTTTCATTGTTTTGAAGATTTATTTGTTGTGATTAACCCTATCAAACCCAACATTGGCTTGTGAATATCGTTAAATATGAACTAACGTTATTATTCACTAGAGCAGCTATATCCAACCCG
>JGI24159J19872_10013888_pt1 | contig 10447 bp, 8 predicted proteins | sample Ectturendosymbi4_FD_19872 | JGI IMG/M metagenome (IMG submission 19872) | reverse complement strand
GAACCCAATGCTTCACAGGACCATATTGCGTAAATCAAACTTTCGCATACGTACATTTACGAGGAAACAAGTCTAAGCTTGGTTTAGAAGAAGCTTGAGTGATAAAACTAGTCAAATTTTAACACTGCACCGCTACGGAACCAACAAGCTTGTGACACATAACAGCGATCTGACGTAGTCACTGGCGTCTGCGCAGGTACATCGAGGATTCGAGATAAAAAGTTCACGTGACGGCATAATACTTATTCTGATTGCAGGTACAGCACAATTACCGGTGGCACTAGCCAGCATAGTGTAGTAGTGTTTGACTTGTATGTTGCAGCAAGTGAGCGCAGTTTAGATCGGTGCTCTTGAAATGGGGAACCTCACAGATTTTAATTGTCGTTTGGAATAGTCTGCAACACTCATAGTAATGTGTGTATAACATTTGCTATTGCAGGTAATTTTGATAAAATAACAACCAAGAGTGAGTTTATTCTGTTGCAACCGAAATTAAGAGAAAGGAAGGAAACAAACAATTCGCAATGAGTGAAAGCACGAAAAAACGAAAGCGAGAAAGCACGATCATTCATGGGCGTCTGCAGAAACTTTTCCAGGAGGAGGCAACCTCGACATTTTGTTTATCATTTTCAAAATGCTGACGATCAGTGTTCCCTCTAAGATAATTTTACACTAGCAAATATTTGTTTTAGTGAGCATGATTATTTTAGGGTTGAGTAAATGGAGTTTTCAATGAATTACAAACTTTGTGAATAATATAATACCTAATATACCATCTTATCAAAATACGAACAACACACATTTATTCAAATAGCTCCTTGCAGTGCATTTTCCACTGTATTGGAATGTTGCAAGTGCGCGAGAATGAGATTTCACTGCGCAACAGTTCTGGTGGTCCTGAGTATTTGCGCCCCTTAGAGGGAACATTGCTGACGATGCAATGCAAATTGACGTTCACAAAACGTTTATTCTTTCTACACTACAAAGAAAATGCCCGATGTTACGGTAACAATCACAAAAAACGCTTCGTTGGCAACAATAGCCAGGTATATTAGTATTACGACAATTTACACAGTACACTATCAGCAGATTTTCAACGCAGGGCATTTCTTTTCAAGTAAGCATTGCCATGATCTGTCAAGAAAGAAGCATTGGATTGCCATAGTTTTCAACGAAACCACAAATTATGACCTGATTTTACTTGGCAAGCAGGGCTAACAACTGGGTATGTTTTTGAAAACTTCGGGGGGAATTGCCCGGTTGCTCTTCCCCTGATTGCGGGTTAAGCTAGCAAGACTTGTCAGTCTCATTTAGAACAGTGATTCTAAAAACTTTCATGAGTCGTGGCCCCCTTCAAAAGACTCTCAACACTTGTGGCGCCCTGCTCATCAGTAAAAATACCTAGTTTTGGCCTCTGCCTCTGCTCATAGCTCCTGCTCGGCCTCCGCACGTGACCCCCAGAGAACAGCTCCGTGGCCCATAAAGGCGGGACGAGAACCCCGTTTGAGAAAGCCTTACTCAGAAACAAGAGCTGCAAACGTATGGGATCTCGTCGAAAGCGATCAATAAAACCTTGCTACACAAACCGGACAACTAAGTAGACTTGTATGTTGACACGACTGCGGACAAATTTACTACAATTAGAACACCACGCAGGTTTTGCAAAATTGACCAGATGAATTATGAAAACTCGCCTCAGCAAATATTACTTTGCACTCAGTATTCACTCAGATGTCAGAACTAAACCGATTAAACGTATTCCCACAAGCCTGCATAGATGTATTCTGCTGTAACAAGCCACGTAATTTTATACTGCATGAAAAGAATCCTGCATAAGTGTAGTTTGACACTCAGGCACATTGGTCACACTGGCACTAATAGTGGATTTTGCGAAATTATGGAAGCATTGCCATAGACTCGCTCATGCTTCTTTTCACAAAGTATAAATATACGTGGCTTACCGCTATCAGCAAGTCAATGTCTTGCTGCATTACCTGTCAAAATGTCTGCGTTCAACAGTCTCATGCAACAAAACGCCTGCCACCGCAATATAAAGTGAGCCTTTGCAGATTTGTTGCCATGTTATGTTACGCAATAAAGACCAACAGTAGAACAATCCTTTCGCGACTTTCGCAACTCGCCTCTGCAGGCAAAGGGGTCATGAGTGAACTGCAAGCTCATCATCGCATAACATTATAACAGTGAACCTGACTCTGGGCAGTGTGAGTTTCATACCGGCAAAAAAACTGTCATTGCAAGAATCAAATCAAATAATCGGAATGAAGATGCCGACTTCAGTTTTTTTCCAGATATATTTGGTTCTTGATCCCAATTTCAAGGCGGGGGGAAAATGCCCGTTTTGCCTCCCCTGCCCTGCGGACTTGTGTTGATTGCACGTTTATGGTAGCTAAAAAATCTCTGCAAAGGAAAAACGACACTTTTTTGTCTGAACAAAGCTTAATGCGAAATATCGGTGTGGTCATGGTTGTTAGTGGTCGTGTCAGCTGAAAGATACATGTCAAGGTTGAAAGCTCTGCTCGTGTCATGAACTTATAATTATGTATTTGCGAATCGTTATGATGACTCATATCGGGGGATTAAAAAGAAATGCACAAGATAAGCTAGTGCTTTAGTTGTCATAGAATTTAAATCGCTGATATTTGCTATGTGCTGCACTGACAAGACAACAATTGTTGATCGTTAAAGGTCATGCAGGTCCCTATCTGAAGAGGGCTTTGCGGTGGCATCTCAAAAACCTATTCATTTTACACAGGCATTGCACAGCAATTTAGCTTTTAAATCTCGAAATCATCGCGACAAAATAGCAATAAATACTCTTCAGGCCAGAACCGGATTTGGACATGTGGAGGCCCCGGGCAGCTTTTGTTTGGAGACCCTCAGTACCTTTGAACAAATATAAACTTTTACAATGATTCTATAACTAATAATTTCAATAAACATGAACTTTCCCTTGTTTCCTAATATTGTTGTTGTTAACTATTATTGTGATTATTCACAAAAAATATGTTGAACAGTCTTAACCAGGTGGCTCACGGATCATTACTGTGGGGACCCTCAGTTTATAGAGCCCCCTGGGCAGGTGCCTACTTTGCCCTCCCCCAAATAAATCCAGTCCTGTTTCAGGCAAACTCTAAAGTGTCAACAAAAAACTGCCAAATTTTGAAACAGGGTCCATGCAACGAAAACGCCACATCGATTGTTATAAATTGTTAGAATCAAAACGATATCTCGCTAAAATACGAGAAACGATGCAGACGAAGACAGTGTATGATAAGCTCAACAGCCGAAACAGCAACGTGAAATCAACCATGTCGAATTTCAACTGTCCGACCGGTATCAAACCTGACGTATTGTCCCTGCATTACGTTTGATCAGTGCTTAAATATCGGCATCAACCGCAAATTCATTCGAAAAAACGTATTTGCTACTGACAAACATAATGAACAGACGCACGGCACCTTGCTTTATAATTGAGAAACACCAAATTTTGTCTGAGCAGGTTGGAGGCTATTTCGCCTCTGGTGAATTGTTGAGTTCACATGCATTGCATAACATAGTCAAGCAAGCACTGTGTCCATCGTTGTTCTGTGCAGCGCTTCGCTGTTGCGTTGTGTTGTAACCTATAAATAATGCAACGTTGCGGTTGTTTGGCAGTTGTACTCATCTTGATGCGAGTTCTTATTCACAACGGTTTGAGCCTTCTTGCGACCTGGGTGACGGTCGCCACCCTGATCGGTTTGGCAGATGAGTTAATTTACGTTGACAGCTTTGGAAAACCTTCGGCAGTTGAGAGAGGTGAGGTCGAAGAAAACACAATTCTGCTAGTTTCTGCGCGATTTTATTTTACAATATTTTTTTTACCACAGTAGTTTTTTTTCCGCTCCGTTCTTTGCATCCTGTAGCATCGGCAGCATTGCCGCAAACAAAACTCTTTAATGCTCCCATTTAAAATTGTTTGTTTTCCCTGTTGACGAAAGTAGAATACAAGATGAGCACATACCGACAAAACCACTGTAACACTTTTTATTAGTTGTTATGCTGATCAACACGTGTCACTTTTTATCCGAAGCGTGGTCTCGCTGGTAAACATCGTTGTTGATACCTTCTTTCAAGAAATGAATAAACAGCGAGAATATCGTCTGCACCCTATCGTATCAGAAGATTAGAAGTTTGTTTTTCGAATACTCATTTAAACAATATCAGTCAATTTTGATCGTGGAGGAAAAATGTAACCATTGACCTAGCTTCGTATAAATTCTGGTGGTTGATGTGCAAGTGTGCCGCGTTATATAAATGGTTTGACTGCGCATGACCGGCAAAAGTGAACCCATTTCTTTCCTGCACCCAAGAAAGACACAGACTTAAGCCCCGTCCATTCGGTACACTCATGTTTAAGTCTAAACCTAACAGTGAAGCCCAAGCCCACGCACACGCCTGCACCCACACAGCATATAAAAGCAAAACATGACCTATAGTCGTGGTTTTGAAAATCTCCACCAGCATCTGGCTTTACACTCGGCGTCAACGCAATTTATTTCTTAGCTATCCTCAATTTGGTTTTAGATCTTTTTATTGTTTTCTGCAGGCATCATTTCTGTCGCTGACGCGTCGTCCGTTTCACTAGGAATTTTGATGGCTGCCATTATCGCCTGGTTTGTCCTTGAAAATTTCATCTGGGAGAAGTACTGTCGATACATCTTCGCTATATACCCGGTTCTGATCCTCGCCTTTTCCGGTTTGATTGACAAGCTCCGGTTTCCAGCGGACCAGAGTTTGGGAAATCAAAACCTGATCATCGCTTCATTCACTCTCGGATTAGTTCTGGTTGCTATGGTTGCCAGAATAATTATTTCAGTCTGGAGATGGAAAAAGCGATCGCAAGTCAGCGTCAAAACTTCATATCCACTGGAAGAAGACAAGCGAAGTCAGCAGATAGCGTAGTTCCACTGTTCGTTCATCAGTCACGATAAGCACTTATCGCGTGCTTGTATAGAACTTTCAGAAAGACGTCCTTAAAAATTTAGCGCAAACGTTTCTCCTTTTCGAACGTAGTCGACTAAAAATTGAGCGTAAGTCGTGTCTGGCTTATTTTTTACTTTGACTGACTGAAGCAAAGTGTTGTGGGTGACGCGAACCACGTTTTGACTATTTTGTTCCTCTCAAAGAAACATTTTGCTTGCTTTCGTTTACTCATGCTTTCATTTCTGCGCGAAGGCCTGGTTTGAACTTCCAATGTAAAACTTTGATATCTTTCTATTCTTTATTGCAGAGACTGTAACACAAATCCTGCAAATGTAGTATTCGAACAATATTTCTAACGCGCGTTACACTTTTGGTAATTTTTTTCGCTGTGTTTTCACGAAGCCCCCTGTAGTTTTATTCAGTTTGTTGTGCTTCAAAAGTTTTATTGACTTGTGCATTAGCTTCTCTACAATATGAATTTAAATTTTATTAATTAGTATCCATCCTCGACATTATCCAATTGAAATGTTCTGTACTACGAAAAATTGTTTTTGTGAACATTCATCAAATTCCTAACGTTCCTTGCGTGAAATTATGCAAAAAGTTAGTTGTAGTTACGCACTTACTTTTACTTCTTTGCTTTTTAATGCAAGATCAACGTAAGAAAGATTACCTATGTCCTTTAGCAGTTTTTATCATTTTTTTTGTCTTTGCGTGAAACAAGTAAATTTTGTCTAGTTGCTCAATTATTCTAACCAACGATGAAAACCGATTTAAAAGTTTGTTTAGAACGCCTGTGCGTAATTAAAGTGGCTTGCATACTTAATGCCGCGTCTGAATTTTAACGACATTAAAACCATAACTGCTTGATTTGTTACCTTCGATATAATCAACAGTTGTTTCCAAACAATATTGCTTTTGTACGAACATGGGCGCGTGTAGTGAATATTGTAAGAAATTCTTATCATTTCATAGTATTGGTGTAAAGTATATTTCGTGTTACATGCAAATAAACCATGAAAGTCACGCATTTATGTTTCATAATTGCATCTTCAGCCCTCGATGACAAGGAGAGAAAATCCCTGATAGATCAGCTTTCCAGAAATGTTTGAAATGTGCTAAAGCAAAAAAAAACTTAAAAAACTGCAAGCAAGGAGAGGTTTGAAAGTTACCCCTGGCTACATAATTGACATCCCAGTAGCGGTGGGCCAAGAGTTCTCAGCTGAGCAAGTCAATGAAAAAAACTTGAACAAATGTTTGCTTGACTCATCACCGCGTTGCTTGCAGCTAACTTTCGGTGATTGCAGCAGTTTTGGTTTTAGACTTGGGTGAGACCAGTGCTATGGTCAGCTTATGTTTGAAAATACAGTTCGTGCGCTTTCTCTAAATCTTGCTTGAATTAATGTTCGTTTCACTCCTAAGATTTTACTTAATTTTCATGGCTGAGGATGCGAAAAATAATGCGTGATAGATTTTCTATTAAAACAATTTATTGACTGGTTGGACTGCATCGTCCTCGAGGGGACTACTTGTATTTGATGCTTTACTTAAAAAAAGTAAGTAACTTTCGATGAAAGTCGGCGCCAAAGGCCGTTTATATATGTACATTTTTCTTGAAACATACCTGTGAAGAAAGAATTCCAGCGCTATAAAGTTGCGTACCATGCATATCTCGTGATTGTATCTGGCCACCTCTTTGTTAACCAAACACTTTTGTGCTTGGATTGATTTCGGACTCCACAAAATTATTAAAAGTTGAAAAATATTTTCTTGGTTTTGGTCGTTGCATACCTTGCTTAAAAAGGCAGACACATTTTCTTCCCTTAAGCATGGATCGGCAAGTATATTGTAATGTAAAACATTTAGCAAACATTACAGTATAGTCTATATAGCAAAAAGCACTAAAATATTTGGGAAATTTTTCGGCATTAATAAACGATGTACAGCAAACCACGCAGACCAAGCTTTCAGTTATTCCCAAACATGAACTTTCACGAAACGTAATGTCGTTTTTCTCTTTTTGCAAGCAAACATTTCCGAATAGAACCTGGCCAGATGATAAACCATGTTTAATTTTAGACAAAAGCAGCTCCAACAAAATTTCAATGAGGTCGTTTCTCGGAAGCCGCACGTGAAAAAGTGTAAAGATGTTCTCAACATATCGTATTGTTTTCCACTGAATCGATTGTCTGAATCTGGTAATCTACGAACAAAAGTAACTGTGAATAGGCAACCTTGTTTCCTCATAATCGAATTTGTAATACCACTTTCGTTTACAGCCCTTTCAGGTAGCATTGTGGATATTCGTTTGTAAATTAAAAAAAAAAATAACCTCGGCGAGTGGTTCTTTCAGGACGGTACACTTTATCACCTCTCTTCAACCCGCGATGTGCACGGTGCATCCCTGGGGGGCACCAAAATATGCGTGGGGTGCACTACTACGAAAGGGTTCACAAGGATGCATCACAAACTTATCACACTAAACAAATACTTTTTACAAAAATTTTCTGTGAGCAAAATGAACCATTAATCAACCAATGACTTTCAGGATTTAACCTGTAATAGTCTCTTTGCAGAATGATTTTCATACCACTTTTCACCTCGGTTTACCTTGTAAGTAAATATGGTGCATGGGTTCGTCATTTAAGGGTGGACCATAACAAAAACAAAACGGCTGAAGAGCACTGCATTATAGGATAGCTCCAGGTACCAAATTTCTTTACATTTTGCAGGCACATATAATATTTGAAACAAATTTTTCGCCCTATTTCCCGGTTTATTAAAAATTAAGTAGCAATTTTAACAAAAGGTGCTATCCCGAAGTTGGTTTTGGTCTAAATCAACATTTACAGTGTGTCTTAAGCGTTTTGTTTCTGCTTCCAAGCGAAAAAATATTCAACTCTTGCCAGGGTAATAATTATGGGTAAATGTTATGGGTAAATTACCGTTCGCTCAACGCCAGACATGTTTTAAAAAACTTGTTTCTCAAGACGTAGTCCGATATATGTCGGTGTTTTTTCCAGGTGTCTGAGATTTTGCCCAAACTTGGATGCAAGAAATTGGAGTACAGCAAGATTTTTGACTAAAACTCAATGGTTTAGTTCTAAAAACAGAAATGAGGGAATGTTCCATGAGAAAAAAGCATGCCATGCTAATTAAAAATGGTGAGAGCATTTTCGCCTGAAAACGTTCACAAATTAGCAACAAAACCATCAAAATAATATGGGGACTCTTCTCTTTGCCTGCCTTCCCTTTCAACCGCTGCACAGCTCAGTTTTCAGCTGGTTTATACAACAAACGGGTTACTGCAAGCTACTTGTCAAGCCGGGATGTGAGAGAGCATCGCAGGATGTCATAACATATACTCCTGTCTATCCTGGTGCTTAGAGTTTAGCCAACGAAAATCAATCATGGAACTGTGAGTGCAGTTAGCTGGACGAAAACCTGATTAATATAGCTTCATAATTTAAAACGCTGCGTTCAAATTTTGCAGCCAGTCGAGGAATGACGTGTTGGAGAATATGGATGCCAACCATCCAGGCAACTTGCAGTAACGAAAGGATATAATTTCATTACATTTCCGTTAACTCCCCCATCATGTTCCAAGTTAAGACGATTGCAGTCAGAGCATCGCGCAACCCATGGTTTCGCTTAGTTCGACCAAGAAGGCGGAGAGATTCTAGGCAGGCAAGCTCAATAAACTTACAAAATCATTTGAAGCAGTGGTTCCTACCGGGGAGGCGCGCCCCCACATGGGGGCGTCATGAAAATTCCAGGGGGGAGCGAGCCTTTACATGCTCTACAACATGGAAGTTTTTTAACGGGAATGTGTCCCTTCCAAACGTTACGCCAGTGCTAACTTTGCGCCGCTACATGTTATTTGGTTTAGGTCCGGCACTGGGGTTAAGTTTCTTCAAATTTTGCCGGCCAATATCGAGACTGCATGCAAACATTCAGGAGCGCAACTAGGGAGACCGTTTCGTCGGCATGCCGTGCCAACTCACTTTGACAATAACATATGTGCCATTCTCGCTTTTGAGAGCAGCATTGTGCAAATAGAATTTCAAGGTAGCCGGCTGCATCGCAGAGCGGCTCGCCTAATTCCAGATAAATATGAATGCATACTGTTTGCACAGCTCCACGCAGCGTGGGATACCCCTATGGCTTTCTGTAATTCGACGAGCTTTCTGCAAGGTGGCCGTACACCTGCATGATACTAATTTTCTACAGTACTCCTGCCGTGTTCTTCTGTGATGCGACGATATATGCTTATGAGTCGACGATTCAACTGTACTTGAGCCACACTCCACACTCGTGTTGAATGTGAGACTAAGTTTTAAATGAGCCTTGGCAGGTACAGGGCTACAGGCCGCCATATAATGTGACTACCCAATTTTGGTTTATTCGCATGCGAATGAAAACATGATACGATAAAACCAATCAAGCAATATACATTGTACTTCGCATTACCAATCTTTGATGGTTTGTTCATGACAGTATGTTCGATACCACATATAACAGGATTAGCTGTTTTTTAGTGAGGACAGTTTTAATGTTTGTGGTGTTCTTCGCAAACCATCCACATTCTATGTTCTCCCGTGCCACCAGTGGGCACTTTTTGAGTCTGGGGAAGTTATTGCAATTCTTATTGAATTTCGCAAACGGTGTAAGGCACAACATTTATCTTGTTTCGTGCTATTAGATGAAAACGTCATTTTGCGATTTTCTCACCACAGTATGTAGAGCGGATGTTATGGTTGCTTATTCTTAACAATTCGCTCTAGGAAATACGTGAGCATCGCTTCTCAAGGAGAGAGCGGGGGGCGGAAAAACTCGTTATTAAATGCATCGCCGACACGCCTATGGCGGAAGTTTAGCACATGGGCAGGGCTATTTCTCGATGAGAAATTGTTTGCAGTAGACTTAATGCAGGTAAGTACATTATTGACTCTAGGTCGCAGGGCGCGATCTCTCCACTAAATCACATTGTAAGCGAACCCTTGGTAGAAGCATCAACACGTGAGCAGCGTCATTTCACGATAAAGGATCGTTCACAGAAAAGGAGCCAGTACGAATAGGGGCACAAAGTAACGGTGGGTCACATTATATCAACGCGAAAAGCATTAAACAAGCAACATAAATAGCGAGGGCGAAGGCATGATGCATAGCTGCAGAGGCACATTTTTTCTTTGTGCAAGGAAGCACGCGAGCAAAAGGCTGCTCCGTGAGGGGGGTCAATCACGCTATAGGCATGCAGACAATTTGTCGATAGATCGCGTTACTCCAACGCAAGGGCAATCGTAAAAATGCGGAAGGCAGGTCACCGAGGCGTAATTGAAATCGGCATTATGCTAGATTTATTCACACACGATTATTTACGCATCGTCAAAACATCGCCGTCAAACTTGTGGCGGAAATTTGCGATCTGAGCATGCATCGTGGTAAGCGGATTGTTGGTGACTGG
>JGI24159J19872_10013883_pt1 | contig 10448 bp, 3 predicted proteins | sample Ectturendosymbi4_FD_19872 | JGI IMG/M metagenome (IMG submission 19872) | reverse complement strand
TGAGTCGATTGTTGTTCAGTTTGAGATTTTCAAGTTTTATCACATCATCAAACGCGCCCAGTCCAAGTGATGCGATCTGATTTCGGCCCAAATCAAGTTCAGCCAGTTCCTTCAGACCTTCGTAAATCGGAAAACACATTTTAGTAGTTTTTTACTTTCTAAAATCTAAATCTTCCAAAGTTTGCTTTGTGACAGACTATATGCTCCCAGCTTCAGGCAAGCGTTATGTCGCGTTTTATCCAGGGTTGCGGAGTCGGAGCCGAAGGTTTTTGGGTGGAATCGGATTCCTAACAACACTGGGAGTTGAAGTCGGATTTTTTTGTCCGACTCTAACTCCGGATGTCCAAATGGATCATTTTTGAAATCACACTCTTAAATTGGTAACTGCTGTTGAAGTGGTACGGTTTCTTTTGAAACTTTTGTTGAAACAGAGATTTCGTGCTGTGCACCACGATTTCTATTGATTTTAACAGCCAAATTTCATTCCTTTTATGTTAAGGAGTCAGATTCGGGAGTCGGAAATTTTGGAAAGGCGGAGTCGGAGTCGGGAGTCGAAAATTTTGGAAATGTCGGAGTTGGAGTCGGATATGTTACCTCCGACTCCGCAACCCTGGTTTTATCCGCAGTCGCTCACCTGCAAAGGTATTTGCACGAACCGATGTGAGATTGTTTCCTGCAATACTTAGTGTTTTCAGTTTGCCACACGAAGAGAAAGAAGCCTTGGGCAATGAAACAATAAAATTGTCGCTGAGATCCAGTGTACGCAAACAATGATACTTTCGCAGAGTTGCTGAAGAAATATTCACAAATTTATTTGTGAGTACATAGTATTAATACTTTTGAGTACTGAATCAAAGCACACAAGGTTGTTGGCACAGGACACCAAACAACGAAGTGTTCGCTTTTGTCAAATATTATCTTCCGTACAACACCAACTTTTATCTTTGAGATCTGTTTCTTTTTGCTCTTACCAGTGCTTATCCTCTGAAGGCAGGAATCATTCATAAAAATGGCTTCGGCGTAGCCAGCAGGCGAGTATCCATGAATGGTTTCAGGATGCGGTATTTCAGTTACGCTGGAATGATCGCACCACAACATCATATTCTGGGCATCAAGCTGGCAACTGTTTATACAATTTCAAAATGAAACGTATTTCCTTTTTCATCAGAATTAACAATCCTTTAACTGCACAGCTGCGTACTTTTTTAACAAGAAATAGATCGACACTTCTTCGATGTTTAAAGTGCTACAACCTCCTTTTCCTACAAGCAAACCATCTTAGTTTAATTTCAATGAAAAAATGTAGCAATTTTAATGTTCAGTTTATTGGGGAAACTCACAACAATAAACAAGATAAGGTAAACATGAAAAAAACAATATACATCATGAGCATACACGCGTAATAACACTCAGGCTTCGAAGTTAAAACAAGATTAAATCATTGTATTGTTTTCTATCAAACCATTGTCCCTTTGTCCAGCACAGAATAGAATCATAATCAAAATCATATTTGCAATGAGTCGCAGAAAAGCAACCAAGCCATTTTTAATATTCAATTACACCGTTATATTCGACTTCTAAATTTCTGTGGTTTACAGCCTTTCAGTTTTCATAGCACCCCTATGAATCAAGTATGTTGTAAGGAGGGAATATCATGAGTTTCTGAATGTGTAGTTAAACTGTTTTTACTTGTGTATGGCCGAAAATGTGTCACATTTCGGGAGACTCTTTGGTTCCGCATGACTCCGGTTGAGGAACCACTAACTTGGAAAGGCAATCGATCATTGGTTCTCAACCTTGTGAGGGGCGTGGCACTGTTTTCACGTCACTGGAATCGTAATGATACCCTCTACAAAGTTTCAATATCGATCCAATTTGCCTTAAGAGGTTCTCGCTGCACCTGTGGTCGAACATAGCATGAATCCGATTGGAAAAAAATGATCCAGCACTAGAAGTGTCTACTTCTCATCAATCACAAACCTCTGTTGTACATTTTTGCTTCCAATTTACATGTAATTGGCCAAACAAACTACACTAATCTTATTAAGAAATCGCTCACTTGCAGTCGCAGTGAAATATTCTACTAAAAAATGAAACTTACGTATGGTATTTTTTCTTTGGACATCTTTTGTTTCTCAAGCTGAAGCCATTCGAAGCTTGTAAAAAAACGACAAGCAAAATGTTGCAGATCAAACCAGCACGGTTAGCCATGTTCCGGTAGACAGAAAAATCGGCAATAATAAATGATTTTCCTGTTGTGGCGAAGTAAGAAATGTACACAACCTATACTACACATCCGATGTAATGAAACTACCCATACAAATTTCTGGAAATATGTCAGTAGAGTGTACAACTTGTTAGGTTTTGGAAAAGAAGCATTACGATTCAAAACTTCCACAATCACGCAAAAGATATGACAAATCAATATTCTGCAAAACAGTGAAGATCGAACCAAATCGGTCACTTACAGTAGTTGCTGGACCAGTAACGTGGAACATATTGCTTCAAAGCCACTTTCAACATATGGAAGTTTTTATACCAGCCTTGGGAAATAGACAGTTTTTTTATACAAATCTTATTAATAGAGTCTATTCTCTGAAAGCCCTAAATTCAGCAAAACACATTTTCTCCGCCTGGCACTTTCCTATGCAGATTCCGCATCAATTAAAGCGTGTCGATGTTGATGCGGGGTTGTGGCTCTGTTTCAAGCCGTGTTGGTTATTTTCCAGGTTGACCGCTAAACTGACTGCTGGCAAATAGAATCCTGAGAAGACACAAGTTAGTGATTATGCACTCCTTGTGGTTTTGATGAAAATTTTAAAACCAAAAATTAAATGTAACGCTGTTTTCCAGGCGCTGATTTTGCTTTTATTCAATCTTGCAAACCGCTTAACCCTGCTCAGGTAACCTCTAAACACAAACAGCGTTGTTGTCCTTGCCCAAACTGGGCAGATTTTGTTTATTCGCTTATACTGGTCTAAATGACAAGTTTAGACGCGCGCGCGGGTTTTTGTACAACTTAGCAAGTCTTTTCAAGCTCATCCGATCAGAAAAAAACAACGTGTTGATTTAGGAAAAATTTATATATGATGAAGAACAAAAGCAATTTTCCAAACAAAAATTTGGGAAGTGCTCCTAACAAATGAACAAAAAAGTAAAGAAAAATCTAAAAATTCCGCCAGTAGACGTCACATTGGTGGTCAGTTTAAGGTTGAAAAAGAACTTCATTTCAAGCTTGTGGTTCTATCTGCAATAAAAGTAAATTAGGTTAAGACATGAAATTTTTCTATTTTCATTGCCATTTTCAGCCATATTAATCAACCTTGCCCAAAATGGACAAATTTTTTTACGAAAACCAGCCACATAAGGTGAACTTGCCCAAAATGGGCAAATACTTTACGACAACCAATTGTTGCGCAGTCAGGTTGATCGCGGCACTGCTATTGACTTTCATGTCTCACATACGGCCAGTCCCGTCGTTACAGGGGGGATTTGGTGGGCTAATCCCACCCAAATAATGCACTAAGCCCCCCAAAATGAAATATGAAAACTATAGATTAGTGGAGTTTTGTCAGTTTGTACAATGTCAAGGCAACGTGGGGTGATTGTCACCCGGACTTACACTAACCATATCGTGGGGTGATTTTCTCCCAAACTCACACTAACCATAATGTGGGATGATTTCCACCCGAACTCACACTAACCATAATGTCGGGTGATTTTCATCTGAGCTCACAATCAACCATAACGTCGGGTGATTTTCACCTAGGGACCACGTGGCCACCACTCCTGTCTGGGTGGAAATCAACCGGGGTTAGCATTCCAGGGGTGAAAGTAATCTTTGCAGAAAACGTGAAAGTGATCAATGCAGACATGCGTCCGCATCGTTGGCAGTTGGCACCTGAACCTCGTTTGTTTCGGTTTTGATGGTGGACTGGCTCCACAGCGTTGTCTTGTCTCAAAGTTCATGTCCTCAATAAAATGCTTTAGCCTTTTAGCACAAGTCCACGCACAACAAGGAGCAAGCCTTTTTTGGCTAAGCCAGAGTTCTAGAAACTTCAACTAGGTAAAGAGAAAGACAAAGTTCATAATGTCCTCAACAAAATGCTTTGACCTTTTCCCACAAGTGCACACGATGCAGGGCCCTTTCTGGCTCCAATTTTTTTCCTCTGACGAAGAAGGCAAGCCACGAACTGAGCAGAAGTCATTCGCGGCAAATTGATTTGTGTCGTCAGGGCTTGCACTCTTGTGATCTACTCCCGTGCTGGCTTCGGTCAAAGCTTGCTGGCGTGACTTACCAGTGAACCTACATACACCAACCCCATTTTGCCCAAATTGGTCAAGTTTACCTCAGGAGGGATCTTTGTGAAGGAATTTTGTTACACCCCAGGTAACCATGGGTCAATTTGGGCAAATTTTTGTTCTCCATCGAAAACTATAAAACTTGTGCAGATTTCGACAGGAATATCCGAAACAGCGTCGAAAAAAATGCAGCTACTGAAAGAACCAGCTTTCTACGTGAACATTAACTAATTTTAATTTAAGTAGAAGAACCGTTTTCCCAAATTGGGCAGAGGTTACCTGAGCAGGGTTAAACGTTTCTAACTCGCCACAGTTTGATGTATATGGATGTATTTATTGAACGCGTTCGGTTGTTTTGTAACTGAAGCCAACACATGAACAAGCATGGGCGTCGGAAGGATTTTTTCCAGAGGGGGCCCAAAGTGGTGAAATTTCATTTTACCCACTCGAAACTATGAAAATAACCTTTTTTGCTAAAATCTAATAAGAAAATGTCAATTTTCAAATTCTAAAGAAGAGTCCTTGGCCCTCCTTCCGACGCCCATGGTAATAAATAACAACTGAGGTTCATCAACTTACTACACTGCAAACCATTATCGATCAGGACGCGTGGAATCGTCAGAAGCATTCCCTGTCTTTTCAGATACGTCAGAAGCATTCCCTACGTCAGAAGCATTCCCTGTACGTCAGAAGATACGTCAGAAGCATTCCCGCAAGAAGCATTCCCTGTCTTTTCACCACGAGAGCAACGGGAGCAGAACTCCTTTTGTTTTATTAATAAAACTATATCTTGCGGTTCATCAACATTAATCTTCGAAACCTCTTTGCAAACCCAGGGGCGGAACGAGGTTGGATGGCGTCCGGGGCAAGAAGCAAGTTTGGCAACCCTATGTTTGAACCTGAGGACTTTCAGAAACAAATGTACTGTATTGAAGAAAGTACTTGTGCATTGTTGCGACTTTTCGGAGCCCCCATAGTGGTTCGGCGCCAGGTGAATTGTGCCCCCCTTTCGTCCCTCGGTAAGCCCCTGTGCAATCCATCTCCTAATACAGAATATTTTTCTGTTTCTGCTCGAAATTGTGCGCAGTTATACATATAAATGAGTACCATTCGCAATTTTAGAGTCTTTTTGTATGGAATACTTAAACAAGTCACTACTGTTGAACGTAGAAGTGCAACAAAACAACGCGTGCTATCTCTACTGAACAAGAACCACACCACTCGAACATTTGGTCGTCACTGGTGGCCCTAACTTTTCATATATCTCCGTTTTTCACAGCTCAGGCAGCCTTGTGTTGATCTTGCCCCTGTTTGAACCTGCACCATTCTCTTCGTTGATGTTGGCGCAGGATGTTCACCGATGTTTCACTGTAAGTTAACTACTTATGAGGCAGATTCCTCATATGGACTGGAGTGATACTTCGCAAGTGCGTCGCCTCACCTAGAGAATCCCTACAAGCGCGCAGTTGTTCCTGAGATGGTTTAGTTGTACACAAACAAAATATCACAACATGATATACAGACAGATGGATATCCGACGATATTGTCTGAACACTTGGGGAGGTTTGTAGCTTTGTTTTCCAAAACGTTTGCGATCTTTTCGCGCGCTGCGAATAGTAAATGCAACTCGTGGTCGTTAGCCTTTGCAAGTAATGCCAATCTTGACTGGAGAAACAGGAGTGAGTTCTAAACGGTTCGTTCACAAACAAGTTAGTCTCCAACAGCGATTAGCGCAGATTCCTCATCGACGGTCTGTTATGCTCGGCATCAAAGGGCTGCTTATCGCCTATTCTAGAGCGAAAGTGAAGTTTCACCTTCGCTTGGTACCAAGGTCTCCTAAATGTAGGCCTTGTTGGTAGTGTCGCGCCCCGATTTGCTAATGATGAACGGTTGGTCACGCAATCACTGATGCATGTTTGTCTGAAGTTCAACTCCAGACGTTGATGGTAGAAGTGCCACGAGCGTCCGTTCATGCGTCTCAGCCTCGGCAAGCATCATGGCTCAACCACACAAAATTCATCTCTGATCAACCATTCGAACGAACACAACAGTTACGCAGGTTTTATTGTCTCTCAAATCATATAAAGTTGGAAGCCTAATGTACATTATACGCTTTCGATAAAGAAAGCTGAGGTGGCAAAAGGCTTGGATCGCATGAATGAAACAAATATTTTATTTGTTTGAAACGGCCCAATACATGTAAATGCGTGTTTCTGGCACAGGTTTCCACGACAACACCTTGCCGATTGATTGAGCTCGCTGATACAGTTGAGCAGATTGACAGGGTTAACATAAAATGCGCTGATTAAAGTAACGCCACAAATGCTACCGTTCATGATGACGTTACTGTCATTTGATGTATGAAAAATCTTCAGTGCCCCAATCTACCAAGAACCAGCCAGACTTACCGTGATGTGCAGTAGCACGATGCCTAATTCACGAACGTCGTTTGCAGTGTATCAGTCAGTTATCAATCCATGAAATACAACGACTTAAACTGGTCTGAGGCAGTTGATTGCGGGTTACCTTTTGCTAAATGCAGGCTTAGTTTGGTGTACACATCAAAATTTCATACCTTACAGCTGGTTCGAAATTTCTGTCCTAACACTGTGAGAAACTATAGCTGGAAAATGAACAATTACAGTTTCATCTCTACTGAAGCAAGATCACAATTCCGGAAACTAAGGCACTCTAATCCCAATTTTGACAGCCAAAGATAAACAGATAAAAGTAACGGCGATGGTATTACCTGAACACTTCGTGAGGTTTGCAGCTTTGTTTACTCAAATTTATTCGATCGTTTCGAGCGCTGCCTCTGCAATTGCAAATACCACTCGTAAGCACTTGTAAGTGTCTAAGTGATGCGAATCTTGACGGGAGAAAAAAATGGTGCGTTGACAAATAAGCTAATCTCCATCATCGACGAGCGCAGACTGCTCAGAAAAAGTGCGGTGTGCGTGGCTCCAACTCGCTTGGCTGAGACAAACACTACGCCCACACTCGAACAAAAGTGAAGTTTCACCTTGGCCTGCAAGGCAAACGACGATCTAGCACACGATCTGCAGACTGTGTGTAGTGGAAACGTTATGCGCTCACTGTGCGAGTTTCTTTTCCCGCTTTTGTAGGACGTTCATTCGGCTAAAGGCGTTCTTCACGAAAGTAAAGGGTTCGAATGTGTTAAGACAAAGAGTAGAGTAGGAGCTGGGGGAGCAGGGGGTGCAAGCGTCGCCCAAAAGTTGATTTGTCAAAAATTCAAACAAAATCTTAAAAAATCGTGCACGGAAGTTTCGATACTGTACTTTTTTAACAATAGTAATGAAATTATACTTTTTTATTTAGTGCATAAATAAAAGTTTATTATGTCATAGAAAACACACTAAATAAACATTATATAAAATCAATAAAACTTCGTGTTTTACTTTGTGAGAGGTGATGAGTAACCAACAGCTAAAGAAAGTTTGTGGGAGAAAGTTTCTTACATAAAGGTTTTTCAGGAAATTTGGGGAAATTCTGACAAAATATCATTCGCACAACTAAAATATTTCCTGCTCCTACACCAATGAAGACAAAGATTGAAAATCTTTGTTGGACCGTCTCTTTGCAGTCGGTAAACATATTCGCATGTTCTCAATACTTCATTATCCTATATCGGCAAACATTAGACGCGCGTGTGGTTACGATCACTGACGTAAATGGTTGCCATTGGACTTGTTGCAGTTGCTGACGATGGGTCCTTTTCACAATGCAATTAATGAACAAGAAAATTTTTTGTGAAGCCGCTAATGCTCGGCAATCGTAATGCCATTTATACCTGACTCCAGATCAGTGGTTCTCATTTTGTTTTTCAGTACCCCTCCTGCATATGAAGAAAGTCATTTTCACGTCACCGGCAGCAGTAGCTACTCTTACATACACGCGCCCGTAGACACTGGCTCTAAATTACAGAAATATGTGCCGGAAAATTTGCACAGAAAATGAGAAATGTCAAAGTTTTGTATCAAAATGTTAACGGCGACTACATCTCGTCTTTCATTGGGTTGGAAATACAAGCTTATCTTCGAACTGCTAGAAAATTTGCATTTCTCTAAGTCCCGTTTCGTACGCCAACAGAGAACTGCTGCCCATGAGTTTTTGTTGTGAACGCGCATCAACTTACATACAAGAGGGCCTCTACGAAGTGCTTCAAAAATGCAGCTACACACAAGCAACAAAAGAGTGAACCTCGTCGAGCGGGGAATCTCTATTGTTGCTCGCCCGTTGCATTAGCGGACTTGGCGTTCTTTCGGTTGCGTCTTCGAATCTCCCATAAAAAGCCGCAATTAAGCAAGTCATTGCTGCGCAAATTCTCGAAGTTTAATTTTGGGTTCTACGGACTCAGCTTCAGAAAACACTGCTCTTCGTGGCAAACCTTTACAACATGAATGCTGCTTTGTTTGATAGTTCTAGCAGCACAATCAATGAAATCTTCCAAGCGTTGTCCGTGGCCTGTGTGACATCACAGACTGTATTGTGAAAGCAAACGTCATCAATTTCATTGTGACATTGAATGTATTTTTGCAACGAATTGATTTGGGCGTTTTTTTGAATCGGAAGCCCGGTTAAACCAACTGAAAGGAATTGAAACTAGTATGAATTAGCCGTTTTAGTTCCTACTGCCCTGGTTTAGCTGTGGTAGATTACTCCAGACTTTTATTGAGACTAATCTGCGATAGTGTCAATCTCGTTTTGGATCTTCTATTTTCCTCTTAACATTTTTATTGAATCAACTTGTAGGCCGCAAAGTTTTGCGGCATTGATTATAATCGTCTGAGTTTTCGTTTGTAACATCTATTCACCACATTAAACAACACTACTCAAATAAGACGCTAATTGAATATTATTCATATACCTCTTCAACGAAGGCGCATATTTCAACATTATTGATTTACACAGCACAAAACCACAACATCATATTCGAGAAAGAGAGCTATCGCAATTTCTTAAATGTTAAGCAGTTTCCAAAACATTTGAATATAAATTTATAGAAAATATGCACCACCAATATCACATTGTTTTGCCTTTTGTCGGTAGTGTATTTGCTGCTGAAAACTGGATTTTGTTTTTCAGTTTTGGAAATTTGTGTCAGTGGTTCAGTGCTGCAAACCTCACGCAAGAAAAATGAGCCAATCGCTTGCAAAGAATTTCTCAAAATAACTACATTTTGGCAAAAAAGCAAAAGTAGCAAAGCATTGAAAATGTTTTGTTATGCAAAGCTCGAACCACCATTGCAATAAAAAAGCTTTGACTCTGACAAAGTTGTCACTTTCAAACGTCACCAACTCAAAGATTGCGTTTTGGCAAGGTTGCTTTATTTCATTCTCTTACTTTTTTCCGACCATGTGTAAATTCATACAAGCGATCTTGACCTCATGCGACAAAAACGCAACTTCAGACACTAAAATTCTCCACAAATAACGTGGAGGTCACATTAAAAAAACGTAGAGCTTGTAATGTCGTATCTGCGAGAGATGTTTTGAATTATTATCTAGTTATGCATGGTTTGTATGTTTGTACGCGTGGGAAAATGTTAGCAATGTTATATTCGTTTTTGCATTTCCTTTATGGTTTTTAAAGTTTTTCTTGCGTTGTTGTATTTTGTAAGCTCGACGTGACACGACAAAATTGCACCAGTCAAGCTACCGCCTGTAACAAGATTGTCGTTAAATTTAAAAAATGTTGGCAATTGTGAAACCTCATGCACTAAATTCTCCAATTCATTTTTTTGCTGTTTTGACCAAGGTGAACAAAAATCACCTTAGTATGCTTTTCAACAAAACACTGAGTAACTTCTCACAAAACTGCCCACAGTTAACCGCTGCATTACAATTAAAATCTCTACGTTTGCTGCAAGATTTCGAGAAAGCAGACGTCTGATTTATGTTTTCTTCACTTTGCGATAATTCAAACTTCCATGTAACTGTATTCAGTGGTGCCACTCAGGACCGGATTAAGGGGGGAGGCAACGGGGGCAATTGCCTCGGGCCCCCCGCTGGAAGTAGGTCCCCTGTGATGAAATTTATTTGTTTCAAATAAAATACTCGTTTGAAAAATTTTTGTGATTCAGAAGCGATACAAGAATACAACTCTATATTATATTCNTNTGTTGC
>JGI24159J19872_10013880_pt1 | contig 10448 bp, 6 predicted proteins | sample Ectturendosymbi4_FD_19872 | JGI IMG/M metagenome (IMG submission 19872) | reverse complement strand
AAACGAGTTTCACCACTTCATCTGTCCGGGACTCCAATAAACGCCAAAGTTAACAAGGTGTCGTCAGGTTTTTATGGCCAATGACGCGCATAGTNGATTGTTGAGCGCCAGATAACTTCGCTGAAGTTGCCTCCTGGTANATTTGCGTACCTGTTCGTGACTTTGATATTGCTTTCGCTTGTAGGGCAAAAGCTCAAACCTTTTTTCGCCAGGCGAAATACCAAAGTGCGAGTTATCGGGCGTAGACAAGCTGGACGTGCAGAACATACTCCAGACAGCGTTGGACCGACTAAACGAAAAGTACAACCCGAAGGTATGTCGAAACCCTGAGCAGGGCTATACCTGGTTGCCCGTGGAATTGGGTCCAATAACGCAGTCGAAAATTGGGTCGACTTGAAAAGCTTACGCTTGGGATGTTGTGTGAGATAAACAAGCTGCAATAACCTATGAAGTTTTTCAGTTATTGACTTCTTATTTTCTGCCCCTGAGTCTTCATTGTGGCGCGCGGTCGCGGTTGATGACTATTCAAAGAATTTGATGTCTGAACCATCGATGTGATGTCTGAACCATCGATTCGATTTCTGAATAATTGAGCTATTATTGCTGCTGCAGCGGTGTGTGGAGTTTACGGTGGCTTGCAACGCCGTGACCGGGCCTCGGCGCAAAATCGACTGCACCGACTTCAAACACCTCCCTTGTGTCGTGAACAACCGCCCACTCTGCTACACTTATGACGTGATTCGGAAACGTCTTTAGTCTAACGAACGGTGACAAGCAGTGTCCTCTAGGATTTTTTTACGCTGAGCAAATGTTTGCTTCAGTGACCATGCAATTACGCAACCATGTAGACACGCGACTAGTGAAGCATTTCAAGCGGTAAAAGAGCCATGCGATATATATACGATATTAATTTTGGAATGTTGCAAGCGTGCGAGACTGAGATTTCACTGCGCAAATAAATGATCTAGTGGTACTGCACAGTTGCGCGCGTCAGAGGGAACATTGGCGACAAGTAAATGACAACAGTGCTATACCGTCGACCAACAATTTAACACCACTTCAGGAATTTGACTTCGGTGCCAAAATGACTTTGTTGAGCCACAAAAAATTCTGACTTGACTTTTCGTACGTGGTTGCGGGTTGCGGCCCGCTTTAGCTTAAAACAAACACTGGTTTAACATTTTTCAAGGTTGTTGCAGTTCACAATTGGCGATAGTAGTTTCAAAACTATAAAAAACAAATAAGGCAGCATCGAAATTTTTGTTGGTTTCGATTTGAATGAAAACTGCGCATAAAATAGCCGCTGTAAAGTTAAGACTACTGAAAGCATAGCGGTCTTAAAAAATTGATCCGGTCGTCACGCACGCCACACAACAATACACAAAACGTCACACCAAAAAGGCCCCTGCACGACATCGCTCATTTGCATTGAAACCCAACAACCTCGATGCCCGGCAAAACATTCAAACATAGTGATCACATTTTCCAAGCCACCGCTTTGGAAAGCTGAAGATTGCATTGGAAAATGTGCACCACATCGGCTTTCTCAAATGGCGCCTGTTACAATCACGTTAATCACGTGGGGGCTTTCTGAAGGGTCGTTCAAACGGTACTACGACAATTCATCGAACCGACGATTTATCGAACGACAGTTCATCGAACCGACTTATCTAATTTAACTGTTGCAAGACATTACTACGGCGTGATCATCACGCTGTAATGTATAGCTGCAGTCATCACTCTCTACTTAATTTTGTCCAAGTGCAAAGTCCGTTTTTATCTTTCTTTAGTATCGACTGGTATAGTTAGTTGGAGTAATAACCATAAGCATAGGTCTAAACAGCAGTGAAGTAAGCAATTGTGAGGGATTGTAACATAGTTCAGAAATGGAATTCATTTTAAGTGAGAAGGCTAACGGAAGTGGCTTTGAAAGATTTTATGTATGTCAGTGACAAACAAGGGTGTACGCAAAGGGGGGTCTAAAACCCCCCTCCTTAAGCTTGATATTTTACAAAAACATTTTACCTACGCAAAGGAGATTAACTGTTTTCGCATACTTTTTGCTTGTTAAGAACATCTCGTTTCGTTGAACTGTCGTTCGATAAACTGTCGGTTGGATGATTTGTTGTTCAATAAACTGTTGTTCAATAAACTGTCGTTCGATAAATTGTCGTTCGATAAACTGTCGCGTCACGGTTCAAACAGGTATGTGCGCGAAGGGGCCAGCCTCTCAGCAGTAGTAAAGACACACATCGGTGGATCTTACACGAGGAACTTCCGTTCTTCAGTGGCAGACTGAAAGTTGCGACAAGCAGCTATCCACGCTTTGAATGTGTTTGTGGTACATACCGCTGGCGGTCCTAACTCGTTGTGCGTAGGGATGCATGTACTGGAATTCAATCCGAGAATAAGTGTTTTCGAATATTTAGATTCGAAACAAATTTGAATTACATAAACGTGAAAAATTGCGGAAGTCGGCAAAACAGATGGTTGCAATAAGTTTGCAGTCGCACCAAATTTTGTAGTGGCACTCTTTGCGCTCCTGAGTAAGAGAAAGAAACACCCAACAAGCTCACGGCACTGTGTAGTGACGTAACTAGCTAATTAACAGGTCGTGTCATCGCTGATCGGCGTTCTAAACCTCTGCGCGATGAGCTCATTTTGCTCCTTGCAAGTTATTTCAGAATAGGATTCGATACTCTGGATACGAAATAAAGATTCCGGAATATTCCAGAACCTCTAAATGTTCCATAATGCACATCCCTAGTTCTGTGCCATAAAATCTGGTATTAAAAGTGGCTAAACCAAAATCGGCAGCGCTGTTGGCTGTCAGTAACAATGGGATCGACAATCGAGAAAATAACAGGCAAAAATTTGCAACTTACTGCTGCAGTCCTGCAAGAATGGGCACGGAATCATAGATCCCCCTTCCCCCCCTTTCAGACAATCAGACGCCTGGGACGCTGCCTTGGCGTATACTTTTTCATTTTTACTTGTAGTGATTGTAAATCTACTTATTGGGGATGCCGACCCCAACAGGGTTTCGACCCAACCGAAGTTGCCACAGGGGTCGCTAATCCCAACGCTTGTCGAACAGGCAGTAGCAGATATTGTACTACGGGACGCTTGTCCCTGATCTATAGTGCGTCCCACCCACAGCGCAACAAATACACAAACAAAACGTTTCGCGCACCATGTGCACTCAAGAGCAACACACTGATAGATCAATCGGTCATTGCACCCCCGCACTCGCGGTTATATGGCGACAAGAGAACAAGGAAGCACCCCCGCTAAATCGCAGTTATAGGGTAATGAGATATTAAAACCCAATCGAAGCGAGCAAAATGGTTGCATACACAAAAGTATTAATCACCCATACGCAAAACTGCTAGAATCGAAAAAGCTCGCGCATAGATTAGCGCAACATTTACTCTGATCGCAAAAGCATATTGCATACTTCCTCTGTTTTCTCCGGCGAAGAGCCGGGGACCACTGGCACCCGTAAGCGTCCCCAACAAGTTGAGGTTCGGGCCCCTGCACGACGACCGCGGACTTTACGCATCCGCCCTACTGACCGGGGAAATGACTCAGCTGTTGCAGCAGCCAGTTTGCGATACCTGACCTCCCGGTGATACTAGTTTCGATTCAAGAGCTTGTTTCTGGAAAATGGATTGAAATTCGGGCTGTGACTGCTTTTTTTACGCCAAATCAGTAAGGGTTTGTTTGTTGAGTACAGTATACAGGGTGGTCGTGTGATGCGCACAAACAGCAGGTGCTTTTCAAATCGCTTCATGTCTTGTTATATGCAAATTAGCGTTCGCACTGTTTTACTCCTGTCTGCGGTCATCGTTCGACTTTTTCCAGGCTGCTATTCTTTCTGGATAGATCCAGTGTAGTGGGAGGCACTTGTTCAAATATTTAAACGCGGTACTGATGCTCAATTTGCTGGCGAAGAAGCGCCAACTAAGCTTTGTTGAAGCGACTGCAGCACCATACGTTCTATGCAGGGTTTGATGATCGAAAAGAAACGACTGGTGAACGGCTATCGTCGCTTTGATCCTCAGCGCGGAATGGAATACATTCTGGACCTCGAGTTGAACGTCCTGGTCGAGAAAGAAAATGAACAAATCGAAATAAGTCACCGGGTCAACCTGCTCCGTCCCCTTAGCCAAGTAAGACAGTTTATATTGCGCACAGGTGATGTTATTAGATTAGTTTATGCGGTAATCCTGCCTGCCTTAGATTGTCAGAGCAAGCAAGTGAAAGACCACGGGCGTGCAGAGAGAGGGGTGCGGGTCGATGTCCCCGGGAATCCAATGCAGGGGGCATCCAAAAAGTACAAATTAAAGAGATTACGTCTACATCTTCGTATTGTAAGGCTGCTAGCACATGCTGCATGGATCTGATGGGAACTTGCCCAAGGGGGGCATGTAAATCTAAGTAAACGACCCGAGAGAGAGTGGAAGCACTGCCATCGTTATCTTAAAGCCTCACACCCCATTTCTCTTCCCCCTTTGTAGGCTGGCCAATTCCTACAGGGCTATTGTTAACCTGCAACTGGTAGTCTTCAAAGTATTTCTCGACTCTCTTAAACTAGGGTGTGTGAAATTTCGCAAGGGATATTGAATTCTGCAGGTTGCAGTGACATATAGCTGAAAAGTATTGAATGCATTGTTTTTATAATTCGTAAATTGATTATTTTTTCACTATAAACGCCATAATCAAAACAAAGCGGATAGTACAATGAACAAAAACCGAGACCTCTACTGCATGGTTGTACAATTTCAGGTACTGTTGTTAATAATGGAAATAATAGACAATCTTATCTCCTACCATGCCGCACAAGTGGTATCTTTTTGGTGGACCTATCTGATACTTACTTGCAGTCAAGCAGTTGCCCCTGGAATCACCAGACCTCTTCACATCCGTTGCAAGGACACATAGTTTCAAGGCAGAAGCACAAATTAAGACAGACAGCAATGGGNGGTGATTGTTTGCAAGCACCAAGTGTGTGCGTTGGCCCGCTTCACGTCTGTTTACCGAAACAACACAGGCCTTATCATGTCGTTGAGTATTTTCTTTTGAAACTGAAACGATCGAAAGAACATTGAATGAAGCTTTTCCATCAAACATGGAAAATCAGCTGAAGTGGCCTTGTGTGAAAATCAACTGCCATAATCCTGATCAGTTACACGTGCGCTTTACACCTTCGTCTGCAGAACTAATTTGAGAGAAGTCATTTGTTGAACAATTTTTCAAGTTTTGTGTGCAATAAGCAGTGGCAAAACTCGGATTTGACGAAAAAAACAACTAACGCAGATGGACTTTTTACGGCGGTTTTCCAGACCATTTAATCGGTATGTTTGCTCTCTGCATCGCCATCAGAGTTAAGTGTTTGCTGCCACGCTGCGCATTTGTGCTTATTTATCTCCACGCATTACGGGAGAAAAATACTTGGCTTATGACTGTACCCACCGCGTGGCACGTCCCAAGCGACAGCACATGTAGGGAAAGCGTGCTACAAAGCATTTGCTTCACCGTTGCAGTGAAAAGCAGTGGTAGCCTCACATCTTGTCTCGTGCTTCTGTCGTTTTCATGGATGTGACGATTGCACACTGCACAGGTGGAAATCATTCCGATGCCTTATGTTACGGAATCCGCCCAGGTAAACATCATCCTGCCGCTGACCAGCGAGGAACGCTCCCACTTTGAGTCGTTCATGGACAAGTATGCCAAGGTAAACGATGGAAGCGGTAGTATACGGTATGCTCAACTTGCTTGTGAATGCAGACGAAAGCTAAAGCGGCAATAAACGTTTATTATTTCACGAAAGTTAACTTCCGTGAGAGTCTCGCCGACTTTTGTACCGCCCTCAAGGCAACAAAAAAAACGGAGGTAAAAGTTCTTATTTCATGGCAAATTTTGCGATGAACAAGGTTTTTTAAAGGTTTGACCTTGGCGACCGTTAAGACAATTTTGAGAGACCGCAAATACTTGAACTGAAGGTCGTAAAGCAAGATTTTAGTGCAGCTATGTTAAACATCCGAGCCGCACGGTTTTGTGTGGCCCAGTAAGTTTTTCGTCATTGTGTATGTAAAATACAAAGACTGCCTGCCTGTCTTTGTTTTGATATTCTTAAATTCAACGTTTCCGATGCAGTGTTCTTCAGTGCCTGTTTGGCATGTACCACGCACTGGTAGATTTCCACGTGTCCATTGACACCTCGGTGCAAAAGTGATTTCTAGTTTTCTGATTTCCACTCGTGTGTTCGTATGCACTAAACTCATTTATCACTACACCCTTGTTGTTCCGTTGGCACTAATCTTGCCGATGGCATCGTACCTTGGAGTGCTTAAAAGTATACCACACAGTGGTTATCATTGCAGCTGGTATTAAAATGCTCTCAGTAGCTTAAGCAAGTCATTCAGTGTGCGGCCCTCACGAAGATAGTGATATTATTTTTGTTTCGGTCCCTCCAAACGCCATAAAAAACATTGACGATGTATACGATGCGCTGTAAGATCCAAAGCGCCGAAGGCTCCAAACACCTGAAAGCGTAGTTCTGAGCGGCGTGATCGCTATAGCGATTGCTACTGATGAGGCCGAAGTTCGTCATCGACACCGTAAATACCATCTGCGACATTTGTGCGCACCTTCTCAGACTCACTAACTGCCAACTTAACTTTTACACCGAGAGATCGACCCCGCCTTCTTGGCAAAGGATAGCGGTCAAACAAACGCGATTTCTTCCCACCATTGACCTTATGACAGCCGCATTTTCCATGGCGTCTTGTTTGAAAGGCCACAGACAGCACCCGCCTTATGAGCAAACAGATACTTTCTCGAAACCGGCGCAGTGCGATTGACCGTTTAAACGGTTTGAAGGTACGCAATACAAAAACGACTTATCATTGTGTTCTCAAACAAAACCATCATCAAACAAAACCCTGCTTCTGTTCCTGGTGTTCCGACGCAGCGTTTATTGCGTATCCAGGACGTCATCATGCTATTAGCAAACAGCGCACCATGCTTGGTGTGGTGAGCGTTTGAGCATAGTTGACGTTTTATACAGTTTTTTTAAGTTTTAACCTTGGTGACCGTTAAAATGTTGTGAGAGACCACAACTATTTCATCTGAATACCGAGATGGTCACAAAGCGAGGTTTCAGTGTATTTTGGGGGTGGTTATGCAGTGAAGTGAGGTTGTGCTCTGTTGTGAGAGATCGTTTGAAAAATTTGAGAGACCGTTTCTGTCCGTCGAAACGCCTTTGAACACCTTGGTTGGATAACCTAGCGGTCAAAGAAGCGTTTTTCACAACAACGTGCAGAAGACCGTGGAACACGACGTGCCGTNATTCTTGATGTAAATACGTCTGTNACTTCTCAATCGATCGCTGCCAGTGCAGACGCGCCTGGTCTGAANAACTTGTTCGAGAAAATTCGACGCTGCTGGGATTCTTTTTTCGCTTTTTGATGCGGTAAAAGAAAAGCAAGCGATCTATCGCAAGTGCCCTGTTGTTGTGAAAGACATTTTTGCTTCCACTGGTCACGATGGTGGAGTGTTTTGGATGGTGCGTTCGCGATTCACGTCGTCGGCGGATGAATTTGCTGTATTTCATGAATATGCAGGAAAATCGATCGGGTCGAGAAATTGAATCCAAACTGTAGGCAACTTCTTAAACAGAAGTTAGTTGATCAAAATCTGGCAACCCTCGCGTTTTGTTTAAGAGCTCTCCTCCGTTTATTCCGCTTATTGCGATCGGAAAGCCCGGCAAGTGCGCAAAGCTTCACACTGTGGCAGCAAGCAACAATAGAGATCACATGCCGTGATCACTCTATTATTGCTTGTTCGCGCCACGTACATATGGATGTTATTCTTCGCGCACATCCCCTTCGTGGTGAATCGCACAATGAACACAACGCTAACTGAGAGGTTTAAACACGCTCAACCAACGCATGCATACGATACGAAGCATTTTGCTTGCGTGGGCTGTTTTGTTTTCGCCAACTAAGTATAAACAGGTTGCGGGCGGAGTCACAAAGTGTGTGAAGAGATTTGGCTGATAACCAAGATACGGCTGCTATTAAGTGTCTCGTTGTAAAAATGTGTGTGATTCTTGGCATTTGTCAAATAGAAGTAGGATAACATCAGGCCAGCGTAATAACATCTGTTGATGAACACAATGCATTGGGAAGAGTGTGCTTATGATGCGAATGAGTGCAAAGGGACGTCCTTTGCCGAGCTACAGCAAGTCCTCTTCTGCCGGTAATAAAATGCTTTGGCATGAAGGAATTTCAAGAAAAAACGTCCAGCTGTTGTAAAAGTCGGTTAGCTATAACGACCTTGTGACTGGTGATGTAGTCATGGTAACTGCGACAATCGCTTGTATGTTTTGATTTGATTTTCACCTGCTGACGCATGCAATTGCACAACCATGTAGACACACAACCGGTGAAGCGTTAAAAGGGCTGTGCGATATTATACGATATTGAATTTGGAATGTTGCAATTGCGCGAGAATGAGATTTCACTGCGCAAATGCCCTGGAAGTACTGCGCAGTTACGCGCGCATGAAGGTCGCATTAAAGGCAATGCTTTAAAGGTCTCATCGCAAATCGCGAAGGCGTGCGAACGCACCCCGTGTTAAACGTCACATCGACCTTTCTAACCACCGGCCGGCGCGCTTGTGACGTCATAGACTGTCCAGGTGACTGCGAAATTTCAAAACCGTGACTTCAGGCCGCAGTGAAGCGTGTTCTTCGGAGCAGCCCGCAAATGTAGGGCAGTGCTGCAGCAGCTACGTGGTGAACACCGGTGAGTTAAACAATAAGAGCGTTGCGTCGTTTAGGTTTGCAAAGTCTACTTCAGGAATCATTCAATTTGAACTTTCTTTGCGCAAGCCGGAAGATATGCTGTTTAGTTCTCATCAATTTTCCAGCAGCGACATATTTCCGTTTCCCTCTTCCGCTAACTCGACGTATTTTTTTCAAGGTGCAATGGTTAACTGACCAGTCCACCCGGCCGAACCCTCTGGCTTCTCGATTATTCCTCTAGATCAGTGTTTTTCAATCGCGGTTTCGCGAAACCTCAAGGTTCCGCGGGTGGATGCCAGATGTTCCGCCGAAACAGACCGAAATTGCATGGGACGAAATTCTCAACCACAGTTTTATGCGGTTGCAGCAACATCACAGTATCCTTGCCACTATGAATCGCATTGAAAACCCTGTTTATCAATTGCTTTGACTTCGTGCTCCCTTTGTGTTACGGAAGCCTACGCCAGAGGGTTCCAGAACAGCACAAAATTTGCGGAAGGTTCCGTTGCAGCAAAAAGGTTGAAACACACTGCTCTAGATTTTCCATTGTCGAATGTGATTGTACAACAATAGTCTTCCATTGGATACGGAGCTGGGCGTTGCTTGGCACGGCATCACAAAGAAGAGACACGCTTGCCGAAAGGTCTGTCATAGCTGTCTCGAGGAAGTCCTTTTGTGGCTATGATTCACCACGCGGTATTTTCTCTGTCGTTTGCTTTTCTTTTCTGCTGACGTTGATGACGTCAGGTGCTCACCCGGCATAGTTTCCTGGTTTGCAACACTTTGCAAGATTACGAAATTTGTATTTGGCAACACTTCGCAAAATTATAAAGTTTAGATTTTGCAACATTTTGCAAGATCACGATGTTTAGATTTTAACACGAGCAATTCCAGATGATCGCCATGACATTGTCAATGCTGAAATAAGGAGAAATCGGGCCAAAACCGACAGCCAGAGGAACCCGGCCTTAACTTCATATGTGTTTACTCACCCAACCATTTATGTCAAGCAGAGCGCCCTAGAAGCAATGCGAAGTATTTCATAAACACTTCACTGTTTCGATCTCTTTTGCTCACCCGGCGTCTGTTTTTTTCCACAGGTTTGTCTGAACTCGGAGGAGAACGTTTCGCTGTTGATCGTATTCATGTACGACCAGGAGACCGCGCAACGTATTCATGACCAGGACATATTTGCCAAACAAAAGCAGCTGCTCAGTGACTACGAGGTTCGCTCTGACGAGCTTGGCCATGAAATCTTGCGCTGTTTTGCTTCATGTTCTATTTGTTGTGTATTGCATTGATCGCCATTTTACGACTGCGTCAATGTTTTACGATCGTCGTCTGTTGTCGCGTCGCAGGCTCGGTATAAAAAAAGCGGTTCGACGAAGAAGCTTATTCCGTGGGTCAGCATCAAAACCGAGGTTCCTTGTCAGGTACGGTCAACGCTTCGATTTTGTTGTGGCTGCCAAAAGATGAGTTTGTTTGTTTGGGTTGTATTAAAGTGAACTGCGAACTCAGATTGCCTCCGCAAAAACAAGAAAAGCGCGTTTGTAATGCAACGCTGAATGCTTGGCCCGCTCTTTTTTGCGATAGTCGTGACTTCGTGAAGTGCTGTTCGTTGCTGAAACAAAAAAAA
>JGI24159J19872_10013879_pt1 | contig 10449 bp, 7 predicted proteins | sample Ectturendosymbi4_FD_19872 | JGI IMG/M metagenome (IMG submission 19872) | reverse complement strand
CAAGTACATCACGTTGAATCACGAATGGAATATTACTGGGAATTACGCAGTAAGAATGCACAAAACATTAAAGCACTAATGTGTCCACTATAACTGCAACCAAGAAGAAACGCCACACTTCAAGTACATCACTGTAAATGGCACGCTCGACCCTGTGCCAACCGCCCCAACCCGTCGCGACAGCAATCAGTGTCTCCACAATTAAGGTGGCGAGACGACACAACGAGCACACGTAAATCTCCACATCACTTGAAACCAAATATGTTCAAATATTCGAAAGATTTTAAACAAACTTTGCCAAAGAAAATACTGCAAGATAACACAGTACATATTACAAATCCAAGCGGTCATCAGGTTTCTTTGTTCAATTTGAGCAGAGTGCGTTGAGCAGAACTTGCGCAACTGATGATTAAGGTGCAGGAAAGATTCGCAGCCTTTGATCCACCATATTGGTCCCTCTGCATGCATGATCAGTGGCATGGGTGGACCCGAGACGACTGAGCTTCAGAGAACTTGCAGGAACCTTCCAGTAACCCCCACATTTGAGAGCCTGCTTTCGCATGGTTCCAACATGTCGCCACCTTGCCTTCACAGCCGTTGGGATTTTCCTCATACGCCTGATTTGCCAAGAGGCAAGCGCATGGTTTGAGGTATAGTGTCCTCATAGGCATTCCACCGACCAAGTCTGAGAGTCGTGCCAACCCCAAGTAGAATGCACCTTAAAGGCATTCCATACTGGTATGCGTGCCAGCGTCGTGCAGGGAGGAGAAATGTCGAAGAGTTCTTGTGCGAACACTGGAGTTAAACAGGGCTGCGTCCTATCACCTGTTATTTTCAACCTCTTCCTTGTGGCAGTGACTCTCGTCTTCTGTCACATCATCCCTGCAGCGGTTGGCGTTTCCATATGCATAGGCTCGATGGTAGCTTGTTTAATATCCACCGGTTGCAAGCAGTGACGAAAGTACCAAACGACACCATCTTCGATGTGCAATACGCAGACGATGGTGCCCTTCCCAGCCACACACCAGACGGGCTGCAGCAACAGCTGCATGTAATCTCTTCTGTATTCTCTCCTGCAGGAGTGGGCGTTAACTCCAAAAAGACCGAAGTCTTTTACCTTCCATCAGATTCGTCGTCGCCCCCAACATTTTTTATCAGTGGGATCAACTTGGCCTCGCTGAATAGTTCACGTACCTGGGAAGCATCTTTACCTCCATATATGATCTCTCTGCAGAGATTCAACGTCGTGTTAAGCTAACGTCCGCTTCCTTCGGAAGGTTGTCCAAGCGTGTTTTTACAAAAGTGATCTTTCCACACCCACCAAGATGGCCGTTTACAATGCCATCGGCGTCTCGACACTACTCTATGCATGCGATGGATGGACAGCGTACCGCCGTCACATCAGAGACCTCGAGGCTTTCACATTCGGTGTCTTCAAGCTATCCTGCACGTGCACTGGTGGGACAAAATACCTCATGTCAATATTTGCCGCAGAGCAGGCACAACATGCCTCGAGACGATACTCCTCAGAAGACAACTAAGGTGGCTTGGCCATCTGATAAGAATGCCTGGAAACAGACTTCCCCGCCGCCTACTTTACAGTGAACTCTCCTGCGGCCGACGCTCGGTGGGGGTCAAAAAAGCATTTTAAAGACCACATTAAGTCGTCCTTAAGTATATGCAGAATCCCTTTCGGCAGACTTGAGGAATTGGTCAGGGACCGAGAAGAATGGCGTGCAGTTTGCGACAAAGGGCTGGCAACATTTGAACAGCAAAAGATTGATGTGGCAGAAGCAAAGCGTATGTGCAGACACCAACAACGCAACCCACCACCTCTAACAACAAGCCGGCAGGGATCCGTCTGTGCAGTATGTTGCCGTGTTTGCGCCTCAGCCTTCGGACGAAGGAGCTGCATGCGCCGACACAAGGAAACTCGCTGAGCAGTGACATCGTCGATCCGACGGACAACTCAGAGTTGTTATATTTCTTGTGTTAAGTAAACGATTTGCAAAACAGGAGACAAGCTAACATATTCTTTGAGGCCGATATTATGGATGGTCACAAATTTCTTGCAAATCAAAAATACAAGGTGAAACATTTTTTGTAGTGAGGAAATTTTTGAGTTTCCTTTGCATAGATATCTAAGAAACATTTTTACTTCCAAATTAGTCCGAAGCTTCCTGAGGTGGCAGTTTAAAAAAATGTTCCTGTTGTGCCACTTATGAAGCATCTGCCGCCAGCAGAACATGCTTTTCTGCATTTCATTTAAATCGTATAACAAAATTTGATAAATTGTTGCATAATACAGATCGTTCGTCGTTGGACCTGGAACAGATTTCGCCATAACCAAGATCGGTTCATACTCCGGAAATGCTGGTAAATACTACTTTAGATTAATTGCAATTGATTATAATTGTTGTGAACCTTTTTCATGCTCCCTTTTTCACAAAATTTGAACGGTGTACTTTGTGTCTTCTGATTTCATGGATGTGAAATTGTAAAGCAATAGTTTTAATCAACTGCGGGAAAAAAAACGTTTGATTCCAAAATTTTTCTCCCAGCAGTAGGTTATAATAGCTCTTTGCAACATGACGCGGTCCAAATAAGTTCCTGAAGTCACTTCGACTCGTTCATTTAAGGGTTCCCAACTTGTGATACGTGTAACCCTAGGGGTACATTTGCCTATCTGAAAGTTGCATTTAATGTTAGCAATAGAAGGGAAAAATGCGTTTATATATCATTTATTTCCAAATATTTGTCCGAACCCCTGCGGAAGGGTGTACGGGTTTGGGGTTTAACCCCCCCCTCCTTGAGCTTGATACTTTACAAAAATTTATTATAAGGGGAGTGTATAGGGCTTGATTTTTTACAAAAATAAGGGGAATGCATGTAGAAGAATATGCCTATTATGTCAACAAACTTCGCTTGAAAACATGAATATGACGTCGCAAAAAGCGCACACCAAGTACAAATGACCGCCATATGCCACTGAATGAACCCCCCCATGAAAATTTTCCGCGTACGCCACTGCCCCTGCGTTAATTAATTATGAGAGTTAATTTACCATTTCATTCTAGAGCACAATGTTTGTATAGTCCAACGCAGGGTTGGCAACTATTTTTAAAAAGAGCCATTCTGCAACATATTCCAGCAGATATGACCAGTGAGGAACCACAGATGTTGATACCGTTTCATTTTTCATGCAGCTTCATAGGGGCAAAGGCTCAGTTGCAGTCAAGTTAAATCTAATACAAATGCAAATTAAAAAATTCCGAGTTTTTTCAAACCCAGACAGAGCCACTGTAAAAGAACTAAAGGACCGCATGCGGCTCCGGAGCGGCAGGTTGCCCGCCCCTGGTCTAACCTTTTACTACGTTTCGCAAGAAATACTAATTACGTGGCCAGCGTGGTATGTCGCCATGGTTTCTGTGTCGGCATACGGTTCTCATTACAGTATCGGTCAACAAACCATCACAAAAAACACATCTACATGGGATCATAACATATTATCCGCTCTACTAAATAATTGAAGAATGTTCCCTGTTTTATTAACTGGCCCTGACTTGTTCAAAGCAGTCTTTCATTGAAGTTTTTTCTGCTGCACGAAGAACTTGCACCATTACCACAAACATTTCTGCGCACTAGAATCTATGAGCGCATTTGGGCAAGTTGTTATGTTTTTCGTTTTAATAAAATCGTATAAAATCGGAAATAACAAAATCTAATTAAAATGGAAATCAAAAGTCTTCAAGCCATGGCCGTCGAAAGGGGGGGGGCAGGTGGGTGGTTGGCTCCGCCTGGATTTTAAAATTAGACATTTTTCTATTAAATCGTTTGGAAAAAAGTTTTTTTTCTTAGTTTCGACTGGCAAAATGAAATTTCACCACTTTTCGCCCTATCACAGTTTTGTCACCTCTGGAAATATCCACTATTAGCTCCTCTGGAGAAATCCTTCCGACGCCCTTGCTTCAAGCTATGTTTAAATTATCAAGCAGTGATGAAAGTAACAAACGACACTATCTTCGATCTGCAATACGCAGACGATGCTACCCTATCCAGCTACACGCCAGACGTCTTGGTGTAAAGTGAAGATATTAGAGCAGATTGGTTTTGTCAATATCTTTAAAGTAATTCAAACTGACAAACTGATACGAAACAGTTTAGGATGTACCAAACAAGTCCTGCTTTAAAGAAAAACTGAAGATGAGAAATCACATAATGAGTAAAAAATGCTGTTAGTTCCTATGGTTATCCTCAGCTTGGGTTCTCGTACGAAATGAATCAACGTTTTATTTGCTTTTGTTATGCAATGAATGGCATAAGGCGAATATCAAGAAAGCCTGAAATTCACAAAACAACTGTAATGCCTCAAAACAGTGTTAAAAAACTTTCTATGCTAGAAACTAGGTAAGCAGGTTAAAAGAGGATTTCTAATCATTATATTGTATGTGCCATAGGCTATGTCTTTGGTGACACGATACTGAAGTTTTTCATCATGCCTTGCTCGCTTAAATGGGAACTCGCCATCTGTCTATAGAATTACCAAACAGTATTTTAGGTCATGCACTGATCTAAAGCAATAACCTACATTTTACTCAACGAAGCGAAAAAGTGCCTTTGTACGGCGCGCCTTGTAGTGGAACAACACTTAAACGCTTTTAATGTTTAGCCAAAAGTTTTACAACATTTTCATCATCACCAGAAAAGCCTTAAAAAAACATGCATGTTTTAATTTTGAGACGTTTCGGATGATTTTTAATCCATCTTCAGTCAAACAATAGAACAACACTTTGCAATGCTAGCAATTCAAAACCAAAAGACTGTGACGCAAGAAATATTAACAGTGTGACAAAAAAGACGTCAAAAGCAAAACCACAACCGTCAACCCTGTCAAAATCGCTTAAAGTAAAAGCAGTACGAAAAACTATGCAGAAAATGCTAAAACAAAGCCGACGTAAGTTCGTAATCTATGAAAACAAGCCAAGACCAGCAGCAAGAGGCCGTTCACAGAACACTGCAAGCGAAGGATGCAAAAATTTAATTTAACAAATAAGTACTACAACCAGCACCATATATCTACGTCAACACCAACAACAATGCATGAAACATGTATCAACATACGAACTGAACATCAGCCAAATATTTGACATAAGAATCTACGTATTGAATAGGTGTAAAGGAGTGGAAAAATTGTCTACAATAATCTTGCAGGCTGTTGTTCTTGTATCAGAAGTGTCTATTTAAATAATAATTCGCGGCAGTTAAAAGTAGAAGCCAAGATTTCGGGATTTTTCAAGTCCATGAAATGACCTGGATATGTGTATAAAATTTCGCATAAGATTCATGTTTCAATAAAGGTAGAAGACGTGATGCACGCGACAAATTTAGCAATGCACTGTACGCCTCACGCAAAAAGTTTGTCACTTCTTTCATGTTTATATCATTTCATCTGTGATGTTTGAGATTCAACTTTAGCTTTCAATTTAGGAATCGGCCTGACTGCTCGTAGAATTTATTGTTTTTCTGCTATAATTCTAGTCTCAAATTACCTATTTTTATATGTAGCACTACGTCTTTCTCAATTTTTATTTTGTATTTATTCGTTTGACCTAGACACATGGTCCATATGGCAGGGTTTAGTCAAAGAACACAAGGATACAAAAATGCTTAGACACAACACACTCAAATTAGGTGTGAGGTGACACAGAGAGAGAATTCTGAATATAAACAGGCACTAAACAAGCAACGCACCAGTAACTGCTGAATTCGGTAATTCTCATGCAGAAGCGTTAAACATTGGGCGAACATAGAGATTTGTAAAAGGTCACAGACAATTAAAGTGAACGGTAAAAAATTAGGTGAAGATGCACATCGTTGAAATAAAGCACACAAATTGCTTCTTATGAAGCTTTCAAATGTTTTAAAAAACAGATAATTTGATGTGGCCGAACAGTTACACATTCCTTGGGATGTTATATAAAATACCATAGGCGTTGTTGAAGGCACCCTTGGAGGCAATAAATGCCGGACTATGCGTATGCTACTTGCACCACAGTTATCAGTAGGGCCGATTGAAGTCATAAAAGTCATATTTTTTCTGTCCTTCAAGAAGCTATGAAACGAATTTGGAACCCCTATCAAGTCTATAGCAAAAGTTATAAAGTCATAAAAAGTCGTATTTTCCAGGTTAGGTCATAAAGTCATATTTTGCATATTTTCAATCTAATTCAATAAGGAAACCATTTAAACAATCTCATAATATAAGGTGAAACCACTGTATCGCTAGGTCGAAGCTGCATCCTGCAAACTGAACCCACTTTGGCACCTGAAAATATTGGCAAAGACGTAGGTGACAGGGCCGTCGCCAGTGGGGGGGCAGTGGTGCCCGGCCCCCCATTTGAAATCTGTGCCCCTTCATTTCACGTTTGGCCCCATAGTTGCTGCATACATCTAATACAGTATTTTTTTAATTTACCCCCCCTTCCGGTTTTTGGCCCCTCTTTCTGGTTTTTGGCCCCCCCTGCTGCTATATCCTGGCGACGGGCCTGGTAGGTGAACCAAGTTGTTCTGATGAAATGTAATGCACTGCCTAAAAATGTATGTTCTTGCTGCCCCAAAGAAATAAACCAATGTCCATGCATGATTTCAATTTGTTTCAAACCAAACTACTTGTTTTGCTCATGTTTTAATCTGTTTATTTTAGTGGGGCTTCAACAATCCATGGGACTACAATCTCTTACGCCTATTTGCGTTGGTAATGCTTCTTTGTACAGTAGTTATTCTAGTTCAGTCATTTTTGTTTGGTCATATAAAGTCATATTTTTCAGATTGTCTGAAAAGACATTTATATTTTATTATTTTTTATCATAACTGATAATATGAACTCTTACGTCTATTTGCGCTGGTAATGCTTTTTTGTACAGTAGTTATTCTAGCTCAGTCATTTTTGTTTGGTCATATAAAGTCATATTTTCTGAAAAATAAAGTCATATTATCAGCTCTTTTAGGTCGTAAAAATGGCACTAGCTATCAGGCGTACATTGGCATACATTAGGCACGAAACAAAGTGTATTTAACTGAGGTGTAAGCACTGAACAATGGTTCCTTTGAGTTTGTTTGACTACAATAAATTGTTTTCGGTTGTCTCTGAATGTCATTTTTATCCTTTAGTGAGGCATGGTCTAACAGGCCTACCCTAAGACATTTGAGTTGTTCAGCAAAGGTAACATCTATTTAACTACGCAATGCGGTAGACAACTGGTGTAACAAACTATTTATATTTTTAGGCGGAAAAGCTAAACTGAGTGTCTTTTTACACTTAAAAACAATTTCACGTTCAGCAACATAATCAGAGCAAATATTCAGGCGTTGATGACTGCCGAATCTAAACTGCTTCTTTGTCTTTCGAACTACAGGATCTGCCCTGCCGCATGCGGGAACGCGCTTCAGCACTAAAGACAAAGACCAGGATACGTATGGAGGCTCCTGCGCCGCTGCGCACAAAGGAGGGTGGTGGTACGGTGCGTGCCATAGCGCCAATCCTAACGGACTTTATCTGAATGGTTCGCACACTTCCTACGCCAACGGCGTCAACTGGAAACCTTTTCGTGGACACTACTACTCACTCAAGCGGATCGAAATGAAACTGCGTCTGATCCATTAGAAAGCAAACACGATTTGGGTTGTTTTGTTTTCTACAATAAACCAAAACAGCTTACGATCCAGCGTAAACTTAACTTAAGATACACTTTTTTCCATGTAAGTTGCGTTTGTCACTGTCGCTCATACCATTCATTGTCTGGCTTTAACTATTACTTGTACGGTATAATTATTCTTCTAAGTTTTGTTTTGTAAAAAACGTCAGTATTCTCAGTAAAACATTGCCAAGTTAGCAGCGTGAACTGCGTCGAAGATCTTACGGGGAATAACAGCTGGGGAAGAGGTATCAGACTATCTCTCAAAGGGAGAGTATAGTTACCTGCAATACTGCCACCTGAAAACATCACCAAATTGTGCTACTCTAGCGTGAGGTCTACCACACAACAACGTGAAATCTACCTTGCGTTAGTAGGCCTACTATAGCGTGAGGTCTACCGCTGCATTGTAGCAAGAAAGGTAAAAATAAACACGTCATCATATATTCCATACATTTATTCTAGCGATACACACTTCATACATCTTTTAAGTATGACACAAACACATCTTTGCAATGTTAGGGATAAACTGACCACTGAGGTGCCGTAAACAGGGCCCTTGAGAGGAAAAATGTGCTGGTTCGTGACCTGAATTGCGCCCCATTAGGAATCATAACTGAGTTTTATTAGCTTTTCAATACTATGACTAGAAACTGGTATGATTAATTTATTATTTTACAATATAACCATTTACCAATGTTATTAGTTAATATCAAAATGTCTTACAATGATTTCAAAGATTGCACATAACATAGTTGCTTTGAGAATTTCACAACTGTACATAAAATTTACCAGTGGGCTATAGCAATTCACACCAGCAAAGCCAATTGAAATCTTTCTATAACCCTAATACAGTAATAGGACGAGAATTTAGTAAAAACTCCTTGTATTTTTAATTTGTGTTTTAATGAACATAAAAATGTACCGGCATTTCATACTAGATACATAGAAAAATTAATATTAAATTTGCCATTTGGAATTTTTTGTAAACCTAGGCCTACTTATATAGCAAGATAATCAATTATTGCCACACAAATAAATGTACATCTTAAATAGCAGAAGAACACCAAAAGGGGGGTTCGGTTCACTTCACTCGAGTTTAGTCCAGTTCACTTCAACAATTCCAGAATTCTCTCCAGGAAGATTCTACCAAAAAGTACAAACTACTGATGTTGAAAACCATTCTACGGCCTGTCTTATTGGGAAATTCGGAAAGCTTCGTGTTTTGTTCAAACTGCTATAAATGTAACATCTTCGGCGAATATTTAAACAATGAAGACCAACAAAGCGTTGAATCAAAACTTAAAAGGCATTTGAAATCTCGTAAATAGGTATGAACGAATGGTGTTTGAATTGTGATTATCGTGTTTGTGTTTTTGTAAATGTTTGTGTTGCAATTTTAAGGATCAATTGCTGTGAGATACATGCGTATAAACAGAAAAGAACACAACGTGATAAACTAAACTATTTGTTGCTTTTGATCCCGTTGCTAAAACGTTTGAATATTTAAAGAAGTGAAAGTTCAGTGCAACAGTGACGCAAGAGACATAGATTAAGATTTCTCGGCGTATTCAGTGTTTACAGAAAATAATCCTCAATAAATCCTTATCGAAGCAAACATTTTAATTCGTTCCAAAAACACGCTTCCTTTCGATATTCATATACAAATAACAACCAAACAGCCAAACAGATTTCTGACACCTTCAGCTTTCTTTGGAACTACCAAAAGATCAAAATTCAAAGCAGCTAAACTGTTGACAAATATTCTAATGACATCAGCAGTGAAGGGTCTTGTGCAGGAAATAAATAACATAATAATGGCCCCCATTATGTCGTTACACACACAAAATCTACCCCATTTATGACGTCACCCACAAAAAACAAAATTCAAAACTTCCCAATTTTTTTTAATCTGAATTACAAGACGTCCCGCATCTTCAGAGGGTTTGAACAGCTCTCTAGCTCAATCGGCTGGCTAGTTATGGTGTTGCGAAGTTCTACAAGAAAAGTGACGCCCGCTGGACTTAAAAGGTTGCAAATAAACAGCTGGGTGCATTGGAGCTGTTGAATACTTTGGCAGAGTACAAATTAGAAGTATATTTCCCAACTTCAATTTCAGCTTGAGGATGTTCCTTAGAGCACAAGCCACAGCAGTATCAGCAGAAAGGAGCTTCAGCAAGCTTAAAGTCATCGAAAATTATCTCAGGTCCAACATGGGCCAGGATCGCCTGAATAATCCGACTAGGCTCAGTATTGAGTAGGACACATAGCAAAGGATATAGATTTTGAAACTGTAATTCGTAGTTTTGCCAAGAAAAAGTAACGCAAGGCAACCCTGATTTGATAAAATCAATCTATTTGCTAAGTTTGCTATTATTTGCATGTTTTCTGCAGACTCTACCTGTAGATTTACCCGGGCGATCGTCCCGGCGTTTACTACAGTACTTTATAAATTTGAACTCCGCGCCTCGCCTGCTTCTCCGAACTAGACTCGTGATCACAAATGTCTTTGCATCGAATGAAGCTCTATTCGTTACTGAGAACACAGTCGAGCACACTAACGGGGGGTTTCGAAACGCTGTGACTTCTGTCAGGTGATGTACACAGCAAAACGTTGAAACCACAGCTAAACAACTGCACTTTCCCCACGAGGCCGATCACGTTATCTGCTACAGCTACGAGACTCGTCACACTGTTTATTACGTAACAGTAAGGAGCCGCACATCCTGCTCTTCTACCAATGAGAATCAGGTTT
>JGI24159J19872_10013877_pt1 | contig 10451 bp, 9 predicted proteins | sample Ectturendosymbi4_FD_19872 | JGI IMG/M metagenome (IMG submission 19872) | reverse complement strand
ATGAAAACTTCAGTGAAACACTTTGGCCTAGCGGTTGGGCCCTAGGCCAGGCAACATGAGCCAAAATGACCCTATAACTACTTCACTTATGACGTCACTCACAAAAAAACCGCACCCCCCAGGCAAAAAATTTGTTTTTCGAGTGCAATCTACTAGACTGGCCGATCCGTTTGAGCCGTTGAACAGCTCTCTAGTGCAATCGGCAGAGGAGCTAAGGCGTTGGTAAGGCAACCGAAAACTGCTGTTGTTTTTGCGAAAATCGCCAAAACTACCCAGACGCCAAGGTGTTAATCAGATAATTAATTTGTTTATGTAAAATCAGAACTTTTGAACCAGAAATGCTAGAAAGTCGATCAAAGGCTCAAAAGACTTAGACTCAAGCCTAGTTTCCAATGAAAACTTCAGCGAAATACTTTGGCCTAGCGGTTGGGCCTTAGGCCAGGTAACATGAGCCAAGATGGCCCAAAAACTACTTCACTTATGATGTCACTCATAAAAAATCCGCAACCCCCAACCAAAAAATTTTTTTCGAGTGCAGACCAGAAGACTGGCCAATTCATTTGGGCCCTTGAACAGCTCTCTAACGCAATCAGTGGAGGAGCTATGGCATTGGTAAGGCAACTGACAACTGCTGATTTTAGGTTTCAAAGTACAAATATATCGTACAGATTTCAAAGTACGAATATATTGTACCCCAGCTCTGCTATCCAGATCTTAGAAGCTGATATATCAATTTTTGTGTTGTTTTGTGAAGCACTAAAGCAAAGTCAGCAAGTAACACCTTGTAAAAAAAGTTTTTTGAGCAATGTTTCCGATAAGGCCCCTTAAAAAGATATGTCTGCATATGAAATTCTTGAGAAAAGTGCATTTTTTTGTTTTTTCGTAAGTGGTTTTTGGCAATTCTTGGTGAACTTCAAGAAATCGGCTTCCCACTAAACTGTTAGGTTTTTTGAAGCGCTTTTTGCCTTGGACCGCAATACCAAATAAAGTCACTTATCACTGTTTTAGAGAGAGTAATGTTTGGGTGAAAAAATGGAAATTTGAAAAAAATAATTTTTTGGCTTTAACACCAAAATGTTGGCCAATAGCATTTTTTAGAGTGCACTATTCATAAGAACACACAAAATCCTACAAAGAAGAGTCAACATGCGATAAAACTCTGTCAAAATTTTGTCAGTATTGTAGATTTTAAATTGCCATGACATTTTTCCTCATATATAATTTTACTTGAAAAATAGCAGCCATGTTATAAGGCATGAACATCAACATGATCTGCGATTTCATATTTTTTCTATGTTTGGAACTACAGATATAGGCTCTTTGAAGGCCAAACATAACAAAATCACCCCCTAAAAACATGCTTAATTTTTTTGAATTGTTTGGTCATGGATGACTTTTTTATGCAGAACACTGCATAAAACATTTTTTTTTGTTTTGAACAAATCAGAACAAATAACTTGTTTGTTTTTTCTCCACAGATCTTTGAACAAAACAGCTGTACTTTTTTTGGCTAAAAAATCAGGTTTTTCCAGGTGCCATAAGATGCGCCATCAAAAAACCTTAATGTCTTTCATGTCAATGAGCCAATACATCAGCTTCTGTTGTCCTTCAAGGGTTGTACTTTCTAATTCTGTGAATTTTTAGCGTAGTTACGACTCATGCACTTTTTAAAAATCAACAATCAATATTAAGCATACTATTAGCATTGACTGTACTACATACAATAATATGGTACACTCATCTCTCAGTTACATGTGACAGAGCATGCAATAAAATTACTTGTATGTTGACCAGGTACATGAAATCATCGACTGCAAAGTCAAATGCAACATTGTTTAACTTCTATTCAAATGAAATTTAAGGACCTGTGTTTTGTCAAAAAATTTATGGCATGGAATAACAAATAATTAACATGAAAACTGCCTTTGAAAAATTAAATCATAGAAACACCGCATGACATGGCAGGTGTGTTTCTTCTGCAGCTTTAAATAACTTTTATAAACTTTCTGTATACTTGACCCATTCAAGCAATGACTCTGGATATTTTGTATCTAGTTGAAATTGTGACTAACATTGTGTAAGATTATAATTTTTTTCTAAAAACGTTTGTCACCTTTAAGGTTTCTGAGAATTAAAAAATGAATTCCCAAAACTTTGAAAAGCCAAATTTAAAGAGTATCAATTCATAATCTATTCTTTGGAAGTTTCCGTCTTCCCCAAATCAAAATTTCTATCAAATGATGTTGACAGCACTTCCAAATGAGCCTCATTTTCCTCACAAATGCTAGGAATCAAATTTGAAGGTTCACTGTCATTAACTATTTCTTCAAGTGATGGAAAATTCCAATAATTCCCTCTTCACTTTTTGACACCACAGAGACAACTTATCTTTGAATGGAATTAGTTTTTCATAGCCAATTCAATATGTTTATATTTTTGTGTTGAAGTGATCAACTCAGATCATTCATATGACTGAATATGTCACTCAAATACACAAAGATTTGGTTGAATTCTTGCGACTCCAACTCTTCAACCAGATCACAGTGATGTTCCTCTAGAAAGACTCCGATTTGTTCTCGCAGTTTGAAGATGTGGGTTAAAACTCCCACGTGAATGCCAGCGGACTTCTGAGTGGAAAGTAAAAGTGTATGTTCACTTCCAAGATCTTCACAAAGTGACTTAAAAGAGGCTGTGATTTAGAGCACGACCCGTAATCTTCTGGATGGTCTTTATAGAAATGTTATTGCTAGGAATCAAATTTGAAGGTAAAGACTTTCTTTGATTTTGGAAGCAAGGTTGTTGGTGCTAATATGTGACGATGAACGATCAGCGAGTACCTTGCAAGTATGGAATCTTATGTTTCATCAGTGTACAAAGCCCATATTTATTTCCCAGCATAGCAGGAGTGCCATCAGGGCACACAGAGCCAATATTTGAACATCCACATCATGGTTTGCAAAGAAGTCTCACAAACCAACACACATCATTTGCTTTGGTGGTTATTTTCAGTTTTTAACAGAAAAGATCATTCGCCTTTATGGTACCATCATGGACATACCTAACCAGTGCAATAAGTGACAGCAATTCAAAACAATGGCAGTCTTGTCTAACTGGAGGGAGATTTCTAAGTGACTAGCCTTCATATGTGAGAAAACTTGTTCCGAAACATCTAAACCAGAATCAGCAATTCAGCTCCAGAGTAACATTATTGGATAGCGGTGCTAATTCAAGCCTCTTTCATACTTCATTTTTTAGAATACAGTCAGACCTCATTTGTCTGGACCACTTTGTTTAGTCAAATAATGTTGGTTTCATGAGGTATCCAGATAATCAGAATTAAAAGTATAAAGAGCGAAATTCTTTCTGGAGCAAATGCCAACAATGTAAACAAAGGTGACAATGTTAAGAACAGTAGAACTCGCCTAAGTGGACGCTCAAAAGGCAACAGAAAAGAACTGTAGAGTAGACTTAGACAAACTGTCAACTTTTAAGCAAATATGTAGACTGCATGTAGAACATGACTAAATGAAACACTCAGTTTTTTTGTTTGTTAGCAGATCTGATCGATATATGTAAGCTAGTATGCATTCAGAATAAGAACAGTGCATGTAAAAAAAATGATACAAAAGACCTAACTGCGTTCTGCAAGTTCTTGAAGTTTACATGTTATAAAGAAGAAATTGTTTTACAAAATGAGATGCATTTGAAAAATACAGTATACTGATTTGTTTCGGACTAAATAACTGATTTAACAAATGAATTTAGAAAATAGGCCGATGACCACATGTAAAACAGACAGTTCAGTGTAAGATGAAATAAGCTTACAGCTTGAAAGTGTGAGAGTTCGATCAGATTTCAGGACAACCAACGACTTGAAAAATGTTTTTGTTTGAGGATAGGCAAAAAGGTGACAAGTATAAAAACCTGGCTTTATTTGAAAACAAAGGCAATGTTTGCAAAACCAATAACACAATGTAAAAGCATAGCAAGTTAATCACTGAAAAAAGTCTGTTATCAAATGTTGCACTTGAGGCTTTCTGCTTAATGATTCTATGTCCCGTTTCATAGCCCAAGCACTGTCAAGATGGTTTGTAACTTTCTGCAAAGAAGAAGGGTGTTCGACGTAAACAATCAAAGTAGAGATCGCACATATGTGGCTTTTTTGTTATCACTGTATGAGGGGGTTTTCCGTTTCATCATCGTCACTTTCATGTTCACTATCATGTTCAGTGTATGGGTTAACAATTTCAATGATGCCATCACTGGATAGAACTTTCCCAGTGGGAATCCCATCATGCGATGCTCACTTGATATTGTGTGGATGTTTTGTATGTCACTTTGAATTTCTTCAATCACTTCTGCCTTTGTCAATAATGCTGCTAGTGTGTTGTCAGCAGAAGAGGCTCTGGGAATGATGCCTGTATGTTCCTAGCAGTTTTGAATTGTTTCCCTCTTCACATAATTGCAAGCGTCCCTGATCAAGTGTAGTTCTTCCAGAAGATTAATGGCCATTGTCTTGTCATTTTCAATGGCCTGCAGGAAATGCTTGGTTAATCCTTCACGGTAGTAAAGCTTGAAATTTGGAATAATTCCATCATCATTTGGTTGAAGATGAGCAGTTAAATTTGGTGTTAGAAAATCCACCAAATTATTTCGTAAACCTTCTGGAAATTTGTGACTGGCAGCATTGTCAAGGAGAAGAACTTTTCATTTTTGTCGTGTCATACTGCATTCAAAATCTGTAAGCCAAACTGCAAACACCATACTTGTCACTCCAACCGTGGTGTTATGTCGGTGTGTGATGTAGAAGTTTGGATTGAAATCTTTACCAAAACAGCGTAGTTTTGCTGCTCTGGCAATCAACAAAGGCTTTTGTTTATCTGTTCCTGTGGCATTTGAGAAAAGGCCCACTGTGATCCGCACTTTATTTTTCTTCTTTCCTTTGGCTGGACCAGTAGCCAATATCACATTTGGCTCCAGCTGATAAAACAATCCTTTGTCGTCCATGTTATAGACGCCTTCTAAAGTATACTCAGCAATAATTCATCGTAAATCTTCCCTACCTTTTGCAATGTCAGCAGCAGCAGATTCTCCCTGTACAGTTTGCAGTGTTATTCCATGCTGTTGCTTAAAAACAATTCATCCAGCTATTGGAGTAAGAGAAACCTTTAACATTGAGTTGCTCCCCAAACTTTTTGGCTTTTTCTACTATCATATCGCATGTAACTGCCGGATTTCAAGAGCAGACATCATTAAACCACAGAAAAGAGCAGTTTCTAACTCCTGTTCCTTGCAAGACCTGACTCTCACAAGGTTGCTGCTGATATCTTTGAACAACAGCCATTTTTCTCTTTGCCTCAGAATGTCAGAAATTGTTGACCTTCCAACGTTTGGTCCCCATTTTAAGTTAAAATGCTGTCTATTCTCATCTTGCATATCTTCAGACTGTTACATTCTACTGTACTTGCAGTAATCAAGCTTCTGAAATACGGGCTCTCAAGCAATGCTGCTGCTACATGCATTGTGTGTACAACTAAATGACAGTTGGCATAATCCAGTTGAGCTTTTTTTTCTGTTAATATGACATATCCATTCCTAAATTTATGTGTCGGAGTCAGACAGTGAGGTTTCTGGATTAAAGGCCCTCTATTACATGGCAGTGGGCTATCAGCCACCAGTAGGTGTAAAATAGTGGAAAGAATCCTTTTCTCTGTTATGATAAAAAGTGATGTTCCAAATTTAAGAAGATGTTTCGCATGTAACCTTGAGGTCATCAACTTGGAAGACTGTTTAGAAAGATCAAGATCACGGATTAAGTCATTTAGCTCAGATTGGTTGAACAATGAAGGTTTTATCTGCATGACAGGATGAGAAAAATCCTTATCCACAGCATCTTCATCAATTGAACCTTCTGATAGGGTGACATCTTCATAATTATCTGTAGCTTATTGAAAACAGGCTCAGGAATTTCATCACTATGACCAACTGGTCTTTCAGCAGAATTAAGGTTGGGGTAATCAAGTAAATGCTTAATCTTTTTGTTATAGCCTTTAACATTAACAAGCAAAAATAGCAATCGGTAGTGATTTTGTTGCCCCCTTCATACCAGCTATGTCCATAATGGACATTGTCCAACCCGTGGGCCACATGCGGCGAATCAAAGTTTTTGTGTGGCCCAGTTCAGGTTTTCGCTGTGGTAAAAGTATCCAACATACTGACAATTTGTCCTTATTTTGATAATCTTGAATTTGACATGTTTGAAGTACATGGTCCTCACTGCCACTTCATCACATCTGTTACCATTGCATTTAGGATTTGGATGCTTTCAGTGCATAGCTTTTAAAAGCTAAATTTAGTTTTCTAAGATCAAAGCAAGCCATTCAATGTGTGACCCTCATATGTCATTCAGTGGGCAGCCCTGATTCAGTTAGTGACATAATTTTTGGCTCAATAAGCCATTTGGGTTGGACATAGCTGCTCTATACCATTGGAACTCCAAATGAGAGGTATCTCTCTTTTTCCTTTATGATCTTGAAGTCTCTACACAGGTCTTGCATATGCTGTGTGGAGCCCACAATTTCTCTTGGTCACCCAAGTTAACCTTGATATAGCTGAGATAAACCTTAATAAAGTTGTTGATGGAGAGTCCTTGTGATAACAGAGTGAAGCACCCACAAATGTAGTAAAACACATTCACTTACAGACAATACCCAGTGCGAAAATCTAAAATGTTTCAAAATGTATCTCAAATCTATAAAAAGTTAACATCTAATTAGCTAAGTAGAATTAATTATCTGCAAGAAAAATTAGGTTTAGGTAGTCCAACACAGATGCTAAACTAGCAGTTAATAAAAAAGGTCGCAGGGCACTGTTGGCTAGTACTCCTTGAAGCAGGGCTGGCCTTAGTAAGTGCGGGGCTTGATTGAAGGTGCTTTTGTGGGGCCCCACTCAGTGGCATATGCAGAAATATTTGATAGGACATCAAGGCATGATTGAACTCGTTGATGTAAAAGAGCGAGGTCTTGGGCTTGACCCTCAGTTTCATCTTTTCAGCAGACTTCAATGGACAATGCCGTAACACCCAACAAATTCATGAGTTACTACACTCAATACTTCCAGAGAAGAGGTATTGAGGGAAGTGCAGCTGCAAACCCAGAGCTAACACATTTGGGTCATTTCACATCAACTGATCCAGAAAATTTTAAAAATGCAACCCATCCTCTCAGATTTTTATGAAATTTGGTATGCTTGTAGAACTTTGTTTCCTGATTCCAAATACACCAATTTTTTCAAAATCAGCCAAGTAGAACCGAAGTTATGAGTGTTTAAAGACTGCCACTTTTTGTGTTCACTGAAGCGGAAAATTCATGAAATATTTGGTGTCTGACATTATAGATCTATAACTTTACTAATACTAACTTTTAGACCTTGTGGTTTGGATATATTGTAGCATCAGGCATATTTCACCCAATTTAAGAAGTACAAATTCATTGGACATGGGTTTCTATGTGTAACCCATGGGTAAACTACAGGACCCCCTGTGTTCACTCATGCGTAACACCATTTTTGATTGCTTATAACTTTTGTTTTACCAAACCAAACCAATCCACATGTGCCATACATCATTTGAAAGGTCTTGATAAGTTCTATTGAGATCACAAAAAATTAGTGGCTTATTGAGTATTACACATAAAATATTACAACCAAAAACTACTATAAATTAAACATGATTTTTCCGATGCAGGATCTCAAAGCAAGTTATAAACACCATGAACTGTTATTTTATCTCTTAGTCATGACAATTAGTTTCAAATTAAAGTAGCAAAAAGAACTTTTGTTAACCAGGTATAAGTTTTTGAAGTGATTTCAAACAAAACACACTGCTCTTGTGATGTATCTGGACAATTTTAAGGAACTTCATTGATAGATTATGCTAAATAATTCTGCAAGCGAATAAATTCCATTGTGAAAACACAAAGGATGAATAGAAAGGCAAAACCAATTTTCAAAGTGTGTATTTCGATACTATGTGCAGGAGTTTTGTGCATGTGCATTATTAGGAAAAGTGACTTGTTGATCTTTATGTATATATGTGGTCAAGTAAGTAACTAACCGGTTACTGTTATAAGAATGGAAAGAGGTAGTGTAGGACTGCTGGTGGAAGGGTTGTAAAAAAACGACCCAAAAAAAACCACCAGTTATTTTTTAAAGCCCACTTAAAAAAAAACAATACAACCCACTCTTTACTTTTCCTTTGAAAAATCTACTAAGAAGTAAAAAATAAAATAAGCAGGACACTTATACAGCTATCTGTAATTGCTTTTTTCAATCAAACAGAACAAAAAGTAACGAAATTTAATGGACTTGAAAAAAAGAATAAATTGAACAGTTTCAGTAAATTTTAATGGTTTATCGTCTTCATCTCTGCACAATTGGTATATTTTCACCAATTTTTCTGCCTTCTCTGCATCTGAACTTTTTCTGATTTTGGAACATACCAAATCAGATATTGAAAAATACACTCTGTAGATGCTGAACGAGCAGGGCATGCACGTAAACTTGACGTGAAACTGCAGAGTTTGTGTGGGAGTGTTTTTTCTCTGTTTGCTGTGCGCATGCTTGCCAAGCTTCAACACTTCGAAGTGAATTGACCAACAACACTTTGCGAAATCAAAGATGGGGTGCTTTGCTTTTCCCTCAATTTTGAATGCCACAATAGGTATAAAAAGTTATTACTAAGTAATTCTGAAAATAGTGATATTGCATGCTGGAACAAAAACAATTCAGAATGTTTTTTTTCTGTTTTCTTTGAAAAAAGAACAAAATCTTGTTTCTTTTTAAAAAACCCAGGTAGGTTGTTGTTTTTTTAAAAAAAACTAGGTTTTTCTCAACCCTAGCTGGTGGAGAGTGAATGCAACCAAAAGAAGCAATCCCCTCAAGTGCAAAGTTTCATTTCTGTGGGCAGTTTAAATGCTGAAGAGCAGGAACTTCTACATCTTCGTGTTGCTGATGTGTGCCAGGATTTCCCTGTTTTGGAAACAATATGTACATTTCACAAAAATAAATACATTCATAATATTCAACATATCAGAAAAGTTGCTGTAATGTGTTTCAAGTACACAAAAAAGCTATCCGAAATCAAAGTCTTCGAACCATCAGTCTTGACATGTATAAATAAGTGAAAAAAAGTCAGCTACCTCAAAAAATTGAACGAGGAAAAAAAATTGTTCCAACTGCAGAATGTTACACAAGATGGTATGGATACTTCTTCAACCAGTAGTAATGAAGTTGCATCTATACAAAATGATGTTTCAAGAGATAATTCATTGATCACTTCAAATGACACTTTGCTCAGCATGGGACAATCACCTGTAAAACTGCAAAGCTTGGCATCATCACACAACAAAAAAGCTTATGGAAAAAGAAAACTGGATCAAATTTATGTTGCTTCTTATGCAAACTTAAGCAAAGTGCCTTTTGTGGATGAAATAGTTCAGCACGAAGATGTTCCTGTTAATTCAAATGAGAATGATGATGAAGAACTATTAAACAACATGATTTCCAGAATGAAGAAAATAACCAACAGCACCTCTTCAACCAGAGAACAGAAGATTCAAGTGTTAAGTCTAGCCCCTAGCTGCTGGTCACATACAAAAGTTGCTGATATCTTTAATGTTAGTGAAAGAATGGTGCGTTCTGGTAGAACTATTTAACACTTTGAAAGCCGACGTACGATACATTCGTACTTCGATTTCAACCTAAAACCAGCAGTTGTCAGTTGCCTTACCAACGCCCTAGCTCCTCCGCCGATTGCGCTAGAGAGCTGTTCAAGGGCTCAAACGGATGTGACAGTCTTCTGGATTACACTCGAAAAAAAGATTTTTGGTTGGGGGTTACGGATTTTTTGTGAGTGACGTCACAAGTGAATTAGTTTTTGGGCCATTTTGGCTCATGTTCCCTGGCCTTGGGCCCAACCGCTAGCACAAAGTATTTCGCTGAAGTTTTCATTGGAAACTAGGCTCAAGTCTAAGTCTTTTGAGCCTTTGATCGACTTTCTAGCGTTTCTGGTTCAAAAGTTCTGATCTTAAATAAACAAATTAATCATTATCTAATTACCTGATTAGTCAAAAATTTTCACTAACTTAGATCATAACTTCTGAACCCGAAACCTCAGGTCATCCAAAGTATCAAAGGACTTGGATTGTAGCCTAGTTTCTAATAAAAACTTCAGCGAAATACTACCATCCAACAGTTGGTGCCCAGGGCCAGGTGAAGTTGGCCAAGGTAGCCAAAAAGTTCTCCACATATGACGTCACTCACAAAAAACCTGCATCCCCCAACCAAAAAAATTTTTTCCAGTGCAAACTACAAGACTTGCCGAGTCTTTTGAGACTTTGACCAGGTCCGTAACCCGTACAGGAGCGGAGATATTCCTGCGCAAAGCCACGTGC
>JGI24159J19872_10013873_pt1 | contig 10452 bp, 8 predicted proteins | sample Ectturendosymbi4_FD_19872 | JGI IMG/M metagenome (IMG submission 19872) | reverse complement strand
AATTAGGTTTTGGTGGGAATCTGGGTTATCGTCTGCGTCCAGAAACCATCTCACCACATTTTGCAGACCTTTCGTCCACTAAGCATGTTTAAGATCGCGTTCCGCGATATTTCACTTTGTCCGAAACCATTGTCTTTATATTGTCTGCCAAGGGCGTACGCAAGGGGGGTTGGGGTTAACCCCCACTTTAGTTTGATATTTTACGAAAACTTTATTACCTGCACAAAGGAGATCAATTGTTTTCGCAAACTTTTTGCTTGTTGATTTGTCGACTTAATGCAAAAAACAAGGAATGAATATGCATGCAAATTTCAAGGAACATTGTAAATGGGCCACAAAGCAATAATTAGGTTTTGGTAGGAATCTGGGTTATCGTCTGGGTACAAAAAACATCTCACCACTTTTTGCAGACCTTTCGCCCACTAGGCTATGCATGTTTAAGATTGTGTTCGGCGATAGTTCACTTTATCCAAAAAACTGCATTTATGTTGTCTGCTAAGGCTGATCAGCGCAAGTGCTGACAGCGTTGGCTGCATTAGGCCTACCGATTTCTGTAGCATAGAACTGTTTCACGAGCTCAAAAACAGCAGTTGTTAACATAGAAGCATCCAGGCATTTATTGTGTCTCAGCAGGAAAAAAGGAAAACTAAAAGTTTGCTGGACTTTTATAAATAACAACAAAATCGAAAGTTTTCTTGCGGACTTTACGCGCATTCTCAATTCTTGTGTAGTTTAGCAAGATTCGATTTTTCAAACCGGGGTGTGAGCCAGCCGGTCCACCCGCTCTTACTCTATGCTCGACTGCTCGTACTCGACAAGACATTAGCGCAGCCTCATTTTTCCGATGTAAATTGCTCTGACGAATTGTTGAGTGTGTTTTACTCCCCGGTTTTAACGCGCCGCATGATATTTTTGCAGTTACGAACTGCTGTATCGTAGCGTTGGATGCATTTTCCTCCGCAAGCCTATTTTGGAGCGCTAATAGTTTATATTCAGTTCAATGTCACACAAAATAAGGAGATTGGGTGTATAGAAAAACGTACATATTATGTCAACAAGCTTCGCCAAAACGTTGGTTTGGAAACAGGACTATGACGTCAAATTGTGACGTCACAAACAGCGCACACCAAATACAAATGACTACCCAAATGCCACTGAATGAAACCCCCAATGAAAATTTTCTGCGTACGCCACTGAACTAGCCCTAAGTCGAGACTGAACCTGAAACAACTCCGTGTGCATTTTGAAAACTGAAAGTCCAGTTGTCTTTCTAGGGCTTAAATATTTTTAGCTCATACAACCGACAATAGTTTCATTTTCATCCTAGATTTTCTTTCAAATAAAGGATTAGCCTTAGCCCCGGTGCAAAAATAGCTGAAAAGATATTTATTGGTGCACCTACGAGGACCTATAGGGAAATTTTAACAATTAATTGATTTTACACAATTATTGAACTTGATTGAAGCAAGTTTGACACATTGTTGCTTATAACACCGAAACCATAGCATTGCGCTTTGATTTCAAAACCTATTGCTACCACTTTAGCGGATAGTCATGTTTTAGTTAATCCAATAAAATAATTATGGAATTATGTTTGCTCATGTACACTGCTAATACCAAAAAAATTGTCTGTCTTTTTTCTTTGCCACACTTGGACAAATTTGAAAAAGCTGGTAATTAAGACATCTGACCTTTAAAAGTTAATACATATACCAAACCGTACAATGTTTACAATCCTGTATGCGCACTTGGCGCAAACAAAATAAAATCTTGCAGATAAAAAGATCTTTATCATGCAGAATTTGCAAAAAACGACAAAGTTAGTCCTGCTGAAATTTTCAGAGCTTTTCTTTGATGGATTGGAGAAAAGTTAATCAGCCATCACAGCTGAGTTTTGGTTGATTATCTCAAATCTTTTTCGCTGTCTGCTTCGGACCTGTCAAGTGTCGAATGTTGCAACAGCTGTCGCGCGTCAGAAAATATTTCATGCCCAGAATACTGCCGAAGGTCAAGCCAGCGTGACAAAGTTCCGGCGCCAGTCAGTCGGCCAGCCGGGCGAGCAGACATCAAAGCAGATCGAGTAACTGGGACGCCGCTTCCGAGAGAAAAGTCTCTGGTACGGATTTCGTGCTGCACCACGCTCAAACAGTACGCCAAAAAACGCAGTTCGGAATGATGGGTGCTTGCGCATTTTTAAGCTGGTTTTCATTAATTTTTAAAGCACACACTATATTATGATGTTCATCAACATATTTTTTTGAGTGATTCGGGTCCTTGGAAACAGGAAAGACTAAGAAGTTCCTATAACAAAAGCAAAGTTCACAGCAATTGAAGTAAACCGCTTGATGCGAACACATAGTTCTATCACATCATCATGTTTGTACTTTACAAGCGAAACAGCCACATGTTGTTTGCTTCAATTGCCATTGATTTTCCTGAAATGATTTGGTTTTGTTTCAGTTTGATAAAAATTAACTGAACATCGCAGTGTGAAGGCCACTACGAGTGCGTCTTCATGGTTGGACAACACAAAAAAGATAAACCGGCCAAGTGCTATTAAGCACAGAAGCTGTGGCTGTTTTGCATTTAAAGGTAATTCCAAGCTTTTCTTGGAAAGTCGGCTGTTGGAATTTCCTTTCTGATTGTCTACCCAAAAATCCTTTCAAGGAGTGTTGACAGAAATAGCTCAAGAAAAAATTGTTGAACAGGCCTGAGAACAAAAACTCACGGTTCTGGATGCAGAAACGCAGAGCATGATCATCTTGGTTAGTCGAGACGCACCACAACAATGAATTGCGATGATTGCTGCGCGCTAACGAAGCGGCGGACTGGACCGCACAGTGTGCAGACAGGTAGTCTGGAGCTTTGGAACGGCTGCGAAAAAAATGGTTTGAAAACCTCAAAGGCCCCGCAACTTCAGCTTTCGCATGCACGTTTCTGAGTTTTGCAGATTGAACTGAAGCATTGACAATGATTTATATTTGAAAAATGAAAATGAAATCATGTTACCATTTTGTGCAATTTCGCCAGAATTTAATTTTCTGATTGTTCGTTTACCGCGTTTCTCCATTGTTCCACGTTTAAAGTTTCGTTGGAATAAAGTTTCTTGCAGCGTCATAATACACGCTGCCTGCCTTTGCCACGTTATACACACCTACAGTACCTTGTTTTGCGGAAACGCCCTAACGTTGCACGAGAGTCAAAATACTGAACATTTTGGCGCCAGATCGGTCAATGTCGCCAAGAGGTCAGGTGTCTGATTTGCACCGATGTTCGTGAAAGTGAAACGGACGCCGCGTCAACATTCCCTCCCTGCCATTGCTTGGAACACGTAAAAATAGTTCTCTTTGGCCAATCTGCCCAACTCAATGTAATGGATCACTTCTGAAACTTTTTACTTGCCCGACGTGTAGTTCTGTGGCAGATTGCAGGTATTCTATTACTAGTAGGCAACATATCACCATTGTCATACATATCCCCTCGGAGGCATAACCGCTTTGATGAAGAAACTAAAGGGAAAGAAAACAAAATGTCAGTCATAAAAAAACACTGCCACACGGTAGGGATATCCTTTATTGCTCTCACGATATACATGCCATGCGAGCATCAGTTAACGGACTTTCTTACATAAGTAACGCTCTCGATGACTGCTCCTTTACTTTTGGAACAACTTTGGCGATAAGATTTTATTGCTTTCTCTAGATACTGGCAATGAAAACAAGGGTTCTTGTTTTCCAGCTGAAGCAAAAGGTGATGCAGTTCCTCAAAACCCAACGAGATCCGAGGATCGGTAAACGCATGGTTGCAGCCAAGGATGAGAAACCGGGCACTTTTTCACTGGAAATGTGAGAAACGTTTAGCGAAGTATATCGATTTTTGTCGATTGTTGGTCACACGTTGTAGATGTTATTGGAAAACTATTTCAATCCCACCGGATATTCCGCATTTCTCGAGACTCTTCAAACATGCTGAGGTGCACAGACGAAGAAGGCAATGTGTTTTTTCTGGACCTTTACAAAACATGCCATAACTTTCATCAAAAATTCAGAGCGCTGGACAGGCCGAACATGAGGGCAGAGCAGACACATCGTAGCTGCAGCGTGGTCAATAATTTTAGTTCACTCATCGAAGTTTCTTAAGCAGTTTAGGCATGAGCTTCGCCTGGCGTCGTCGGGGATTTGTCCCCCTATTTCGAAGGCAAAAAAGCTATCAAGCTACGAAAACAACACGAAAGTTGTCCTACTTTTTGCTTTTTATGAAACGCCTCGATATCCCTACAGATCGAAGAAGTACCGACTGCTATTAGCGAACTCAAGTTTTTGAACGCAATCACAGCTTCCACCCCAATCAAAAATCCTGGCTACGTAAACGAGTGGAAATTTAAACACAAAAATTCACAAACGCGTTTTTTTCCAGTAACGTCACTGCGTTGCTCCGTCACCGCTCCGCACGGCAGGACTTCATGTACCGTGGACTGGAGCAGCAGGAGTTCCGGTTCTTTCCTTTACGTGGAGCTCAATTGAAGGTCAATACTTCCGCATATCGCTGGCAACCTTTGGGGATATCGACTAACATATTGAAGTGATATTTGCCTCTGCGGTTTGCCTAAATAAGGAAAAACCAATATCGGAGTGATCAACGTAGTAGAGAATTCTCCATCACAAGTTACGTCTCATGCGGTATGGTGGTATGGTCAACGAAACACCGCGACGTTGTCTCGTTAGCACAGCATCATTCATACCGTATGGTGCAACGCCAGGAAATCAATTATTTGCCATTCGTATGCACAAAAATAACAGAGGGTATGTAGTTGACGTATGTGGTTGGCAGACAACATCATTCAAGATTGTCCAAAATCAGGCTTTGTGTATTAGTTGCGTTATTTCTTAACTGTATCGACAAGAGTGAAGTTTGTTTTGCACTTTCGTAGAGTTTATCGCTTGCTATGATGACCCAATCGCAAAAATGCAATATTTTGTATCTTGTCTGCTATGTGAGGGAATAGCATGCTGCAGTGATCAATTTAGAAAGTATTTTGAAGAAAACTAGGTTTGCACTTTAAAGTTTCTGCGTATGGTGAAAATACAATTTCTTCACCAAACTTGGAGACCATCTTCATGGAACTAATGCTATTTCCAGAATCGATCACTTAGCCCAAACGTGTAACAAATTGCGCAGATCCACGGCTCCTCGTGTTTTGGTATCAACGATGCAGCGGCACAGAAAGAAAAGGAAAACACGCTGAGTTTTTCTTTTATATCCGGTGCGCTCCTCCGTCTCACTTTTTTTGGAGTGCATCTCCCCTCTCTCTTTCGTGCCAAGCAATTCATTGTTTATCAGTCGCCGTCACAAGCGCAGTTAGGAACAGGTGGTGAGTGGCGCCAAGCAGCCGGCGCTGCTGTCTGACTAAACCTATCTCTTGTACACTGTGGGACAGACCTATTTTCGACCTGCTGTTTGCCCGCAGCGCCCACCGTCCGCCTTCCAGGTTCGAAAACGCGTGTCGGCCTGATCTGCTTCGGCGCCGTTGCGCGCGGATTTGTCGGCGATATGTTTGTTTATCGCCCCATTTGCCGATCGATTATGCACGCCGCTTTGCTCAAGATAACTTCCGAGCGTTCCTTTTCGTTTATGACCGCATAAAAGCCGAAAGCGAGACACGAGTGCGTTTTTTACGTGAGGTGGCTTAGTTCACGACATTCTACGCCCGTCCTTCAAGCGCCAAGTGGAGCAGCTAACAAAGCTGCTCATTCGATCAAAACAGCAGTTAAACCGAGCGACCGCGGTGAAGTGCTCCGGGAGTTACCCGTGTGGACTGTGTTCCGTGTGTCGTCTCTTTTTTGACACATGTCAAAAATTTGGGTTTCCATACATTTTTGTCAAGATCCTTGCGCATATACGTTCAGTGCGTTATTTCATCAGACGAAGTTTGAATTGCAGCGTAAGGAGAGAATTTTACCGAGAAAATGATCCGGCGTGAAGTACAACATTTCGGTTTAGTTTTTGCTCGCGATGGTCATGAAGCCGGGTTTACATTTAACGGACACGGACTGAAAGCGACGGACAGTTTTTAAGTTTTCTATTATGACATAACTTGCCGACCGACGCTGGCCGGAAATTGTGTCATAATAAAAAGTGCCGGTCGCGGTCGGTCCGCGTCGATCAAATGTAAACTCGGCTTAATGCCTTGTTTGACATGTTGCCGAAACCGATGACCAAATATATGCTTTGGTCTTTTCCCGGTGAAGACATAAACCTCATTTATTAACTCGTCACGTATTTAAACGAGTGCAGTGTGATGACAGTCGCTGAACAAAAGTATTAATAGGTTTGCCACAAAATTCGTGATCCTTAACAACTACTTCGAAACTAACGTTTTTTCTCAGCGCCGAATGATTTGCTTTACGTACGAATGCTGCGTTCCACCGATTTTCATGGAAATTACTTTTGCAAAGTCATGAGGTTTATACTAGTGAATTTACTGCCTACTTTGCTGAAATTTGTGTGCGAGCTAGTGTGAACTTTGTAAGGTGCTGGAGTGTCTGCTACAGATTCTACAGGAGGTTAGCTCCTAAATTAAGATAAACAACGTATACCACGTCACATCAGCAAGCTCATTAAATTTGCAAATATTCGGCTACAGCAAAGTTTACATCAAGCCGCAAGGCATTTAAAAAGAGCCGAACACTTTGCAACTAGCTCCTCAAGAGCATACGCGCTTTAAATAAAAATGGTAGCAATGGCACAAACCGTACTCAAATGAATCTTGTTGAACTGAGATCTCACCTTGAAACGCACGTTTAACTTCGCACAGTTAGTGAAAAAATTTCTCGCAATTTGCAGGCATTAACGAAACTGACGTTCAGGCAGTAGACAGTGGTGTAATCCCACATACGAGATGGAAAAAGAATGCATTAAAGATAAAACATGTCTTACTACAGTCAAAATTACTGCGGATTTTTATTTTTACAATTCACAAAAACTTGACAAGGTAAACGCCGGTATGTCGGTGCCCGATCAAAGGTCAGGAAATGCAGTTACTTAAAAAACGAGTTAACATGTTCCTCGCGCCCCCCACTGTTTGCAGTTCTCTTCAGCGGTCCAATTGCAAAATATCTAACAAACAAAAGCGTGTCCATTAAATCAGTCAGTCGCTATAGAAGGAACTGACTTCGCGCATTCCGTCGCATCAGCAAAGTTATGCCCTGCATCAAACTTGTAGTAGAAAACGCAAAGCAACATGTGAGAGGATCTAGAAATAGACCATTGCAACTACACCACAAATCGCTACTACCTGAAAGTTTTCCTATAACTAAGTCAGCAAGCGTATAATCAGTTATGTGCGCAACTGCAAATACTACGGTGCGCTTTGGCGTGAGGCAACGAACGGCAGGCAATCAACTAGTTCTGGTGCAAAATGGATATAAGAAGCGAAGGTAAAGAGATAATTCTGCTCTATCCAGAAAACATAAAAAAGATGTTTACTCATGAAATTGAAGCAACTTAACAATACCAACAGGTGGTGACTGCAGTTATAGATGAAACTCGTCAGCCTATTTGTATATAATTTTCAAAGCAATAAACGATATAATTGTTTTGTTACCAAACATTTTAAAAAGCCTCATTGCATCGGACGATGGTTCGATTGCTTTTCAGCCCAATCAATGAGAGGTTGTTTCACAAATATGCCTACGCACTAACAAATATAAAAACTGCTCAAAATCGAACTGGCAGCATTTGCACTGGCACTTTCCCTGATGAAGACCACAATCTGGACGTGATCGGATAACTTCTACAACAGGCATTACGCCTAGTGATACTTGTCTAGGAATAGGCATGGTGGCCATACTTTTCGTGCCACAACCATGGCACGTTGCGCAAGTTAGTTCATGGAAGTTTCAACATGTAATGACCATGCCGATTTAAGTGTAACTCAAATTAGGGCAACGTCTTTAAATCCTCCCGATATCCGTCATAACCCGCAAAATATTTCGCTAAAAATACAGTGTAGATCAAGAAAGAAGTTATCGTTTTCCCCCGAAACGATAACGCGGATTCTAACAGCTCATCCCTATTGTTGACGACGACAGGTTCTACACGTTTTATTCCGCGACTGTTTCAAAACCGAACATTGTTTTTGTTGCCTACAACCGTTCTGGTTTTCGAGGACAATCAAGTAACTGACCGAACACGGTCCCGATAACTTAGATTGTCCAGGTCAAACCTGTACATTTATCTTCCCTACTAAGTCTACGTTTCAAGGTTTTTCTGAATGTTTCACTAAATTACAGCTAGTTACGCATTTTCTGCAACTCCGCAACAATCCTAAAATATTTTACAAAACTGGATTAGCATAAACACAATATCTGTGATATGGACCATGAGTCCGCAATAAAATATTATTATTATTATTATTATATGCATTACTAGTTGAAATGATTTGTGTACTGCTGGACTAAATTTTTGGTTACCCGATTTTGATCTCCCAATCCAAACCATGGTTCCACCTGCTTGAACTTTTATTGTCTTGCAAAGCAGCTACCCAGTTCGAAGCTTCTTTCCACACCTTGACCATAGGCGTACCATGCGGGGGGTCGGCCGCCCCCCAGGCTTGAAAAATTTCAGGGCAAACTCTGTTTTCAGGGCAAGCGCTATAGTTGCTCAAAAATCCTGGATGGTAAAAAAATATTTCAATACAGTGAAAAATTCCAAGGCAACTGTTTTTCAGGGCAAACGCAAGTGCTCAAATATCCTGAATGATAAAAAATACATATTCAATACAGTGAAAATTCCAGGGCAACTCTGTTTTTCAGGGCAAGCGCAAGTTGCTCAAAAATCCTTAATAATAAAAAATACATATTCAGTACAGTTAATTCAGGGCACCCTGTGTTTTTCAGGGCAAGCGCAAGTTGCTCAAAAATCCTGAATGTAAGAAGTATATTCAATACAGTGAAAAATTCCAGGGCATCTCTTGTTTTCAGGGCAAGCGCAAGTTGCTCAAAAATCCTGAATATTAAAAAATATATATTCAGTACTGTGAATTCAGGGCACCCTCTGTTTTTCAGGGCAAGCGCAAGTTGCTCAAAAATCCTGAATAATAAAAAATATATTTTCAGTACTGTGAATTCAGGGCACCCTCTGTTTTTCAGGGCAAGCGCAAGTTGTTCAAAACTCCTGAATGTAAAAAGTATATTCCATACCGTGAAAATTTTCAGGGCAACTCTGTTTTTCAGGGCAAGCGCGAGTTGCTCAAAAATCCTGAATGATAAAAAATTTTCAATACAGTGAAAAATTCCAGGGCAACTCTGTTTTTCAGGGCAAGCGCAAGTTGTTCAAAATTCCTGAATGTAAAAAGTGTATCCATACCGTCAAAATTTTCAGGGCAACTCTGTTTTTCAGGGCAAGCGCAAGTTGCTCAAAAGTCCTAAATAACAAAAAATATATATTCAGTACTGCGAATTCAGGGCACCTTCTGTTTTTCAGGGCAAGCGAAAGTTGCTCAAAAATCCTTAATAATAAAAAATATATATTCAGTACTGTGAATGCAGGGCACCCTATGTTTTTCAGGGCAAGCGCAAGTTGTTCAAAACTCTTGAATGTAAAAAGTATATTCCATACCGTTAAAATTTTCAGGGCAACTCTGTTTTTCAGGGCAAGCGCAAGTTGTTCTAAACTCCTGAATGTAAAAAGTATACTCAATACAGTGAAAAATTTCTGGGCAACTCTGTTTTCAGGGCAAGCGCAGTTGCTCCAAAATCCTGAATAGTAAAAATATATTCAATACAGTGAAAAATTTCAGGGGAATCTCTGTTTTTCAGGGCAAGCGCAAGTTGTTAAAAATCCTGAACGTAAAAAGTATATTCACTACAGTTAAAATTTTCAGGGCAACTGTTTTTTTCAGGGGAAGCGCAAGTTGCTCAAATATCGTGAACTGTGAAAAAATTTTCAATACAGTGTATATTCACTTGGGGACGATCCGTGTAATTTGGCCTAGTGCAGTTTGTAATCAGGATCAATGTCGTGATTGGTTATAGTGACTTTGATCTGGACCAAGCCTTCGTTTTCTGTAAAAACCGAACAACCGGATGTCGATAGTTAAACAGTTTTATATAAGAATTCGAAAACTCTTTCTTTGTTCGTTTTCGAGCCTTTGTTCGTTTTCCCTGGGTAGAGGTGCAGGGTGTTAAGATGATAGATTTTTTTGATTAACAGGAGTTTCAGAAGCGGGCAGCGCGGACGTGCAGATCGCTTGGCTCCTTTGAGTGCGCGTCTTTAAGTGTCTTGCTCAAGCGCACAGCAGCGACAACACAGGCAGGTTTAGGCAGTCGAAGCATACGATCCGGAACCCTCGCTCATAAAACATTGCGTTGCGTCATCGAAGTCGCGTACATATTTGCATCAGTAAAAGCAATTACCGTAAAATTTCTTGTCTGGGAGAACACAACACGCAAA
>JGI24159J19872_10013872_pt1 | contig 10454 bp, 9 predicted proteins | sample Ectturendosymbi4_FD_19872 | JGI IMG/M metagenome (IMG submission 19872) | reverse complement strand
CGACCAAGCACAGAATACTTCATCAGGAATACAGGGACAGGAAGCGACGGCCGTAGCTGTCATTTACGTCACTGCCCCCACAAGTTCACGCAAGACAACAATGACGTTGGTGGCGCTAAAGTGTTGTTGGTATCTCTGGCAGTTGTTTTTGTTGCATCTGCTCTTGTTACGTGGAGTGGCGGCAGTGACAGAAAAGCGAGCACTGCGTTGCCTCAAAGACCAGGTGCAAACTTTTTTCTGGGTAGGAAAAGCAAAGATCCAAGCAGCTTTAAACGAACGCGACACAGGCCGCCGTCGCATGGGTTCGAACCCACAACCGTCCGATGCTCACCATTCCACGGCCGCTGAATTCATCCAACTGCCACTCGAACCAAGGAGATCGAGTATCGTGCGGTTTCCGAGTCGAGCGAGTACCGAGTGGGACGAAGCTTGTGCGTGAAGCCACAGTCACGTGGCAACCATCACCGAGTGTCATGGCAACCATCACCGCGTACCATGGCAACCTCCACCGAGCGACAACAGGCACTGCCGCTCACTCCGCGCTCCGTTTCTGGTAATCTTCGGCGGCAACCAGACAAAACGACGTGTTCTTCCCGTCGGCATCTTTGGCTCTGACCAGGTAGTAGTCCTTGCCGCCGACTTTCACCGACACGGGCTTGCCGGCATCGTCGGTCGCCAAGCGACCGTCCACAACCGACACCTGGCACGTATCGTCGGCTTTGTCCATCCCGACCTGCGACGACGAACCTTCTTCTGCTGCTGCTTCTCTCGCGGCCGCGTTTTTCTGCCGACTTCTCTCTTTTAAATCGGCTGCGCTCGTGCCAAGGTTGACAATGACCAGCCGCGTGGCTTTGCGGGCGCCGCCGGCGCTTGTTGGCCCGGGCACTGGCTGGGAAGCGGGCCACGGGGGAGAGCTGGTTCTTTCTGGGCCCGGGTGCGTGTCCGCGTTTGCCGGATGTGAGGTGCTGCTTTCCGCCTTCGGCGCGACTTGTCCTTCCGCTACGTAATCGACGACGCCACCAACGTCATCGCGCCAGGCGCCTGACGCGGGGGCCTCATCGGGGCCGCAGCCGCCCGCTACACCCCCGTCTGACTGTCGGTTGTCCTGAATGGGGCTCAGGGGCTTCGATCGTCCTCGGCGACGCTTCGAGAGAGACGGGAAATTCTCGAGGTCGCGAGAAGATCCGGCGGATTCCGCTGAAAAAACATCGCAGGTCTCTGAATTAATTATTATCGACCGACAGGCTACCAAAGGCTTTCTTCAGTGATTTTTCGGTCACAGACAGAATTTTTTTGAAATTACCGACAAAAACTGCGTCATTTCGGTCATAATGTCCGAAAATGTAGAAAACTGCATGCTGTTAAGGCGAGTTTTAATACTATTATGGGACAAATGATCGAAAAGTGTCTCAGCGAAAATAAACGGAAAACAGATAAAAGCTTCTGTCTTCGGACCAAGTCCTTATAAACCACGTCGTGATGCGGGCGTCGATCGAGCAGCACCCGTCTGTTCGCAGAGCAGCAGAATATTTACAGAAGCAATGAAATTTTGTTAATTTTTACCAAAGCTCTTGTTTCATTCTATATGGCGATCTCTGCGCAAATGCTGTCTGTCTCTCGGCTGACAACAGTGAACAGTCTTTTTTTTTGTTATTTCCTAGAGTCCGGGAGTCGGCGACCGACCTACGGCACGCGTGCCACACTTGTCACGCACAGCAATTTTAATGGCACGCAGGAGCTCAAAGTTTTACGTATCAATTTTGTTAAATGTCACACAGACGACATATTGAACTTGACTTGTATATGATTATGTTACGTTGTTGGCAGGCACATTGAATGATTTGGAACCTTGAGTCGGCACAGTTGGCAAAATGTTGCCGATCCCTGGACCTATACCACATGCAAAAATTAGTTGAAAAACCTCCTCTATTTGCATAAAGTTTTTGGTGGAAAACTGAAAAGGTTCCAGAATTTTGCCAATTTTCTCCACCTCCTGCTCAGCTGCCAATACGTTTTTGGTTCTAGGAGACCAAAAAACTTGTGCGCCCCCACACCTCCGACCACGCCCACACCTACGACCACGCCCAATCCTCCCGCGTACACAGATCTTCCGCCGACTGAAGCCACGAATTAACTCCCTCAAACAAAAAAAACAAGGTAATTCATCACGAAAGCGGTGCAGCAACGAAAATGTGGACTTGTTTGCTGCACGCAGAAGGTTTTATGGCTTCGACGGGAATCGAACTCTTGACCCAGTAACTCGATGCAATTAATCCCCCACCCCAAACCACAACAACGAACCCGTGAATTGAGGCGCTTTTTAAAATAACTTATCGGCGTGTATCAACATGCAAATTAGACCGATGAACGCAAATAAATTTTCTGATGGAAAAGAATAAAAACTCAGAACGAGGTAGATCACTGATGTGTTTTAGCAAATGTTCGAGAAAAATCGATGACTTTCTTGTTCCCTATTTTCTTTTTTCATGAAAATCTTTAGGAAAACTAAAAAAGTAACTGTGTGACTACGACAGCGTAAAATATGGCTCATATTTATTGTTACTGTATTTTAACGCCTTCATTTCCGACTGCCCTCTTCCTAGGCAGAGGCCTTGATCTCGAACCGCCACAGCTAATGATGATGCGCCAGTGTAAACATTTTTTAGTTGTCACTTAAAACAGACCACCACTTTTCACAAAATCAAAGGCAAAAAGACAAAAAATAGCGTCAAGAACGTGTCTCACCGGAGCCCGATGCCTCCTGAGCCGTTCTGCAAAAAGAAAACAATAAAAGAGTTCAGGGCTGCAAAATATAAAGCACACTTTGAGATGAGAAAGAAAACTTTGTCACGAACCACAAGCGACTGGTGCTTTCGGTTGCCGTCGGCAAAGTTCGCAATTCGTCGGCAAAGTTCGCAACGCGCACAGCAGTATACGGTTCGGTGATATCTGGCGATGGCGAAGGGAAACGAGTGTAGTTAGCAAAAGACACAGGATGGCGGACGCGCTGTTAGTTTCGATTGCGTTTCGTGACGTCAGGGAGAAAAACTGTTTCTTTGGCACCCTCGCTGTCTGTTCAGCAAAGGTTTGGAAATGAAGTGACTCCCGCTTTCTACTCGACTCGCGTTTTACTCGTTTTAGTCGACTCACTTTTTACTCGACTTGCTTTAAATCGACTGATTTTTTACTTGACTCTGTTTCACTGGACACGGTTTTTACTTAACTCGCTTTTTGCTCGACTCGATTTTAACTCGACTCGCTCTTTACTTGACACGGTTTTTACTCAACTCGCAGATCCCGATCTTTCCATCTGCACCAAAGCATGTGCTTTTCTGTTTTCCAGCGACCAACTAACTTGTTCCGGAAGCTGATCTTAATTTCCAGGTACGGTCCGCAAACGCGTGACTAAACGATTTTTTCGACGTTCTACAGCAATCAGCAATTTTATCACAGTCAAAAAATCGTCACAAACAAGAGTTCCCGTCGCGCACAAGACAACAGGTTGGCGACCCCTGCTCTAAGCTGCGCAACTGCGCAGTACCACGAGGCCATTTGCGCAGTGAACTTAAATCTCATTCTCGCGCACTTGCAACATTCCAAATTTAATATTCTAGACACAGCGCGTGACAGCTTGAAACGCTTCACTGGTTAGTGTGTNCACATGGTTGCGCAATTGCTTGCTCGTCACTGAAACAAAGACTTGCTCAGTGTAAAATTTTTTTAGAGGGGATACTGGTGGCGATGCAGCCAAATCGGGGGGGCTTTCACAGCACCTTTCACATGTTGCTTCACAATTGCACCTTAAGTCTGTTAAAGTCGAATCTCACAGTTCCTGAGCTGGGTTAAACGTGTTGTCGTTCAGCGTTTTTCAAAAAATGCTGTTTTCGTTTCCGATATACCGCAGCGTAGCACGATGGGTTAATTTACTCTCTCAACTCCATCATATATTTCACTTTTTTGTCAGTTCTGATTTGCGATGCAACAACAGAAGTTTTGAAGGCGACCGAAGTCGTCGCAGACCAACCTGCGGCTTGACGACGAAGCAGTTGCAGCGCCGATGGTGATTAGGTTCCTTCGATTCGTTGCACGCGGCGCCTTTCGACCTGAGAAGCAGAATATCTCGCGCGTGACATGCCCAGAAACGTGAAACCAGCGCAAGGACAAACCAGCTTACCGTCTTCTGCTCGCAAGCGAGCGGTCGCGGAGCGGGTGAACCTCTTGGCAGCGGGAGTGATCGCCTTTTTCTTTTTTCGCGAAATCTTTTTCAGCTTGGGCCCAGGGTTGGCCGGTTGCGCAAGTATCTCGGTGGCCGATCTGCATGGACAAAGGAAAACGAGTTATTTGGCGAAGTGACGAGTATTTGGCGGAGCAACGGGTAATTTGGCGAAGCTACGAGTAATTTGGCGAAGCAACGGGTAATTTGGCGAAGCTACGAGTAATTTGGCGAAGCTACGAGTAATTTGGCGAAGCTACGAGTAATTTGGCGAAGCTACGAGTAATTTGACGAAGCAACGAGTAATTCGGCGAAGAAACGAGCAATTTGGCGAAGAAACGAGTTATTTGGCGAAGCTACGAGTTATTTGGCAAAGAAACGAGTTATTTGACGAAGGAACGAGTCATTAGTTGAAGGAACGAGTTCTTGCTTGAAGAAACGAGTAGTTTGTCAAGANACGAGTATTTGGCGAAGCAACGGGTAATTTGGCGAAGAAACGAGTAATTTGGCGAAGTAGCGAGATATCTGTCGAAGAAATGAGTCATTTTGCGAAGAATCGGTTGCTTTTATTATATTTGCCGCGATTCCAATGAAGAGTAGGAGGGCAGCGTCAAAACATAACAAAGGCAGTTTCAAATCCATGTATACATTCAATAATTATATATCTGGAAAAGCAACACTGAAAGAATTTTTACCCGCTCGGTGTGCTTTGGTCTCCGACCATCAGTTGCTCAGTCAGTTCAACGCTTTCAAATCGATAAGTCTGAAGACGAAAAAGCCCGTCTTCGCCTTCCTTGTATCTGCAATTCAAGAAGCGCGTGGTGTTTGGCAGCTCAATTTAGAACGGTCGCTCGGGGCGCGAAGGTTGTACGGTCGGTTCCCCGGCGCTCATAATAATCAAATTAAAAAAGCTTCACATTTTTTTCCACACTTTATTGCTTCCCGGCGTGCACCGTTGCTTGTTTCGTCTTTGCATCAGGCAAAATGAAGATTCAGACAGGATTCTAAAAGGATTTCTAAAACGCCGGTAAAGACAAACTGGGCAGAACATCGAACGTTTGCTTAAATTCGCTGATTTGCCAAAACATCTGCTCCAATCAATTAACACGCAGCACGACGAACCAACCTATAATGTAGCGCGAAAAATCTCGGGCGTGCCGCACAAGCGGTTGATGATGACTGCCATTATTTCATATTTGTCAACTTGTCAGGAACCATCACCGTACGGCACTAACTACTGCGTTAGCAGCTGAAAGCAATGGATGGGAAACAGGAATATAAAAGCTCGGAAAACAATGGAATGACTGGCATTTTTGGAATGTCAACTGTTCAGTGCGCGCATTTTCCCAAGCACTGCAGTTTAACGTGATTTGCTGCGCAGTGGTTCAAACGTTTTTCGATTTTCTTAAACGCATATTTTCGCTTTGTTTGAACACAAACAGTGCGGTGAAGGACAAAACCTGAAAAACTATGCGTTTCACATTTTTCAGAAAATCCTGCTGACTTCGCTTCGCTTGGGTTCACAACGCTCCGTTCGCCCCGCCCCCCTCCATAAAAACACAGCAGGCAACACAAAACACAGAGAAACAACTATTCACTCATCCTGAAACCATGGGCGTCGGAAGGAATTATTCTATAGGGGGCCAATAGCAAATTTTTCCAGGGGGGGAGGCAAAAGCGGTGAAATTTCCTTTAACCCATTCGAAATAAAGAAAACAACCTTTTTTGCTGAAAATCTAGTAGGAAAACGTCAAATTTCAAAATTCTCAAGGGGAGCCAAAGCCCTCCTCCCCCTTCCGACGTCCATGCCTGAAACTGCGCGAAACCTGCTCAAGGCTCACCTGAAACGGGAGTGTCCGGGCGGCCACTGGAAGTTGTGCGCCTTGCGGAGATGGTGCGTGAGCATGAAGCCGACCGAGAACCTCTTGTCGCACAAATGACAAACGTAGCACTTGTCGCGTCCGGTCTGCGGTCACGTGACACACAAAATGGCTTCGCGTAAGTGCAAAAGCACCAGAGCGTGACCGCGCACAACCTGGGTTTGTTCTCGTTGCCAGCCGACGTGGAATTGTTAAATAATAACAACAACGCATCGCGGGCGACTCGTCAAAATCTGTGGCGTTTCCGGAAATTTTTTTGACCTTTGACCTCACGATCGGCAGGAAGCAAAGAAGAAACGAAAGGAATCGCACTTTTCCAGCAATTTCGTTGCTTTTAACAAAGGTTTTCGAAGCTTTGTCAGTAAATTGGACACTTTAAGAAGAATCAGACGAATGGGCGGCGAAAAAAAAACAAAAACTCCAGACTACGTTCGGAGTTTCAAAAACATAGGCTTTCTTCAAAGCAATAGATAACCTCAAATGAGCATATCTAGCATGGCTTGCAGGCGTGACACACAGTACATATTTAAGAAAGACTCAAACGGCAAATGTTCTCAAAGAAAATAAAACGTCTGTGTTTTGTGTTTTGTTTCATTTTCTTTGAGAACGTTTCTCGTTTGATCCAATTTTAAATACTGCACATATTGAACCTCAAATGAGGTTTGCGAATGGAAGAGGCAGACCAGTCTCGGCACGGCATTGGTGAGGAAAGAAATTCAGCGAATCCTTAAATCAGTGCAAAACGAGACGCTCACACCAAGGAAAAAAATATAAGAGCAAACTATTCTGCGCCTTAAGGTCAACGGTCGACGAACGACGCTCACCAAGTGCTTGGTGCGGAAATGGTAACGGAGACTCTGCAGCGAGCGCACGGCGTAATCGCAGCCTTCGACGTGGCACTTGTAGGTCAAGTCACTGCGGTGGAAGTTGGTGTGCACCTGGAGGTCGTACGCCGTTTTCGACCTGGGGGTTCAAACAAAGCGAAATTATTACGTGTTTAAGAAAAGCGGAAAGAAAGCTAAACCACGGCGCAGTAAATCATGTCGAACTACTTGGAGAAATGTGCGCGCGCTGAACAGTTGACATTCCAAAAATGTCGACATACACATTTTCCGAGCTTTTCATATTCCTGTTTCCCGTCCGTTGCTTTCAGCCGCTAGCACAGAAGTTAACGTCGTAAGTATGGGCCTCGGAAGGGGTCAGAGACACCCCCTGGATTTTGAAATTTGACATTTTCCTATTAAAATTTTTACCAAAAAAGGTGGTTTTGTTAGTTTCGAGTNGGAAAATGAAATTTCGTCACTTTTGGCCCTTTCCCGGAAAAATCTTTTTGGCTACCCCTGGACGAATCCACTATTGCCCCCCCTCGGAAAAGATCCTTCCGACGCCCATGGTCGCAAGGTGAAGTATTCCAACAAGATCTTACGCTTCTTGAAGCTCCGTTGAAAAACAGGGCGCTTTTTGTAAATGGCTTGCGGTAAACAACAGGTCATCACGCTGCAAACCTAGTGACTCAAGACTTACTTGTAGGGACAGTACTGACAAGCGAACGGTCGGTCGTCGTTGTGTTTGTAACGCATGTGGTGTTTCAGCCCGGACGGGTTCGGACAGGTCATGGCGCATTTTGGACACTTGTAATGGTTCACTGCGCAAGGGAAAAACGTCATGAAAGCTATAGCACGCCGTCCAGCGGTTAGTTGTTGTATAGCGCGCTCGACGGTACCTTTCTTTGGTAACTTGTTTTTTCTTTCATTGATATTATATTTTTCTTTTATTTTTCTTGTTAATTTTGAAATATGTTTCGAGGGAACGCAACCAACTCCAGCAATAACCCAGGAAGCGGATTTTCACAGCTGAACTTTATGCTTGATAAAAAAAAGCTTTTGCAAGCCTATCGCCTGCTTTTGCTGCAAACTGAGAAAAATCAATAAATCATTCCAAGCTCAGAACAATTGTCTTTCGCTGCCTTTCGGTAAAAATAGTATCTTAGCTGAGACGATGGGCTTGCGGAAAGCCAGTAACTGGGTCACAGAGTTCAGATACCGACTGTTGCGAAAACATTTCTAAGGCTTACCAGCTTATCAAACGTTTTCACACCAGTGATCCAAATCTAGCTCCTCTATTTCGCTATATCCTTCTCAGAATATCACTCACACACTTGGCAAGAGCGCTACGTGGTCATATCCGGAGAACTAATGTTCACGATCAGACTTCACCCATAAAACGACTGACTCTACTAAATTTTATACAGATCCATTGTTCTTTTGCATTCTTTTAAACGTCCTCGTTCTTGCATCGAAATCAAATATTTCGAATTTCGTCTATGTGACGTCACGTGACACAGCGCCGATATGTAGTCATTTAGTTATAAAAAGCGCAGTGCAGCCAGGCCCCGTAGCCAGGTTTTGGGGTCGGGGGGGGGGAAGTAAAATACATTTTTAGGGGACAAGATTTTTTGTTTTTACTATATGTTCAAAATAAATTTTTCTGGGCACAAAAAATTTGGGGGGACAAAAAAATTGGGGAATGCCCTCCGTGGCTACGCGTCTGAGCGTAGCACAGGCAACGAGAGTGAACTTGGTCGAGAGGGAAGCTCTTATTGTTTGTGCTGCTGAAATATCACGAGCCCTGCATTCTGTGTATTTTATTATTATTATTATCGCTAACAGGGCTAAAAGTATGCAAAAAGTCGCCGTAACTGTATACACTCATTTATCATTTATACCAGGGGGAACCTGCGGCCCGCGTTAACATTTGATGTGGCCCGCATCAAAATTTTCGTAACCAATGTTAAGGGTACAACTTCGCGTCAAAACGAGGCTCCGTGACAAGCAGGTACTTCGATAAAACATTAAGAGAAGCCACTCTTCCTCATAGTCAGATAAAAGCAGAATTTTAGAATAAAATTAATTGATTTTGCGGCCCGCCAGCGATAATGCTCAATTCATGCGGCCCGTGATGGTAAATAGGTCCCCACCCCTGATTTATACACTCATTTATCAAGAAAACGACCCGAAGTGTTGCCTGGTTAAGCGTATCTTGGTCATGACAGGTGTCCAATACAGTCTATCGTCCCCCTGCAGATCTTAATTATTTTGATCAATCAGCTCATTACACGCTCGACCGGTTTACTGCTGGATCGTTTGAAAAAAAGCACAGAAAAGTGCGTAATGAAACCAAACCGCAGGAAGACAAGGCGAAATAACTGCCAGTCGTCGCGCGCGGCCAACTCACCGTGGTGACGCATGTGATCTTTCAACAACCTCTCGGTCGAGAAGGTCCTCGAGCAGTGGGTGCACTGGAAGCAGTGACCTGTCAAAGATGTAACTATGACAGCAAGGCGATGGTGGATGACAAATACTGATTGACAAAGCTTTGACAGGGACCGTCTCTAACAAGCACAGCTGGTTTTTTGTCGGTCACAGACCGAAATGATTTTGAAATACCGAAAAAAATTAAGTCATTTCGGTCAGAATGTCTGAAAATATAGGCGGAAAACACTGTTACGGCGAGTTTTAATACAACTGTGAGACAAATGACCGAAATGTCTCAGCAAAAAATGACCCGAAAAGCACAATGCAATACTGTCTACAAACATAAACGCTAAACAGTTGACCCCGTTCGGATAGCTACACAGCCGACCTTTATCAGGTCAACACAAGTATCCTAACCACGTCGTACCAAAATACTGTGTTCAGAATACAATTCCTTTCGTACTTCTCCAAATCGCTACATGGCAAAGTTTTGTTTTCGTAAGTTTGAATTACATCACCAGCCGCTCGAACTGGACATTCAGTTTCAGTTTTTTTTTCGTGATTCCGACAGCATTTCGACAGAGCTGATGATGCCAACCCAGTAGGCGAAATGTATACTCTGTAAGATCTTAGTGTCTGACTCTTTGCTGGGAAACGATCACGTCCGATAGACAGCATTTCGGTCGGCGGGCATTTTATAGTTTCAGCGTTTGTTGACAGCCCTGACAGACAATATGATTGTAAGTTGTTGTTGTACTATTTTCGGAGAGTTAAAACGATTGTAATTAATTAGTTGTTGTATCCAATAACTAAACATGTTTTTGAAATTTTCGTAGGGGGCAAATTGCTCGGTTGCCCCCCCACCCACTGGTTGCGGTCCTGATTGGCACTGACAAGAACCACCCGTCCCGAATGCAGCGGTCGCCGCCAGAACGCAAATTACTGTTGCAGCCTTTCCGGTGGTGTTGCGTTGATTGTGTGATTCACCACGAACGGGATGTGGGTAAAGCATAACACCATTATATATGTAGCGCGAGCAAGCAATAGTAAGAGAGATTGCGAGCATGATCTCTGTTGTTGCTTGCTGCCACGGTGCGAAGCTTTGCG
>JGI24159J19872_10013871_pt1 | contig 10454 bp, 9 predicted proteins | sample Ectturendosymbi4_FD_19872 | JGI IMG/M metagenome (IMG submission 19872) | reverse complement strand
TCAGTAAAAAGCGTTTTGAGGAAAGAGCAGCAACTGTTTTCGAAAAGAAAGTCGCCAAACTGTTCGACAATGTTGGTAATCAACTTTTCTATAAGTTGAATATACCTGGAATCTTCTTGCTTTTATTTTCCCCAAATGCCTCGGAAAATTACTTAGCTCGTTATGAATGACTTGTTTGAAGGAAACGTTTTCTGGAAAGGGCAAGTAGTAGTGATCAAATCAAGAGTAGTAGGCTATGTTTTTCTCTTTGAAGTTTTACATTCAAGTCGTTGAAGTGTTACACTATATTAGCCAAAAATTCATTAGTTTCCTCTTCTTTAGTTTACCATTTTCTAAAAAAGCTGAAAGCTTTTCTTCACATTTTGTTGACTTCCCGCAAAAAATAAAAATTTTTTCCTAAAGGATAAAATCTCTGTAAAACGTTTCCCTTACTCAAGCATCTTTCACAACTGTGCACAAATAAATTGGTATAATTGCATTGTTTTCGGAAAAAAAGGTTTTATTGCTCTATTCTAGCCTTGAATCTACTATTTTCACCAGGAGAGACATTGTGTTAAGGTTCATTGCTCCCAGATGGGAGGATATGTAACCCCTTCGGATTCAGCAGTAATCTAAATGTGGGTTCGCTTCTTTACTGAATCCAGGTCCTTTAACACAGAAGCTAGTCTGCTTGAAAGGCCTCTTGCCTCTGATACTTTCACAGTTTTACTCCAAATAAAACTTGTGAGTAATGTTTATTTTATAAATTTTATTGTTCATGAGAAAACCTGATAATAAACATATGATGGTACTCACCAAATAATAACATTCCAATCCAGAATACTTCTCGAATAATAACGCTCATGCAACTCTCTACTTATGTATTTAATAACCCTTATAAAATAGATTAAATCTAAACTATATCTTATTCTGTAACTTAATTCACAATAGTGTGATTATGGTACTGCCTGCTGTAACGTTTCGATTCTTCCATTATGCTCTGATCATTCAGAGCATTGCTGGAAACTTCTCAACGGAAGTCCATCATTAATCAAAGCTGAGGGTAGTTTCTTCCACAGGTGAATGTTTCGGGTTGTTCGCCTAGCATTACTCATGCATTACAACACGAGCATGACTGGCTATCATTCTAGTCTTACGGTATTTCATAATGTCAAGGCTTGCAATGTCACCGTACATCGATATTAGCTTCACAGAGTTTTACTCGGACAGTGTAAATACTATCGCTTTAAACTGGCATGGGTTAACCCTGACAAGCCTATTCTTGATGTTCGTTTTAGCAGGGGTTATCTCGGACAAGCCTTTGTCTAGCCTGGCAGGATCCTGCTAAGACTAAACAGTTTATTAAACTCTAAACTGACATAGTGTCTGGTCATGCCTCGGATCACTATTTTTACTACTCTTAATCGATTTCGGAAGGGACGTACACAATTCCACTATCGACTTGACCAGTCCGTACAGGTAGAGTAGGTCAGTTATTTTACTTCTTGGTCAGTTACCAGTAGCAGGAACGAATACAGTGCCATGACCGACTTTGACCTAGGACCGCTGGTCCTTAGGCAGAAGGAGTGAAATTACTTTCGAGTGGAATTAATTTCAACTGATTTTTGGTGCAAATTCGAGGCCTTTTATACTCGAATTCTTGGACACTCTCCGTTCATTCAAGTGTATTGATTGGCTCCTAATTATATCCCATTAAATAATTACTTTACCATTGGTCAATTCAAGTGTTCGAATGATGCTTAATTGCATTCGGTTGCCTAGCACCATAAACAGCCTTGGTAAGGCTTGATACGCCTTTTCGTTACGTTTTTCGTGACTGACGTCAGGATCAGTCGATCGAATGGTGAGTTCTGATTGGTTGGGATTATTTTGAATCTTGTTTGACTGGATTCGAGGTTAGGGCGTGTTTCCACAGGCTTGGCTTCTGTACAGCAATATTTGTTATAGGCAAAACTTGCCTGTAACAATTGTAGTGACGAGCTGTTGTTGAACAATTATGGCGAAACAATTACTTTGAACAAAAAAATCGTAGCTTGTCCAACTCAGGTGTGCACTGCAATTTAATTGAACAACAGCTAGATCGACAATCACACAGTTGGCGAAGAGTAAATGCTTTATAGGTACGGCCAAATTTCTGTGTATAGAATACACCTGTGAGAGGCTGACGAGGTCCGGCCGTCGCCATCCAAAGGTCCGGATTCGCACCGCGGTCCGCCATTTGAGTAGCCCTGTTGTAGGGCAATTCTATTGTATTTTACCTCAGGAAACAATCACATTTGAAACCTACCAGCAATTTTTCAACGCAACACCAAAATCCATGGAAATTTCCATTCAATTACTGCGGTCGTAGACGCACAATCCCGTTTGTTACAAATATTGCCTCCAACTGTCATAACTGCCACCAGCCATTCGTGATTGCTGATAATATAGCTATATGGTGGCACTTTTGCGGCATGGTTAAAATTTTGTTATACAACAAAAACTCACTCCAAAAAGGAGTCTCCAAAAATATTGCGAAACTGAAGAAATTGTTTTTCTCAAAAACCTTGCTCTTTGAAAATTTATTTTTTACTGCACCCAAATCCTCCAAGGAAATACTTCCCAAGTAAATTTGTGAATAAACCTTGTTTTAAAGTCATATGTTCCACGTTCGTTTGTTACGGCAGGTTTTTGTGTAATAGATCTTCGCTAAATTGTTTCTTTTACGCTACGGTGTTGCTTCGAATTCTCTCAAAAAAGTCTAATGCCTTTTAAATCTTTGTTGAAGTCGATTTTAAATTATATTTGTTATTATGGTAAGCCGAAATTGCCAAATGCATGCCATGAATCGAATTTTTGGTAAGGTGGATTTGCATTTCCTGCCTTGCAGTTAGATTAGTCTGAATTAAGTGCATAGATGCCATAGGTGTNGTCACGTTGAATACTACANTNCAAGTATTAGAAAAAGTCATNATGCATGTTTGTAATAACGCTTACTGGAAACCTTGTTGTCCAGTTCTCTAGGGTTCTTACCTTACATCAGAATGATTTGCTCCTAGATTTAGCTAGGCGAGGATAGAGTTTAGGCTAACGCTTCCGAAGAGGACTTTTCTATTAGTTACATTTCAGCCATTACTTTTTGTTTGCTGAGGAAATGAAACTGAGTTCCAAATGAATGTTCAATGACATCGGCTCCATCATGTGGAACGTGGCCGAAGCCCATTTTTATCTTGACGTCCCACACGGCAACACATCTCCTGGAGCGTTGTGGTCAAATGGTTTTACAGTTACATTGCGCGTGGTATCTTTTTTTCGGAAACCATTCTGCGGGGGTATTTTTTATTATTCTGCGTTCATTGGTGGAGGCGGGGGTGCAGAGGGTGCAAGCACACCCTCAAAAGTTTTGATTTGGTAAAAATCCGGGCAATATCTCTGAAATCCGGGAAAAATCTGCAAAAATCTGGGTAAACCTTTGCAAAATCCTTGAAAATTTGGGCAAATTCCCTGAAAATAAGGGCAAAAGTGGCGCTCTACGAACTTTGATTTGGAAAAAATGGCGCCCAACGTGTGCAGAATCACATGAAGAGTGATTTTTTGGAGGTCATCCCACAACGGTTGTCATGAAAAAATATTCGCATAAAAAGTGGCAAAAATATTTTTCTGGCAGGTTTGGGAAAATTCGGACAAAAATTATTCGCACCCCAAAAATTTTACCTGCTCTTAAACCTATGTCTGCGTAACCGGTACTCGCTCCTAATCGATAGCGTGATTTACGCTTGTTCGCTTTGCATCTCGTCAGCATTATTCTTTTTCTCGGTCTGCCATAGAGTTCACAATTTTTCGTTATAGCTAGGAAGCAGGGGTTTGATAACGTCACTGGATGGTGTCACTGCGCAGGCCGACAAACAGTGAAGGCGGATTTTTCACTGCCTAGGATTGATTAATAAAATGTGCGTGTCCTTGTAAAAGGCTGCTCAATATGCAGCCGTTGACACTAAATCACGCCGCAGTTCTGCTAGATCTTGTGCGTTACTGCAGTTTTTCAGTCTGCTTGCAACTGTGCTTTCTCAAATTGTATTGTTGTCTTTGTCAATTATTCCGCTTGCTTGCTGTTTTTCTTCCTCAAGCTTTTAGTTACAATAGATTGTGAACTGCTCTAGTCGTTGATTTATTATGTCATCACAGTGGTAAGCTTTGTCTCGAAGGTTCCCCCAAAGAGATCCTAGCGATGCGCCAAAAGCGGCATACACAAAAAACGGTTTTTCTAACTGGGTTTGTTATATCAACACCACTTCCTTCGTGTTTAAGTCGCATTTGTCTACTTGACCTCACGTCAGTTGCTTCATTGTGCAGTAAGCACGCTTGTCGAACCAGTAGCACATGGTGATCTACGGTTATCTCACTGAACGGCTACTTTTACTCGTTTGATAGTCGCTTGAAAATGCGAGTTGCTATTATTCTCTTATTGACATACTACTGTGACATTTGTAGACTCGCATATTTGCTGTTGGTTAGATGTCATGTCGACAGTTGCGGTGTTTTCTCTGCGGATGATAGTGCTTGCGAAAATACTTACTTCGTTTGCACTTCTCATTATTATTTCCTTGTCGAAGGGTATTAATTTGCACTCCAGGAGGTTATTAATGTGAATCTGTAAAAGAATGCTCATGAATTGTTAAATTCGAAAGGCCTTATCTCTGCTTCCTCTGGATTTTCTTGTGTTGCACCTCTCAGTGGTGTGGTTATTCATAGCGCTGTTTTTAGAAACATTATGCGTCGGTCCAGCGTTCTCTCAGTACTCAAATACCCTCAGTCATGTGGTAAGAGGGTTTATACGTGACAAACTTCGCAAACGGCTTGCCATTTCATTTTTCATCTGATTTCTCGCGCCTATTTTTATTGCAATGAGAGCCCTGTTTCTTTTGACCTCTTCGCTATTGTATATTTATCTGCTTCCCTGCAAACCGCTTTTTTGTAGCCATGGATTTAATAGTACCCACGACCTATCCATCTTGTGAGTACCGGACTTGTTATCTGCATAGGTATTATAGCTAATTTGGAAACAAATTTTTTGCTACGGATCTCTAAGCAGTAAATACTACCTTTCGAAGCAAGATAGCTACTTTTTATTATCTGGTGGAACTTCGAAGCGAGAAATGTAGTGTCATACAAGTTGGCACGTTGCACAGCAACGAACATGCCATAACAACTTGAAGAAAGACTCCAGCACACACAGTTTCACAAAACCTTGACTGCGCTTAATGCGTGTGGGATTTGCACCTCGATGTTATTTCACTTGCCTTGGTTGACAACTTTTGGAGACCACAGTGTAAACAGGCGTGAACTTTCCATCCAAATGAATGAATGACAAATCTTTTCTATCGGTTGTATGACGTAATTATTTAACTCACTGTTTCATAGAAAAATGAATGATTAAATTACGAATTCCTAACTAAATTTGTTTGGTGCAGCGGATAGACTGGCTGCCATGCTGTCTAACTTGAATTTTTTAGTGTGAGGTAGGTTTACATCAAAGCATCCAAAACATTTGAAACAACCGCAAACTGAACCCCATGTTTTGCCATAAACATGGTTTCAATCCCTTATTCCGCTACCCTATGTCAAACTACATCACTGTTTTGGTTTGAGTTGGGCTTCGCACCAACAGAGTGCCAAACAAGAGAAAACAAAAAGTGAAGGTACCACTCTAGCAGAAGCAAAGCGAAAAAGTTTTGCAACGAGGTAGCGAATGCACGCAAATAACTGCAAGGCTGCTCTCAGCATTCGAAGTCATTATGTGCTTGCGTTGCTGTACAACATTTAAAACCATGAATAGCAGCAACCTCGTGATATTTACATTTTACAAATGAGATTGCATGTGTAAGAATAGCTCAATTTTCGCATATTTTCGGCTCTTGTGCGAAGAGTTTTCAGAGGGGCTTGCCCATCATGAAAAGGTACACACTGCATAGTGGATCCTTCAGTGTTTTGTGCATGGCAAATGGGTGATTTCAGGCATATTCCATTCGTGATTAGATGCAACGTACTTGGTCGTGAACTGTTTGGTTGATGTCAGATATCAAGCGAGAGTTTCGGAGAGTTATTAACAAAGTAGTGAGGTCTGTTATACCGCTTTCCTTTGTCTTGGCAACTTCAAGCTGTCAGGCCGCTTAGTTGGGAGACTGACTCGCGCTCCTGCAAAAACTAGCTTGACTTCTCAACTATCAGGGCTGTAGGCCCCCTCCTTCGAATTGTACGCTGAAACGAGTTCCTCACACGCAACGGTCCCTGCAGTAGCGACGGCAATGCAAACAACTTTATCCTTACTCACAATACGTCGGATTCAAGTATGAGTACAAAACGTCGTCAAGTTGGAGGGTGAATTGAAAAATTATTTCGCAGTCAACGTTTGATGACGAGTTGAAATTTAAGTCTAAAAGAACACCAATAATCAGATAAACAACCAGCATAACAAATCTGGAAATATAATTTAGGATATTTTTTCTTTTTTTGTTTTATTTTCAGAAAAGCATCGAAAGCCGATTTTTCCACTCTATAAGTTTTCGGTAGTCTGCTGCTATTCTTAAATCGAACATGTTTTCCAAATGTGATCCAATAAAAACGAACATTCCACATTATCTGTTGTTAAAACCTATCACTGACAATCTTCCACGCAACCACATTTTTTGCAAATTGCTCCTCAACTCACTACAATTATGATAAACCTTGTGAAGGTCGAATCATTGTCAGCGGTTGATTTACAAGCACTGTCTATGGGACTGCAAAAATGTCAGCTGTACAACGTCTGTCGTCTGATTGACAAGTCAAGAGATCGACTCACGGCCATTGTTTTGTAGCCTCCAGCACGAATTTCAACTTTTACCATCCGGGCAAAACGCAATTTTGCTTTGACCGTTCGCTAATTGCCAAAAAAATGTTTCGGTTTCAACAACTCGAATCGTATTTTTACTCATAATTTATCTCACTGTTTCATAAAAAAGTGACAGATAAAATCACAAACTAAGGGTGCTTTGCGTTGAAAAGTGTTTCAGTTCAGTGCTTTACGCTTCTGGTTCAGTGCTGCCATTCACAAAACTTTAAAACCGCAAGATTTTAGAAAAACTCGACACGATTGCGAAAGAAAACCACCCAATATGAAATATTACACATTCCAAACAAAAGCAACTCCGTGAGCCATCACTCATATAGGCTAGAGAAGAGGTGTTCTTTATTCTGCATTTATCCTGTTTAGCAAATTTCGGTTTTGATCTGCTCCTACTCGGTAACACTCAGGCCCGTAACCAGGGGGGGGGCCAAGACCCCCTAGAAAATTTTTCGCCCCACTGGAAAAATGTTTTGGACATAGTTTGAAAGTATTGGACATAGTTTAAAAAATTTGGGCACCTCTCAGAAAACTCTTCGCCCCCCTGGTGTCCTAAGCTGGTTGCGGGCCTGGTAACACTGTTCAGACCGCTCTGTCAGCACGGTGTCCCATGCGCGAGGTACCACGAACGGGAAGTGCACCAAGAATAACAAGTGTACGCATCGATTTCTCGTAATTTGAGAGACCAAAATCTTCCAACGATCTGACAAAATTGAGCGGAACCTCGCTCTACGACTACCACAAAAATGCCATAAAGCGTTGTTTTATGACCATCTCGGTATTGATATTAAATTGCTGCGACCTCTCAAAATACCTTGGCGGTCACTAAGGCAAGGACAACCAGTTATAGGGTCATCTCGTCGGGTTGTCTCAATTCTTGTTTGGGGCTGCAGTGTGAAACTTTGTGCGCTTTGCCGCTCGGGCCGTCCAAATACAGCAACACAAGCAATCTTATTCATGTTAGTTAGACTACGCATCAGTTTAAATCCATAAGTATCAAATAATAATTAATTGAATGCAGGCTAGCAGTTAGCACCATGTGGTGTCTAATTCAAACGCACTTCACACAACTTGTGATGCCTAACTTGAACAGATGTCAAAACAAACGAAGCAGTGATGTAGACTTCTATGATTAAGATCACAATGTACACCTCATCAATGAGATTCATGCAATTATAAACTGATAATATTCATGGATGGGTTGTACTTCACTAAGCCAAAGCAAAAAAAACATTTGCGTTGTCACCTGTAGCAATAAACGTAGCAGTTGTTAACATCAGAATCTCATATTGCCTAAACCTGAAAGAAACAACAAAAGCACAAATGCAAATCAGTTAGCATTAAACACTAACTGCAACCATTCCCGTAAACCGGCAAAAAATGAATGACTGTCTCACCGTAAAAATATCCACCACCATAAAACCCAGTGTTTGCCATAATCAACTTGCACATGCTGGCTGTTACTGTAAAAAAAGCATGAAATACACACTCGCATTGCTGAGAATGATAATTTAGTAGCCCTAACTGTTCAAATATACTGTAACTGCTGCTGTAAAAAAACATGAATTACAGTGACACTATTGAAACTGAAATTGTAGTAACTGGTATGGTACAATGATACTATCTGGTACTACAACGAACATGAAAAACACATTAACACTGTTGAGAATGACATTGTGAGTGGCAATGCACAGTGATTCTATCACTAGCACTGCAGCAACTTAACCTTCTGAAGATCTGTGGTGCATCCAACGATGAATCGTTCTGGTCTGCTTCCGTTTCGTGACTGAACAACTTTTTTCGTTTCGGAGAATCTCGCAAGGGATGACACAAAATCGACGCATGTACCAATCTTTCCAGTCGATGCATCACGGCATATGCTTTTAGACTTTTCGCGTGACGCAAACTTACGGAAACATCCCTCCTCCCCCTCCGGTTCAGCAACAGAGACGACGCCCTATTGAATTCAGGCGCGCTGAAGCACACTCGTACGGGGGCTTATTGAGCGCAGCCGCCGTGGTACTGCTTCTGAAAGCAGCGATGGTCGCGGCTGATTTCCGCTGCACTGCATTGTCTCAACAAGTGAATCACTTGTGTTGGTCCAGGTGATCACAGGGACTTCCCCACGAAGGTACGTGCAAGCGAAGGCATTTTTTAACGCGTGCCTTCAATAGACGCGTGGACGCCAGGTTGCTTAACAGCTCTTTCAAAAAATTGGGTTTTACATCAACCTGGATCAGGGTTGCCAGATGCATTTTGTAAAAATACCGGTCATTTTGTCAACAGTGATAAATCTAGGCTGCATTCGCACGTGCATATTTAATGGCACTGGGTTGTCCAAAAAACATTAAAAAACACTTTTTTGACAATGCATTCATTATTTTCGTGCTATTTTCTTTACATTTTCATGAAGCTTCCACAATGGTTGGTTTGACAATTTTTCAAACATTGTATTAACGTACGTTTTGTGATCATAGTCTATTGCCCTGTGCTAAGCATCAGCAAACTAACCTTTCTTCATTAAAAATGAAAAGCGATAACTGCAGTGTTCAATGTGAATCGAGGCGTTTTCTTAAACTCTGAAAAAATAATGCACTTAGTAAAATTCAGATTTTGCATTTCGTATATCAATTTCTGAAGTGAACATCTTTCCGTACAATTTGATGGTATTTGGTTTTCTACGGTAGCATTACCTGTATGAACACCATAGCACAACTAATAATTACTTGAGTGCTACATTCACTTCAGTTTGCAACAAACATTTTGCAGCTCACCTGAAACTTTTCAAAAAAATTCTCACTGCTTTCTGTACCACTAAGAATGGCTGAGAGATGACCGCCCCGCTGATTCGCTGGCCCTTGCTTGAGACAGACATGGTCCGCTGACTTAGCAATGTGTCTGTTCAATGCACAGGCTTGTCCATGGGAATGTCATTCCTATGGGAATCCCATGGGAAACGTTCCATGGGATCAGAGGCGCAGCCAGAATGAGGCCGAAGAGGCCATGCCCACCCCCCCGAACGGAAGGAATAGTCGGAGTAATGTAGCGTCTTTTTCTCTCACTGACAAAGATTTCACGTGTCTTTTTGCGATTGGATGCGAAACTATACGACTGAAGCATGCAACTGTGTTAGCAAAGTTGCCATTTAATGCGGACAACACGAGCTGAGGTGTTGCCTGAATGAAGTGCAAGCGCGCAGCTTTCTTGCAAAGGAGTACAAATTCAGATGAGACATTTTTGAGAGGATTATTTGCACGAAGTATTGCCGGACCAAATAGAAGCACACTTGGTTAAGACATGATCAACACCAAGCGCACCACGCAATGGAAAGTTATGCAACAACGCAATGTTTCTCACAGCACGATTGGCATTGTGGCTAGTGGGTAAACGATGCCAGGTAGTGATATGGGGTCTCAGTTTTGAAATGTACAACAAATCACTGTCAGCGCGGAACACAAACTTTGTCAATATCACATTTCTTACAGTTTCAGAGAACAAATATAAAAAATCATTAGCAGGCAAACCATTACTAGTCACCAAACAGCCATGGTGATTTTGTGTGAAAGCTGGTGTTGACTCTTCTTCGTTAGTC
>JGI24159J19872_10013870_pt1 | contig 10454 bp, 5 predicted proteins | sample Ectturendosymbi4_FD_19872 | JGI IMG/M metagenome (IMG submission 19872) | reverse complement strand
CTTCTGCTGATTTGTCCAAGACATTTTTGGGGCAACTATAGCTGCAAACGATCATCCATAGATTCACCTATCACGTCCTGCAACGGAAAAGACATTCGTTAAAAATTGGGTTTTTTATCGAACAAAATATGGGTACGCATCTTTTTGGGTCACCCTGTACGTGCTCATTTGTCAAAACGCTAAAGGAGTACACGATCAGATAAAGGTTGGAAACCACTGTTCTATAACGTCTTGCTGCGGTGCAAGCAACCAGGGCTAAAAATCATTGCCCTGAAAAAAGAGAAACCGAAATCTGCGGTTCGTGAATTCTGAAAAATAAGTGGGTGGTAGGCGTACTATGCATTGCCGAGTGCTTTAATTTAACATTCTATTATTTCCTGTTACGTAAAGCGTTTTTGCTTCTTATTTTCATCAATAGCTATCGCATTTTGCAACGGCGCAGTTCTGCACAAGAGCAGACGGGCGGTTACGGATCAGCGGTCAAGCGCTGCTCCAATAAGAGCAACCAGAACCCTCGTCGTCATTCAACAGCAATTCTAGTGACAAGACGATCGTTTGCAAGCGGTCTATTTCTGGCATAGAGATGAACGATACGAGATAACGTTGGCATGAAGTGGCCAGTACCTTTAGAGGGCAGGTCATTGCTTATTTTGACAAGCGGATGATAACGTCAGCGGAGAGTTCGTATTTCAAATAAGAGCTGGAGGAGTTTCACGGTACTTAGGTGACCGGTTTTAGGTATTGTCAAAGCGACTGTACTAGCGTTTCACAACAATTCGTGGTCCACACCACCCTGCCGAGACTTAACCGTTTTATTTGTCTTGCTGAGACATTTCGGTCATTTGCATCATAACTTCTACCAAAACTTGCCGTTACAGAAATCTCTAGTCTATATTAACGAACGCAACAACCGAAATGACAATTTTTTTTCGATTGTTTAAAAAAAATTGGTCTGTTACTGAAAACAAACCGAGTTTTGGAACACCTGTAGCCTCCTGCTTTTCACACAAGGTAGATTTCGTTTTAACGTATTTTTTATATTTTGATGATCCAATGGGGGACTCGACCCGTGGCTCCTAAGCGAATCCCTCGTGTGCTCACGGTTGAGAGATCATGAGCAAAATCATTATATAGTATATTGGTTGTAACTGGTCGACGGAGGTTCACAATTACAGAAATTCAATGCACAACAAAAGCTAAGCGCCTCATTCTCCTCTCACCCAGCAAACCAACAAAAATTCGGCAGAACCATATGAAAACGGCCCAGACCAGATCGGCGAAATATGCAACAACATGATAGCACCACAACACTGCGAAAGCATGGCTGAAATCACAAACGAATACAGAAATTAACGTCAAGTAGATTAAAAAACAGGTGAAATAGAAAAAAATCAGTATATTTTGAATGAGGCCGGACACAGCAGCAGCACCAAAACTAAAGCTCTCTGTCATCGGCAGGGGCGTAACGAGGGGGTCACAATTCCCCGGGCGCCGAATCACTGCGGGGGAGATAGCCGAAGAGTCCCAACAATGTCACAAGTACTTTATTCAATACAGTACATTTGCTTCCGAAAGACTTCATGTCCGAACACGGGGGGTCAAACTTGCTTCTTGCCCCGGGCGCCATCTCGTTACGCCCCTGTCCACCGGTTTCTTACTTCAAGCCGCCATGAATACGCTCAACGTGCTGCCTGACCACATAAGCCGAGCTCAGGCGTTTGGCGCAGATCGGACAGCAGTGCTGGCTTTCGGCGCCGTGCGTTGCCTGGTGACGTTTCAGGTGCGACAGCTTGTAAAAAGCCTTGCCGCACTTGTCGCACTGATTGTCGCGCACGCGGCCGTGCACGGCCCGGACGTGGTCCGTCAAGGTACCCTTGAGCGTGAACGCCTTGCCGCACTGGTCGCAAGCGAACGGCTTCTCGCCCGTGTGCGTTCGCATATGCGTGGCGACCGCGGCGAGCTTGCCGAAGGCCTTGTCGCACTTCGGGCAGCGGTACGGGCGCAGGTTGTCGTGCACGTACGTCAGGTGCTGCTTGAGGCCTTTGACCCTTTTGCCGCACACGGGACAGGGTCGCAGGTCCGTGCTTTTGTGAACGAGCAGCACGTGCTTGGACCTGGTGCTGGACGTCGAGAAGGTCTTGGCGCAGATCGCGCACGCGTAGTCCCGTTGCTTGCAGTGCACCGTCTTGACGTGCTTGTCGCGGTCGCTCTTGGTGAAGAAGTGCTTGCCGCACAGGTCGCACTGGAACGGCTTCTCGCCCGTGTGGCTGCGCATGTGCACTTCCAGGTGGCTGGCCTGGTAGTAGGTATGGTCGCACAGCTGGCAAGCGAAGGGTCGGCGCCGCTCGTGCACGTTGCGTATGTGCGAGTTGAGCTTGCCCTGCCTCGGATAGGCGCGATCGCACAGGTGGCATTCGAACGGCCGCACGCCGGTGTGGGTCGCCATGTGGTGCCGCAGCAGCGACGGCTTGCCGAAGCGCTTCGCGCACATCGTGCACGGGTACGGGCGCACGTTGTCGTGCACGAACTTCTTGTGCACGTACAGGTTGCCGTTCGACGTGAACTCCCGGCCGCACACGTCGCAGCGATGGGCCCGGGTCGCGTCGGATGCGGCCGCCGTGCGCCGTTTAGTGGTGGCGAGAGCGTAACGGATCTTCAAAGAGCCCGACGAACGCTTGCGCCTTTGTTTGGGAGTTGCCGTCGCCGCCGAGGTATTTTTTGGGGGGGAGGGAAGGCAGATGTCCCCTTTCGATTGTGCTTCTTCAGAGACGAGAGCCGAGCCTGAGCCGAACCAGGAGAGAGCACTATTTTCTGAAGCTCCTCGGTGGCTGTCATCCTGCAGCAAGGACACCGGGAACAGTGCAGTGAAGATCTGGCCGCAAGTGGATCGGCACAGCATCGTGTCCGAGGCGTCTTCGATTGTTGCTCCGGTGAATCGCGCGCAAGGACTTCGCGCTGCAAGCACAAATGTTTGGCATCCTTTAAAACACACGNACACACAACGAAGTACAACTCAGGAACACACGCATTGATGAAATAACACAAGCATGGATATATGGTGCTGAAAAAGAACANCCGAATTGTTGGCGCTACGCGGTGACTTTGATACTCAGCGTCAGCGTCGCTGTAGGCTGCTGCAATAAAGTCCAAATAGACCGATCCGTAAAATGTACGTGGAGATGGGAAGCTGCGAAGGACCAGGGGTATTTGGGCAGCAGATGTCAACGGCAAGATTGCGCTTTCGTAAACATTTACTGACCACGTAACTCGCACGGCAGGGTCGAGCAATCCCTACTCTTTTAAGTCGCTTAATCACGGCTTGCCAGCGGTTCCTGCACAACATAAACGCTGCGGAATTTGTCAGTGATCAGGGTAGTTGAAGTGATTGTGGCGTCGTATTTGAAGCACTGATTGTTGCGGCCAGTTCGGTAGTGGCGAAATAGCTTTTTAACCGATCTTTTAACGTTATTCAGCCGGCGTAATATACTTCTTGTGATTGAGCGTACAACGCACGTGTTGTTTTGGGTGCAGGGGCGTACCGAGGTTAGATGGTGCCCGGGGCAAGAAACAAGTTTGGCGCCCCCCATGTTCGAAGCTAAGGTCTTTTGGAAGCAAACGTGCTGTTGAAGAAAGTAGTTGCGGCATTGTTGAAACTTTTCGGCGCCCGTGGAATCGCGCCCCCCTCGTTACGCCCCTGTTCGGGTGCGAGTGCGTAGTTTCCCGTCGAGTGTTCTTTGTGATCAACTTGATCGCAGTAACACCTTTACTTGCAACTTGTGTTACTTTAACAGCAGTTATCTCGAAGTGAACCAACTTGCCGCGTAAAGGCAACGGTTGATTAATGAAAATAAGTAAATGCTGTTGCTCTCAGTAAAAGGTTTTACATGCGCAGTGCGTTTATGTGACAAATGGAATTGCGATGTCAAGAAAATTTTGATGCATTCTAATTTAAACGGCCGGAAGAATTGGCTTAACTTTGCCACAAAAACTGTTCGCAGTTCTCACGTATTTGATGACTATTGGGGGATGACATGAGGTGGGATCTGCGTCATGACAGTTGTGGATAAGTGCGGCGTTGCAGTGTGTGGCAAAATTAAACGTGCTGAGAACGAAGCGTACGATCATTCTGCGGGAAATCGATTTTCAGTCGATACAATGACTCACGGATGGGAACGGAAAATCGTACATTGTTCGGCGGATAGATGCACGATTTGCAACGTTCGTAATACGATTGGAGATGAAATACATGACAGCGTTTTATACGAGAGTCTAAAGCAGTGGTTTTCAACCTTTTTCATGCAGCGACCCATTTTGCAACCCAATTTAACCTAATGACCCCCTTCCAAAATTTTCGGTCAGGCATATGTAATACAGCTGTGTTTGCACAATAGAAAATCACAATGACAAAAAATAACTTACGATAAATTAAGTTCATGCTCATGGTAGCGTCACTGAGAGATCCGTGCTGTATGCAAATAACTCCACAGCACAACTCATTGAAAACTAGAATAACTCCCTAGTTAACTACCGCAATCAGATATCTGATTTACAAACACAGTGCATTCTTACGTCACAAAGTAATTCGTGCGTTGCCAAACACAAAAGTATTACAATGGTCATAATCACACTCAGTGTTGCCACTTTGGCTTTTTTGAGGGCAAATTTGTAATTTTTGGCCTTTTTTCAACACCTTTGGCTTTTTTATGTTTGAAAGAAAGCTTTTTTTATTCTTTTTGGCCATTAGATTTTTATGTCGACTTTGCAGATTAAGACTGGGCAGATTTCTGGTCACTGGCAAATTTCTAGACACAGAACGATAAATTTTTATTGGAAACTCGATCCGCATGAGAATTCATAATTTTGTTACGTTGGTTCATGATTTTTGGTTTGCAGTTTCAGGTTACTCTTTATCAAGACCAAAAGTTTCGAGAAGTGAATTGTTTGATGTAACAGAAAACCAAAGTTTCTGGTGTTCAACCATACAAAGTTACCATGAATTGAGTACAAAAGCCCTGTCTATTCTAGTGCACTTTCCAACAACATGAATCTGGATTTTCCTCTCTGCTTCATTTGAAAAACAAGTACCAGAACCGTTTGAACCCATTAAAGGATTTCTGCTTGGCCCTGAGTAAATGTGTGCCAAGGTATAAGCGGATAGTTTCAGAGAAGCAGCAACAAGAAGTCCCCAAGTTTTTTTTTTCTAATGAGCAGTAAGGTATGAAAGTTAAACACTACGCCTGAGTGTTTTCTGTTGTGTTGTCAGAGTGTTAATTTAAAAAATGAAGGTTGTGCAAAATCGGACGCTTTTGTGATTTCTACGCTTTTCTAAAATGAAAATGTGCGAACGCCACTTTACTTTTATGGGAGGGGTGCCAGCTTCAAAAACGGTCGCCAACTTATGGTCTACTGTATGAGGATACGGGGCACAGTGACGGCCAAACAGACGCGTGGAAGCCTAGACTCAGTGTGTGAGAGCAGAACAGAAACAATGCAAAAAAATAAAATACCTTTAACTCACTGGCGGCCGTAAGTCATGAAAATAAACGTTAATGCGGCCCGCAATAGCGAAAAGGTCGTGCACCCCTGTATCAGACCCTCGTACAATGCGCTGAGTGTCGATATCCAGCTGCATTTGCCAACATTGCATATCGTGTATCCACCGAACAGTATACGATTTTCCGTTCCCATCCGTGAGCCATTATATCGACTGAAAATCCATTTCCTGCTGAACGATCGTACGCTTCATTCTCAGCCTGCTTAATTTTGCGACATACACTACAACGGCAACGCCGCTCTAATCCACAACTGACGTTACCAGGGATGTAGTGCTAACAAAAAAGGTGTGGGAACGCATCCAAAAAATAGCCATTTTAAAACAGCTTCCAACTCATTTTAAAGCAAAACGCGAAAAAGGTGTGGGAACGCCGTTCCCGCCCCAGTACACCCCTGGTCGTGACGCAATCCTATCTCTTGTCATCCCGCAATGTTCATAAAAAACGCGAGGACAACCGTTTAAATTAGAATGCATCACGGTTCGTTAATATCGCAATTCCGCTTATCGTACGAATGCATTGCGCATGTAAAACCTCATATTGAGAGCAACAGCAGTTTACTTATTTGTATTAACCAGGTGTTCCTTTACACTACAAGTAGGTACTTCGGATAAACTGCTGCCAAAATGGCCCCTGGTCCAAGCCTCCCACTTACCTTATTACAGCAGCATACAGCGGTACTGCAAGTATCAAAGCTGCTTTGTTAGCGCCATCAATGTGTCTGTTGGTCTTTTGCTGTAGCAGTGAAAAAAATTAATTTATTTGTTCAAGGTTTTAGCTTTCCTCTAAACGCAATGCTAAGTATAAACAAGTGCAGAGTTAGCAATGCATTTGATTAATTATGCCATAAAGAACCAAAAATTTGAAAAGCTACGAAAGAACGAATGCGTTGGTATAGATTTATCGCTAAATATTAGTTACCGACCGGACACTTCGTCAGCATCAAAGGAACAGCATGGGTTCGAAAAATCAACTATTGGACTGATCCTGGACGTTGCTGATTCGATCACATCAGGCGTTAGGTCCACCAAAAAAGATTTGTTGGCTTCCTTCATCGTTGATGACCAGCTGAAAAAGTTACAGTTGCCGTAAGAAAAGAAAACACATACCCCATCGATCGCGGGTAAAGCAAACCAACGTGTTTTGCTCAGCATTGCATTGCAATCTTACAAGACAACTATTAGTAAAGGCCCCGCTGCCAGATTTCTGGCGTTGTGGGAAGGTGCCACATTAATAAATGCAACCTCAGTGGACAGAAAAAATTTCAGCCAAGTCTGGTCAGGCTCTTTCCGTTTCTTTCCACGAAGACAACAAAACTGACTTTCATTCTAATTTTTTTTTAATGCGCCCTGATAGTTCGGAAACTTTTTCGGGTTGAGTTGTCCGAAGGCCTAATCGAGGGGTACAATCGTTGTTTGCATTAGACCGCTAAGCATGCAATCGACGAGTTGCACATGGGGAGGTTCGGAAGCAATGATGCCCTTCTGATGGTGAAGTTGACGCATTAGCTTCAGCGACAGCCGACGATCTACTTTAAAATCAGCCTGATTTGGCGGCTCGATCAAAAGCGATCCGAGGAGACCGCGTAGCACTGGTGTAATTTTTTCTGCCGAATATTTCTGACAAACTGCAAACGCACGATAAACATTCAAGGCCCGTATTTTTTTTATCACACGCTGCGTTCAAACAACCTAAATCGTGCTATGCTTTCAAATGGGATAGCGTGTGTTGAAAAAAAAACACTTTTGTTCGGAGGCGGGAGGTTTTATCGAAAACAACTAATTAACCAGTGTTATAGATGCATGTTCAGAAGATGTGACCTCACACGCAACTTTAAAATCAATCATAGCCAGATCTCGGAAAGATGCAACCTTTTACCAGGCGTTAGTACTGCTGATACGGAACTGTGCAGAAAGTTTAATGGCTTTCCAGTTGGTACCGCTGCAAAGGACAAGAAAACAACAAGAAAATGAAACTAGCTGAGCTTGCACATGTCACACCTACAAGCAGTTCGGCAGACAGCATGTTGGCTAAAAGTTGTAATTTTTCCATGACTAAACAATTAAGATCTTGTCAGCAAGCTCTGTACACATTATTTACATGGAAAGAACAGAAACCTGATTCATCATGACAAAAATGTGCATTTATTTTTTTTATTCTTATTGCCAATTTATCCAAAAAAACGTCAGCAAACTCATGATGGTGACCGAAACACAGTTACTTGACGCTCAGTCAACATACGACAAAAAAAAGAAAGAAAAGAGCTTAGTTTTGCAAGCAAAGTTTTGAAAAGATTTTGTTAACTGAGTCAACATACCTCTCAGTGAAAAAGGCAGAATCAGTGTTTGAAAACAGTACAGTGTCTTAGTAATGAAGCATTTTCTAATCTGAAAAAAGGAGGGCAAGCTGTCATTAACAGAGCCATGGGACAAATTTTACCACCACTGAAACTGTGGTTTGAATGGTAGGTGGCAAAACTTCTTAAAATATACTGACACATACCATAGAAATCCAAAGTCATCCATATACTTATTAGAAGTGTTGTACCTGGGCAAACAACATGAATATTAAAACCCGCTGTCAAAAAGCGTAACATCTTCCACAACACAAACGGCACACCACCAGCTTATGCATCAAAACTCCAAAGTCATGAATACAGCTTTTTAGAAAGTCTTGTGATCATCCACTGGGCAAACATATATATGTTTGTATAATTTTTACCGTTTTCAAAACTTAAATTTTGTAAGATTCAACTGTTTTTGTGTATATATTTCAGTTAATTTGTTTGAAAAATATGTTAGCATTGCCATTAAAACTATTGTTTTTAGTGCTTAAAATTATACTCAAATCTGTATTTGCAAGTGTTGTTTTCTTCTAATACTTAGAAGATGGTCATTCCACAGTGCTTTGTACTATATGACAAAAGCAATGGAAAACTATTTAAAAACAAGTTTCAAACACTTTTGTTTTACTTATATGCATCATTTGCACTGCATTGAAAATGTTTAAGAAATCTAACGTAAATCTGATATGAACTGATTTACTGACAAGCTTATTTTTCCATACCATTTCATACAGTATGATGCAAAATGCTCACTTAGAACAAGGATTTGCTGCAATGCAATCAGTAATTCGATGAGCCACGCAAATTTTCCATGCCTTGTTTTGGTCAAGGAGACTTAAACACCATCCAAAATTTTTGTTACCTTAGTATTATAATTTTAGTTGATCACAATCTTACACTTCATTAATCAAATCTGCTAGCACTTGTACTGATAATTTTTTCAGTCTTCGAAAAATTTCAGTTTTGTGGATGTTTTTTCAAAAACCCTTGATCAACATTGTTGCTGATGAGCTACCACTTTCAGACATTAAACCTTCCTTCACCATTGTAGTTCCAAACAAAATTAGAACTTGCTACTCTTAGTTGTCAACTGGCCACTAGCAATGTTTGTGTCACCTATGATTTTTCAAGGTTTCACTAGTCACACAATTATTAACACCCACTTGCTTTCACACACAAAAACCAATGGACAGTTCCCATTGGACACTGTGTCACCATTCAATGTTGCATATTTTTTATTAACTAAATAATAAGGTGCTTGTAGCTTGAGTTTTATTTCTGAACATAAAATACTAATGACAGAATAATATTCTTATTCTTTCAATACTGTACTTGCTGACATACTAAATAGAACAAAACACATTTCCAATCCACACTGTGTCACCCTTTTTAACAATCTTTCAAAAATACTTTGGCATGACTAGTGACCTCAGAAAACAACAGAAGTTGCACCAATGCTTGTCTTTGGTAGTGGTCAAAAAAGGAACACACTACCAGCATTTTAGTTTATTTTGACCAGTCACACCTGTCCCATGAGTCATCACCAGCCTTCTAACCAGTATTACTGCCTGCAACTTGCCCATTATTGTTTTGTCTAGTGCAGGGTTTCATAAGTTTTTGCTACAGTGGAACCTTCCGCAAATGTTTGTGTTGCTCACGGAACCCTACGCAATGATCCAATGGTCTATATTACTACAACCGCATAGAAATGTGGTTGTGAATTTCGTCCCTGGCAATTTCAGTCTCTTTCCGCAGATCCCCTGGCAGTGGCAGCCACTCACGGAACCTTTAGGTTCTGCAGAACCCAGGTTGAAAAACACTGGTCACATGCAAAGTAGATACTCATACTGCGTTATGAATGCTTGCTTACAAGTTTTGCAAACCTAGCTTGAAGTGCTATTTTGCTTAACTAACTGAGGTTTTGCAAACAGTATCTTATATAGAGATGGACCGATATATGGCTTTTTTGAGGCCAATACTGTAAAAAGGCCATTCATGGGCCAATATAGCCGATACCGATATTTCCAAACTTTTTAAATCCTGTTTTGTGCTTCAGTTCATTGTCAAAAATATGTTGTATTTTATGCCTTACCTTTTCTTCAAAAACTTCAAAAATCAGGATTTATGAGCTAAAATTTTTGAAATTGCAGCAATTTCAAAATTTGGTTAACTTGTTAGCATATTATACACTGTTTGCAATGAACAAACACACTGCCATGAATAAAGAATGTTAAAAATAACAAAACAATAGAAACAAAACACCTAATGCAAGAAAACTGTCTAAGGTGCTTAAAACAAAGGCAGTGGCTACGGATATGCCTGTGGATCTTGAAATTTGAAAACTTATTAATACGCAACCTGTGATGTAACAGTAACGCACGATGAGAGTGCAGTAGGCTTAGTAGAAACGAACTAAACGTAAAAGATAAGCCCCAAACCAGGGGTGTCAAACACACGGCCCGCGGGCCAAAACCGGCCCGTTGCGAGGTTGAATCCGGCCCGCGGGATGATTTCGTAAAGTAAAAACTTCATTTGCTTGATAAGTTTATCCAGTCATA
>JGI24159J19872_10013869_pt1 | contig 10455 bp, 6 predicted proteins | sample Ectturendosymbi4_FD_19872 | JGI IMG/M metagenome (IMG submission 19872) | reverse complement strand
ATCATCAACTTCAGGGTTAAGGTTGATTAGTTTGAGGCTGAGGTCAGATACAAAAATGGTTGGGTCAAAATGTTTCATGCATCTGAATTTAGGTTTAGAATGTTGATGGGTAGGATGGTGAAGGTTGAAGTTTACAAAAATTGGTAAATGATCAGAAATGTCAAAAATAGTAATTCCAGAATTAATTAATCTTTTTTCATCACAAATATTTGGAACGCGTCGTGAGTTTAGTTTTAGGATTAGGAATAAAAGTTCGTCGCAGATAAATGACAAACCTTGTGCTGCGCATACCCTAAACAGTTTTAGTTGTTGTGATGAGCATACACCACCTGTTGTACAACAGGGACGTGCACCACAAACAGTAGTCGTGTATCGACGTGCATCACAAACGTGTGTCGATGCCATAAAAATATGTTGCCGCGTAGCCCACCGCGCAAGCAAGTGGAGATGGGCGACGCAGACCACTCGTGGCCAGTGTCGTAGCCAGCTTAAAATTTTTGGGGACCCAAAATTTTTGATTTTAGGCTAGCAACAGTATTTTGTTTGGGACACCGCCTCTCAAAGCACCAATTGCCTAGACATTCTTAAAATTTGGGGAAAATGGCCCCCTGGCCCCTCCTGGCAACGCCTATGCTCGTGTACTCCGAAAGGAGTATAGAAAGCGAATATAAATTAAACTGGACTGAATATGTTTATTCTCTTAAGAACATAACTAACTACGAGTTCCACGATTGCATATACCTATAAAGTACGAAACATAACGACGTGATCCTCTTATTTAATTCACACTGTATTTGGTGCATTTGAGCAAAAATGGCGAATGATATTTTACATCAGTCCCCGTCACGCTTCATTTCATTATTACTTAGCATTCATTAAAACCAATTTTTGAAAGTTTTCTCATGCACGTTGTAAAAGGATTTTAAGTCAAGTGGTATCGGACGCTTTAGTATACAAATGAGGATTGTCGCAGCTTTCTTGACAAAAACATCTGCTGCAATCATTTACCACCCCGTGCACGTAGCGCTTGGGTGACAGAAAAATCTAACTGTCAAACAATTTTTGTAGATGATGTGCATCTTCAGTACATAGATTGCCACACCGAAGCCCCTCTTTTAGAATTTCGCATAGAAAGAATTGATCTTACCTTTCATTTAAACGCTTGATCTCAGCCAGATGAAGTTTCTGCTGTTTTGCTTGATTTTCAACAGCGATTTCATGGCATTCTTTCCTCGTGGCTTCGACTTGGCACGCAGCATTTGCAGCTGATTTCTCCTTAGCAACACGAAGGGCAGCTGCAACAGCTTCTTCCCTTTCTACTGCTGCTTGCGTTCTCAGTCTTTTGTGTTGTTCAGTTAAAGCATTCTTGATTGCTTCTTGCTTGATTCTGTAAAGAGACGTTATCGACGATTGGAATGACGCAGCCACTACCGCGAATCAGATTACAGACAGCCGCTTGGAGTGCAACCTACGATAAGGGAAGGAATCGGCTTAGAATTTGTTTCTTTACAAGCAAAAAAATGAATATCTTTAGAATGCACAGTGCCAGCGCCACGATGTGCATTATTGTGAAGTATTACAATTTTACATATACGGCTTTTTTTTGCACTCATCCAACACAGCAGTATACTGTTTTCTAAAGCGGGTAATAACTCTTTTGCATAACATTTTGATCATACGTGGTCGGTGTTGAGTTTTTATGAAAACTGAAGGAATTCAACACAGATCCGGAGTGCATCTGCGGTGTTTATTACGATTTTCATCGAAATTGTGCCATAAACTGCGCTCTAGGTCTACAACAGCTAAAACAAGCAAGGATTCACACTGGGCATTGGCAATTTAAGGCAATGCATTTTTCAATAATATGTTGAGACCACAGCGTAGCTAGTGGTGGAATGTGGTAACGTTGGCACAAGCCTTACATTGTTGAGCAAGGATAGGATTTGTCTTTCACTGAAGTAGTATTTGGCGATGCGCACGACCTCTGCAAACTAACCCAGAGCTGTAAGTCGGGCCGAGCTCAAGGTGAACTTGGCTAAATGTTTCGGGCCAATTTCGGGTCTGCATACAAATTTTTTTCGCAACGACGGATACTTTTGTCGTCAGTGACTGTTGAAGCAATCGAGTTGATTAAATCTTCAATAAAAATGATTAATTGTGAATTATTTAGCTATGTTCACTTTACTACCACCATCAAAATCATGCAATTCCTCGTATCTTGACTCACTCGGTAAATTTGGCTTTCGGGCCTAAATCGGGCTTCAAATATAAATGTCGGACTTGGGCTGGGTTCGGACTTGAAAATGAAACCCGTTTACAGCTCTGTTGAACTGTCAAACAAGCAATAGATTTTACTACAAGACAGCTTGTGGATTTTTCTCTCCTGGTAAGTATAAACCGCTTGCCACACTACTTGTTTCCCTGAATGGCAAAAGTGTGAAGTCTCTGAACATGTCAAATATTTAGATCAGGGGTGTGCAATCATGCAGCATTGCCGGGCCAAAAGCACATGACCAGATTGTTCCCGGGCCACAGCTGTGTGTCAATATATTTGTCAAATATATCACATCAAATACTATTGGATATGCAATTACAGAGCTATGTAGTGTAGTATTAAGGCTGAATCAATATTGTGACATACAGAAACATTAAGCCTAAATGGGATTGCAGCAAATAATGGCAATAAATTAACATTCTGCTATTAAACTACAACTTTCTGCAGTTCTAAACATGACGCCCACTACAACAGGGGATGGGACTGCAGTTTGGGGGTTCTGCAGTTTTGGGAAACTGTGATGTCATTCACCCATAAATTTTTCTTGGTCCACTTGGCCCAGAGTGATGATGTTTGATAGGGCTCCAGCTATGGATCAAATATTTTAGGCAGGCACCGAACATTTCCCCACCTTGACAACCCCTGTAGCTGAACCTAGCCCCAACACATTGGCCAGCCGCACTTAACTAATTACCTGCACCTGGTATTTTTAGCAATTTGGTGGCCACAGTGCAAATATTTTAGGAGCCCCTGTGTTCGTGTATGGAAGACCAAAAAAAGTAAACAATTTCAGACATTGGTCCTAAATCACAATACATTTATTACTTCTATTTAACTGTATCTAGTGATTGATTATCGCTTCGTATGACTCTACTAATAAAAAATACAAAAAATCATCATGCAAAGAAGTAACCAATTGTCAGTGGTGATTAGAATAAAGGAAAGCAGAATGGTAAGAGAAGATCAATGTAAACAAAGATTGTCACTGACTCACTTGCTTTGAAACTTCCAGCACACAGTGTTGCAGACATTATGCAAACTTACATTTCTGTTTCCAGAAAATGTACAAGAAAAAGGATGATATGTTTGAAAAGTCAATCATTTGGTTCTGAGTATTTGTCTGGGGTGTTCAGTTTTAAAGACATTATGAGGAATCCTTACTGCAACAAATTAATGCCTAAAGTGCAAGACCTGTATTAAAAGTAAAAGCACCCATTACCTACTTTTCAGAAAGTTGCCACTGCTTTTCTAAGGCATCTTCTTTCTCTTTCAGCATTTTGTTGATAAGTTGTGCTTTTTGCTCCGCTTCAAACTTGTCTCTAGTCATCTTAATTCTAGAAGCAAGCTGTTCATAATAGTTCTTTTGGCTCTTTAGTGCACATCTTTTTTCTTTTTCTGCCAGTGCCAATTTTCCAACAATTTCCTGGAAAACATTTATAAAAGAGGATGAAATATGTTGGACAATGAGCATTGTCAGACGCTCATGGTTCCACTCTCAGAGGAGCTTTAAAATTTTTCTGTGAACGAAACAGATTGAGATTTTACAATATAAAAAATGTAACAATAAAATCCTAATTACTTCAAAAATGTAGCAATAAAGCCCTAATTACTTCAAACAATAAAGCCCCAATTATGTTGTTTACTGTGCCTACGATATGGACCATGTGTCTGCAATAAATCATTATTATCATTATTATAAACACAATTATTGCTTTGGTTTAGTAAATCTTTGTGGTGCTGCCTCTGTGCATTCAAAACTTTTTCTGACAGCAGATGTAACAAGGAAGTAGCTTGATTAACTATGTTGGTTGTTTGAATAGAAAGCAGATATAAGCTACTCATAGCAGTATAATTGTTATAGACATGCTTGCAGTAGTTTAAACCAGCATAGAGCTAACACAGTTCAAAATGAAGAGAAGGCAATGCAAATGTCAATCATGGACACCTGCACCACCTTAACTCCTAACATGAGGTTGTTGATTCAAACTGAGTAGTCTGTTTTGATGTGGTGCACACAGCACAACACATATATGCCCCTTCTTTTGCTTCATGCAAACACTTTTCCGTATATGTAATTTTGATCTATCCTACTGATCGAAAAAGAGCTTTTACCAAGTCATACATCTTTTGCCCACTAGTAAAACTTTTTAAATAATGGATTCCAGCTGCCAAACTATCATTTGAGCAACATCACCTAACTTGCTCACTTTTTATTGAAAATATTGCTTTGCACAAGGTTATTTGTACTCAGTTTCCTCTCTTATTATAAGCAACAAGTTAAAAAGCTTTGCACTATATATAACCTAATTATATCTTGTTTTTAAAGATGATATATATCTGTTTCTATGGTCTTACTCTTGGATCTGTGCTGATTTTTCAATACCTCACACTACTTGTCCACAATAAACATAATCACATAACTGTTGTTAAATAGAGATTTTTTATATGCCTTCATATTGAGTTTTAAATGTTGCTTGTTTGAGAAACTTCTACCAAGTGCTTGAAACCCTCATAAGTAACTTTTGCAAGAGTTCAACACCATTATAATTGACATTATATTCTTATTTCAATTATCAAATGTATTCGACAACATATTTTTAATTAAAAAAAACTATGCTTACTTTAATCGTAAACACTTTCTTATGAAAAAATAATTAACACATCATCAGGCCCAGTCTGCATTTCTATATCAGGTATAAAGTTTAATAATCACAGTAATACAAAAGTGTTGGCAGAGCAAATTGAAATTGTCCAGTGAGGAGAAAAAATATATTCTACTTAATACAGTCGCCTAAGGAACACTACAGTGTATGCAAAAATGTTGTTGAAGAATTTCTAGAAATATACAGAATTTTTTATTTTACTTCTGCTTTGCAGTTTCAAAATTTATCTATCATACACATAGTTGAAATGCACAAAAGCAATTATGTGTTTTTTTCACAATACAAAATGTCAGCAATGAACAACCTATTCAAAGGATCCCCGCAGAGAATCAGACACTAAGATCTTACAGAGTATATATTTCACCTACTAGGTAGGCATCATCAGCTCTTATTCAAATAGAAACAGTGAACAACCTTTATGTCAGGGCTTCTCAAACTATGGGTCACAACCTCATTTGGGATCACGAAGTGTAATTTTGGGGTCATGAAACAAATTGGCTTGGCAAATCAGATATAAAAATTTCTGTAAACTTTACAAGAAAACTAAAAGTGGGCCTCCAGTGAATCTATTTCTACTGCATTTTAGGGGCAAGTCCGGGTTTCATGCTGTCAATTGTTTGCAAGGATGTTTGCCTGAAGTATCAAATGATAATTAATAAATTAATAACCAACCAAGCACAACAAGTTATGCACTGTTATATCATGATTGTTTTAATGCTCTGACCAATATTAACCTTGTTGCATTCATTTCAACACAAAGGCATGCTTGTGTTTAGAACTCCAGGTCTAGGCTAGGGGCTAGACTAACTGTCTTGAGAGCATACCAAGTAGTTTTACACTAAAGTTGAAAGCATCATACACAGTTTCAAAAGTATTTTGGAGTTTGATTCAGGACAAGTTGGATCCGAAGACCACACACAATTGAAATTTCAGGAGGCCACACACCTGCCATTATAAGACCAGAATGAATTTACAGAGTCATTAAACAACAAAAGTTTGCAAATGGAATTTTCAAAACAGAGTTAATGTGATTTTTTGACAAGAACAAGAAATGAGTACCTAGTCTTTCTCATCTAGCCATTCATAAACTCTTAGCCATATGCACAACATATTTGCTTGACGCGGCATTCTCAAAACTGATACAATCATCAAGTCCACAAGCTTTTTGAAAAGTGTTGAGAATTCCTTTCCTGCTGCGTTGGCTAATTGTATCAATCTACGAATGAATGATCTGTGTAAAAATCATCAAGTGCATCCATCCCATTAGTTGTGCTTGATAACATCTATATACTGAACTGTTTTTTGGTAATTTTTTTGATTGATTTTTTGCAATACATGGTTGTTTTATTACCCTGAATTACTTTCGTGGATGGTGTGCATTTGTATGATTTTGCCATGGACAAAAACGCCTCTTCAGATTTGTAATGGAACATTTATATGCATCATTAACACTTGGACTATCCATGAAGGCGGTTGCATAGAAAACCATTTTTTAAATGGGGTTGCAGAACAAAAACGTTAAAGAAGCCCTGCTTTATTTAATATAATCTCATTGAGTTTAATACAAATTGTTCAATGACAACAAATAAATAGCACAGTATACTTCACTTTGGGATGGTTTACTGTACCCAGATAAAAAGAAACAATCTTGTCAAATTAAAAATGCTCAATAGTATTTCTAGCATTTGCCATGTTTACATTAACACTGATACTTTTATCAATGCTGTACACTTTTATACCAAAAGTAAATTTCTAGTAAATATGTTAACCAAATAAAAAAAATTGTCTATGTCAATAATTCATTCAAAATAATTTTTTTCTAAGAGTTTTAAAAGTTACAGTGCATTTTCAAATAAATGTATTCCAATATTTTTGTTTTTAAATCAAAAGAGTTTGCACCAAGTGGAAAGATTATCTCTGTTCAAAAAGCTACACAAATGTAGACATAAACTAACATGTTAATAACAATATCATTAATTTACATGATTCTTAATACTTATGGCATTGGATCTGTGATATAAACAGCTGATTCTGCACAACATACAGCTAGGAATGCTTGCTATGGCTTGTTGAAGTTTTCAAGAAACACAGTCAGGTGAGACTGAAGTAATAAATAATAATAATATTAATAATTTATTTCATTTTTTAGAAATGGTGTACAAGGGTGACCCAAAAAAAACAAAACCCACAAATCTTTGAATAAAATATTTAATTTAAAATGTTCCTCTTTTTTTCCAGGTTGTAGTAGTAGACTAATGCATGAAATATTGCAACAATGTTTTTTCCACCATGTCTTGGTCAAAGAAAAGGCATTTTGTGTGGAGGCTTATTTCACTAACAATTCATACAAAGTAGTGCAAGCAAGTTTTGGGAAAAAGTTTCAGTGTTGTCATGCTCCATCACAAAGCATAATTTTTGACTGGGTGCAGAAGTTTAGAGAGTATGGGTCTGTGCACTATCTTTATTCAAAAGGTCTAAGGAATACTTGTTCAGGTTGGATGGTGAATGCCAAGATGCAAAGAAACATTGATGCTGTACATGATTTGGTCATCCAGCCTCTAATGACGTGGAGACCATTTGGAAAAAACATGACTTTTATGTGAAGGGACTTCAATGACTGAAACTTTGGGAACGTTTTTACACAGACTAAAGTTTAAAACCTGCAACGTGCTTAAAGTTTACTGGATCTTTGTAGGATTCAATAAAATTTTTATGGGTTCTGTGTTTTTTAGGTTGCCATGTACTATCACATTGCAATAAATAAACTTCCAAACATAACTGTAAATGTAGGAATACCACACCATGGAAAATAACAAGTTAAAAATGTATGAATATCTGTAATCTATTGTCATATAGTGAAGCGAATTAAATACAACAAACAACAGTGCAAAACTCCATAATTTACCTGAAAATAAATTGGACCATTTGAAAAATAGTCATTATCACCAAAATTAATCAAATAAATAAAGTCTTTGCAAACCTAAAAGCATTACTACAGAAAAAAATATTTAAACCTGTTAACCCTTTGTTTTAGGACCGCAAAGCCTTGGACTTTGTCCAGTCATAACTTGCTGACCAACAGAGCTAGAGAGCTGTTGAAACACTATAAAGCAGAAACACTCGTAGGTTTGATTTAAAAACATTTGGGCGGTTTTGGTTTGGGATGACATAGGGCCTGAATAAAAAGTTCAAGTGGCAATTTAACTGTTTTTTCTTTTAAGATAAATTAGATAAAAATCCACATCTTTAAAGTTCCTGATTGGCTATCCAATGAGTGGTTGAGAATTTATGGCCAAAAAATTGATAATTAATTTACCTGTTCATATTCCATCCTAAGGTTTTTAGTCGTGACTTGAATTGCCTGTGCAACAGCATCATTTTTTTCTCTTTGAAACTTGGCTGTTGTTTCCTTTTGAATCCTTTCACCAATTCCTAAAAGAATTTAATGAAATACTTGTTAGTATAGCTTCGTTCTTGCTAATAATACTGATTGACTATAATGGATTGAATTTATATAGCCAAGAACAAAGCAAACACAAGTGTAAAACCTGGTCACAGAGATACACAGTTCACCTCATAAGTGTTATTTATGAACTAATAAGCTAAACCAATGAAAGATTTACTAGTTCAATATTCTCAATCTTAACAACACAAAATGATTTTGAAATGATTTTAATTTATTTTTTTACCTTGTCCTAACATCACTGCATTCATCACAAGGTAGTGATGTCTGCTTTTAATTTACACCAAAATACATCGTGCTTATCAACACAAATTGATTCAAAAAACAAACTGGAAAGCACAATAAATGATAAATCTGCAAGATGCATGTGCATTCGCAAAATGCGATTCTCAAATACATCTGTTAAAAGTTTGTAATTGAAACAAATTACATATTTCTCAGTGCAATTCAGAGATGTCAATGCATACGTTGTATATCACTGTGAGCCAACTTTTGAGTTGATAGAGAAGTTTTAGAAAGCATATGCTCCAAGTAATCAACTCCTGCAGTCTTTGGTCTTTCAATGTATCCATATGTCGAAAATAATTCCAACTTGCTCGGGGGATTTGGGTAAGTATACGGACTAGGCCATCGAACATGTGGTTTACTTTTGCGGCTTCTTAAACTCATCTTAACTGAAAATTTTCACAGCTGCCAAGTGGTCCTAACAACAGTAAAAGAAACAAATTCTGAAAAAAACACGGACAAACACTGGACAAAATTCTAAATGAAATCATGCGTTCAGTCCTCTGTTGCCAGGTTACAATATCGCATAGCGACACCAGCCGACTGATTAACCACTTACCGGTCATGTACCGCGTTGACAGTGGTGTACGGACTACGGAGCATAGTCGCTGTATAACGACTATGCTCCTTATATAGCGACTATGCACGGAGTCTAAAATTTTTGACTCCGACTCCATCCCAGAGATGAGTGGACTGTCATATTTTGCGATCCAGATCCAGTCCTGAATTTTTAAAACTCCGTCCAAATCCAACCATAGTTCAAAACGTTTAAAAATTTAAAATCGAAGTCCAAATAAAGTCCAAAATATGAACAAAATATAGCATTTCAACAACAAAATTACGCAATTATTTTCCATTAACTCAGTCCAAATCCGGTCCTGATCTTGAATTTATGAAGCAAACTAAAGTCTGGATTCAATTCAAATTCAGCAAAATTCGTCATAGTCCGAGTCCAGTCCAATGCTCATCTATGCTCCGCTCCAGCTTTCGCTGAATATAATCTGCTCCGACCCTGAAACATTTGTAAGTCTTGCACTCCACATCCTGCTNAAACTGCAAATCGAATGCTATAAGCTCTTCAAAAAATGACTACGGCTCCACTCCGGTGTAAAGCGAAATTTCTTAATTTTTCTTACGTCCGGTGTCAAGGGGAGGTAGACACCTCCACTCCGGTGTCAAGCGAAACTTCTTAATTCTTAAAATTTTCTTACCTTTGCGAAATTTCTGACCTGTTATTGTTTGTCAGTTATTTTGCTTTTCAGAGTAAAGGAATAAAGTTTGGCGATTACTTTTTTGATGTGTGTTGTGTAAATTAAAACTTTTTGGTTAGATGTCAGATACCACAACAAGCTACAGTACGGGAATAGCTATAACCAGTGAAAAATATTGGACTTAGTGTTAGACATCAATTAAATTTCTTTTTCTAACCCTAATCCAGAGCCGGAGGAAGGGCCCCCCGTACGCCCCGGCTGGGGGGGCGGGCAAAAATGGGGCCCCCGAATCTGACCGAGTACTTTTGTTACGGCTTATAAAGACGCCAGAACTGAACTCACCAAGAAGTGATTTCACCCGTTTCCCCTTTCAATATTCATATTTATCTAATGCGTCAAATAAATTGATCTTCATACGACCCATATGTTCCTAAAGCCAACCATTGCGAAATGCATTGTGAATAGCTTCGTTGTCAGCATTTGCCTTGGTACGCTTGCTGTTGTGCAGGTAACGTTTGCTGAATCCACGTTGATTGCAAGCATTTTTAGTATAGCCTA
>JGI24159J19872_10013865_pt1 | contig 10458 bp, 7 predicted proteins | sample Ectturendosymbi4_FD_19872 | JGI IMG/M metagenome (IMG submission 19872) | reverse complement strand
AGTTGCGTAAGTGAAATAAGAGCGCGAAATAATCACGTGATGGCAGAAAAAAGCTGCTGTCCGATTGGTCCCCTTGTCCGATAGGTCCCACACTTCCCCTAATAAAGTGATCCCGATGGAGTGATCTTGGTGAGTGACCTCTAATTATGCTTGTGAACCTGGTGAACAGTTGATTGTGCTTGCTAACGGTGACGACGAGAGTGATCTCGTCAGGTGATCTCTATTGATGCTTGCTGCCATGGTGTGAAGCTTTGCGCACATGCCGCTCAGGATTTCCGATCGCAACAGAACCTTGCTAGCGGAGAACTTCCAAAATATGTCTGAACTTAATAGCAAGCACCTTTGTTTTTGGACACATAAATTGTGGAAATGCACCCAGAACTTTTTCTGTTAACCATGCAAGTGTAGGTCTTCCAAAATGTGTCTGAACTTCAAAGCAAACAGCTTCATTATTGGACAATCAAAGCATGAAAATGGACCCAGAACTTTTTCTCTAAATCTTGCAACCAGAGAACTTACAAAATGCGTCAGAACTTCACAGCAAATATCTTAGATTTTGGACGCATGAATTGTGAAAAAGTGCCCAGAACATTTCTGTGAACCTTGCAAGTGAGAACTTCCAAAATGCGTCTGAACTTCACAGCAAGCACCTTTGCTTTTGGACACATAAATCATGAAAATGTGCCCAGAACTTTTTCTTTAAACCTTGCAAGCGGAGAACTTCCAAACTTGTCTGAACTTCGCAGCAAACAGCTAGGTTTTTGACTCATAAATTGTGAAGGTTCGCTCAGAATAATTTCTGCAAACCTTGCAGGACGAAATCTTCCAAAATTCATTTGAACTCTACAGCAAACAGCTGTTTTTGGACGCTTAATCATAAAAATGTTCCAAGAAGATTTATTGTTAATCTTGCAAGGCCAAAACTTACAAAATGTGTCTAAATTCACTGCAAACACTTTTGTTTTTGGAATGCATAATCCAAAATGTGTCTGAACATTTTTTCAATGCTCACTGCTATATATCCTTGCAGTGACCTGAAAATGGCTTAAATTGTGAAAATATGACCAGCACATTTTTGAAAAAACACCAAAATCGTGCTTTGTGAAAGTTCCTCCTGTGAAGGAAATTGCATCCAAATTTTGTAAGTGCCAGTTTTCAAAATTTTTGTTGGCTGGCCTCCAAAAGTGCTGTTTTTTTCAGCTAAGAGGGAACACTGGTATACTACAGTAGATCACCAATGACTCAACACTACATGTGTTTTTCTGAGCATATCAAGGGATTGTTCTGTGCTGTGATTTGATTATTATTAAGTGCAAAATCTTGCATGGTTTTATGATGCCATGTATGTTAGGTCTGACTATGCAGTATAGTATTGCTATGTGTAGTTCATATATATATATATAAGCACATTGCAAGCCCAGTCTGTTCATCAGTGATTTTATATGGAGTGTGGTATAATATTTGTAATGGTATAAGCATCAGATCTGCAGTAAAATCTTGGTTTTGGCTTAAAAACAGGTTTGCAATGTTTTTCATGCATGAAGTAAAACTCACTGTCTCAATGCTATTAATCCTTGTTCTGTGTTTTAAAGATTTTATTTGAAAATGGAGAGAATGGTATCTTGGCTGATGAAATGGGGTTGGGAAAATCTGTGCAGTGCATTGCAGTGATCTGCAAATTGATTGAAGCAAGGGTTAATGGCCCTTTTCTTATTTGTGCGCCATCATCTACAATTACAAACTGGTTTTTTGAATTCAAAAAGTTTGCTCCAAAGGTAAGATGTCCCTGTTACTATGAAGTAATAGTGTATGTTTTTCTGTCCTTGTCAGCTGGACTTCAGTCGTATGCAGTGACCAACCAATTTTTGGTTTCAACATCTGAAACTAACAGATCATGCACCCATTGGAGGTGAGTGTTAGGGACACTGCAAAACAACATGATCTTATGGATTCTGCTTTTAGGTTAGGATTTTGAATGTTTATGCCAGTGGTTCCAAACTGGGTTGCCGCGGAACTCTAGAGTGCCATTTACAATACTAAGGGGTGCTGTGAGAAAAGACGTTTTTAAATATATCATTAAAAATAAATTTTCATTAAATCTTAAACCAAATTGCAATGGGTTAGCCACCAGGGGCGGATCCATGGGGAGCGATCTCCCCCCCCTAAAACCTACAAAATAAACGTTTTTCACCATGATTTTGTACATATCGGAAAGACACTTGATTGCCAACTGAAGCATGGCTGCCAAATATTACTGAAATCGCCCCCCTAAACTTACGGGCTGGATCCGCCCCTGCGTGCCACAAACCTAACATGGTTGGGAAACACTAGTTTATGCTTTGTACACCTTTGCAGTTTGGTATGTGTTTAGGTTGCTGTTCTTTTGTATCATGGCTCAGCATCTGAAAGAGTGCATCTACTCAGTTGCTTGGTGGAACAACTTAAGAGAAATTCCCAACTGGTTGTAGTCACTTCATATGAAATTCTAATGCGAGATCGGCAGGTTTTGAAGGTGAATATAAAATTTCCTTGTATTTCAACTAAATACTTTTCTTGATGCTGCAACAAGCAAGTGATTTGTTCCTCTGGTATAACTCTCCACTGTTTTCTTTAATGTGTATAAAGTTAATGCATTGTTTATTTTAATGTGATTTAAATATGTATATTTTGTTTTGATATGCTTCCATTAATATCCCCATGGTGTTTTACTTGCATACATGTTTTGTCAGAAATACAGAAAGTATCTACCAACAAAAAATGTGTTGTTTGTTCCATAATTTGTGAGGCCAGATCTGTACCTTCAATAACCACTGCAAAATGATCAAGAAATTCCTAATTCTTTCATTGGTAATTAATATTGTAATGCTGGTTTTGCACCTTTTTCAATGTTTTACCAAACAGCTAGCCTGCAAGAACAAGGCATTCATCAGAGCCCTACAGGAGACCCACTGCACAACCACAGACATGCTAGTGATTTCCAACATCTCATTAGCTGGGCCAGTCCTGAGCAGGAAGCACAGCCTTGCCACGTTTGTTCACAACCAGTTGGAATGGTCACTGGTCGACCAGTCCCCAGAGCAATAAGAGACTGAGTGGTTGTGCATAGACGTCCAGGATATAAGATAATTAGCATCTACAAACCTCCACCCTCCTGTACGGTGCTGCAGTGCTCATAACTGCCTCATTGACCTTGCCGTCAATGACACCTTGCGAATTGTGACTGGATGCCTGTGTTCTACACCGGTGGACAATCTCCCTATTCTCACAGGCATCGAAACTCCTGAACTTCGTCGCAAAGGAGCTGCACTTTCTCTAGCATGCCATGCCATGGTGCCTGGGCACCTCCACTCAGCGCTCACCTGTCCACTGAGTGTGGGTGCACGGTGTCTCAAATCAAGGCACCAGTTTGTGCTCACCACACAACAACTTACCAGTTCATCTGACAGCAGCAACATACGTGTGGTGCACTGGGGGATCACCGATAGAAGGCGCAGTGGTTGGACAACCTTACAAGTCTCCGCACTTTCATCCCCGGCACCCACCCGCCTGGAATGACTCTCCCTAGAGCAGTGGGTCTGGCTTAACCGCCTCTGCACCAGTGTCGGATGTTTCCACTCCTGCTTTCCACTAAGTTATCCCTTTACTAGCCTACTGTACTGGTATACTGTCATGAGTCAGATGAACAGAGTAAAGCAATACCCACAAGCACAGCAAAACACTTGAACTGACTGAAAAGTGTGATAACTACGGGGCTTTTAATTGCTAAGTACATCATCTTAAAACAGTCATTCTTCCTGTATATTTTCAATGGAATATACGTAGTAACATTGTTTTACTAAGTTTTGAACCAAAGATATATAATTATATAAAACACATGATAATGGACTATGACATGTTTTGCCTGCAAATAGATGTTTTGCTTTGGCGCAGCATGCATTCTGTGTGATTATTCAGCAGTTCTGAGACGGTTTTGGATGGTTTTATACAACACGAACATCTGTGTACAATTTAACTGCAAATGACCAAGCACAAAAATGTTGTTGCATGCGATGCATTACCTTACTGAAATCAAATACAAGCAATACCCACAAGCACAGCAACTGTACATAGATAAGCCCCTTGTGAGCCATGCAGAGTAACAGCATGGTGAACAGGAGTGAGATAGATCAATTAAAAACGTTGATAACTCGGCAAGTTCTTCAATGATTGACCTGAAGTTTTCTGGGAAGATGCATAAATATCATGAATGAGAACACACTAGCAAATTTTCGTTGCAAACAAACTAGTGTTAAAAAATTTAATGGTGCTTTCACAACAACTACTCAACAGTACCATATATTAACCAAAGTTGTGCAGCCTGTGCACTTGAGTTGTGTCGATAGAAAAGTACGTACGTACATGCTCGATTTCCCTAAAATTTTCAGGTAGGATGCATTTTTGCAAAATGAACCTTCGTGTAAAATGTTATGAAAAAAGAAGAAGCATGAGAATAGTCATTGCGTTCTACAGATCAAATTCTTGAACACAAATTTCTTAGGCAAGGGTGTTGCTAGCGATGGGCAGCAACAGCAGTCTGATGCATTGTGAACAGAGTCCAGTTGCTCTATTCAACAGTGAATAACTTGGAGCTTGTTTGATAGATTGAACTCAAAATTTTCAGAAAAGATGCATATCTATTGGCAAAACATTTGTGTAATTTTTTATGGCAAAGAAATTAGTTTCAAAGAAGTTGTGGTGCTGTACACATAAACTTTCTAACCCTGCTGAATGGGATACGTTTTTGTAGTCATCTCTCTTTAGCTTCAATTCTGCAGATTTTCATCAAAACTACTTCAAAATTTCAAAGATGATGCACATAGGTATGAAAAATATTTGAGATTTTTCGTAAAAATGCAAGTGCAAAAAAGTAGTCCTAGTGTATGCAACAACTGTCAAAAACCTAAGTGTTTTGCAAAATGTGTTAGAGCCTAGGCCTACCAAAATGTTGCGGAATGCCAAACTGCATAACTAAAAAAGTTCTTGCTCATATCTGAAATTTTCAAGGGTTATGTGGGCAGGCACGGAGAACATTATTGTAAACTTTTATTGCAAACAAATGGGTGAAAAGATGTTTTTCCCCTGGCTGTCGATTTCACCCCTATTGAAGGCTACTTGTCTAGACTAAAGCCTGAACCTTTTTAATATAGATCGGGGGTTCCCAACCTTTCTGTTGCCGTGTACCCCTTCAACATTCTGACAGATGTGGATGTACCCCTAAAATTTCTCATGACAAAATGACAAAATGTTTTATTGTGATTATTCATAGATGAGTTTGACAATGAGCATAAAAGGATTTTTGAAAGTATTATTTCACTGATTTATGTATAAATATTTTGAAAGAAATGGTATGCAAATATATTTTTCTCTTCTATTACTAAATTTAAATTTACCCCTAATTAAAGGGTACATGTCAGAGATGATTGGGTAGTTTTTTTTTTTGCTATCCGATCCTATTCTGTTCTCCAAAAATAATTTCCGTATCCGATCCGAATCCTGTTTTGTTTATGCTAAAAGTGTATTATGATGCAGACTTATTTTCTCTTTGGCTGAAGTAGTCTTATTTTCTCTTTGGCTGAAAACGATTGGCTGAAGTAGTCATATGAGAAGTTTTGAACACGTGTCCTGCTTAGTTGACCTTGACATCTGTAACAGCTCAGTCCCACCTGCATGGACAAACATTGTCATGATTTCAGAGCTGGCAAGTATTTGGCAGCTTCTTGTTAGCATTACGCGAGCTGTAGGATAAACCTTAGCTCTCTATCAGTCCAGTTTTTCGATATCCATATCCAGTTGCAAACTCACTATCCTGCCAGATATTCAACTGGCATTTACTCACATTGGGAAACCCTGATATAAATCATTAGTCTAAAAGTTGATAATTGGACTGCTGACCAAGTCCACTATCAAAGAAACAGCTTTTTGGTGCTCAGTATTAAAAGGGATATAGAGAAAAAGAAGAGGCTAAGCAGGCCGAAGCTTTATTCAAATATTTTCATGGCACTGAAGATGCTGGTGAAGAGCAGGAAGCTGAGCATAATGAAATAATTGTCGAGATTTGTGAAATTGACATGACAGAAGAACAAGTTACTATAGAAAAGAGAACAGATTGAAGTTAATGATGAACACAAAATTGATGATTGACTTTTTAGTACTGCTACAGACGATCCTGATGTTACATCCATCTTTGACTATCGTGACCCTGGTGATGGTTGATATTTTGAAGTAACTGTGTACAACAAAGTTTAGTTCAAGAAGGTGAAAGGAGGCTGAACTGTATAATTTTCCAAAAGATGAAANTGATCAAACGTCTTCTGTTGTGTATTACAANAGGACACTGTCATATGGTGACAAAGCTTGTTGACAATGATTTGTGTATTCCAAGGTAAATGATTGTTTTCTGCATTTGTTGNAAGTTGTTCCGTAATAAGACTTGCATTGCAGCTCTGCAAGATCCTGGTTCAAAAATTTTGAACTGTGTAAGGGTGAAACAATTTCTGGTGGTAATCTGCAAAATATCAAGGAACATGAAAAGTGCTGAAGACAAATATTAGAACCTTTGATTTCTTTGGTAAAGAGTTCTTGGAAAGCAAAGCAAGGTATGATGGTTGACTACCTTGGAAAAAGAAATCAGAACGAGTAATCGAACTTCCAGCCACTTGAGTCAAGGAAAATATTTTATCAAAAGTGAACTTGGCAAACTACTTTGCAATGATTTTGGATTGCACACCAAACGTTAACCATGTAGAAGACATATCAATGATTGTGCAATTTGTTGACATAACTCAATTGTGAAAATATGAGAGTTCCAAACAAAATGTCATGATAAAAGAATATTTCCTTGTTCCATTTGCAGGGACTTTTTTAAGAGATTGTTCCATTGCAGGGACTTTTTTTAAGAGAAACACTTTTAGGAAGGCTTCAGTATATGGGTTTACCTATAGATACTGCCTTGTCATGGTTATGACAATGGGAGTAATATGAAAGGGGTGAACAGTGTAAAAAATATTATATTCTACAAAAATGATCGGTGATATAACCTTGATAATGTATATTCCACTCTCACTGTGATCTGTGAAGATTTCCTTCTAGTAGGCTCATCTAGAAATATTTCCAGGCTGAAGCTAATGGACTTGCAGTTGCAGTCAGCAAATTAATGTTTGTGATGTTTGGTTGCATAGTGCAACATTCTCTTCAAAGTTAACCTCAAAAGCAAAATGCTTCAGAGTACTGGCAATGGTTTGAATGCAGCTATGAAGCAGTTGCAGGCCACAAAGAATTACTTTGTGAAATATTGGTCTGAAGAAAGCTTTTAACAATTCTTGGTTGGCGCTTCTGAAATTTCTGGTCTTCACACCAGATGTGAGCAATGCAGAATAAATGTCAATGAAAACTAGAAATACCCTTGTCCTTAGAGAAAAACAAGCCTGGCAAAGAAAAAAGGAAATGATTGTGACAATAAGACACAAATGGAAGTGGAGGCTCCTCTAGATCCAAAACAAGGTTAAAGTGGACTTCTTTGCTATTTTAGATATGGCTACACATTCAATTGATGAAAGATTTACAGAACTTTGGTACACTTCACTCTTCGGTTTCTTGTACGACATTCGCAGTTTAAAAGAGAGGCCGGCACAATACAACTTTATCTTTTCATATGACTCAGTTACTAAACAGAAACAATACTGATAGCCATCACATAACAAGGAACCAATTGTCAGTGGAAATCAAAGTAAATGAAAACACAATTGCAAAATCAATGAATAGTGTGAACACGAGTGGGTCATTTCATTATCATTCAGCCCAAATTTATGAAATTTGGAACCTCATGGTTTAGGTTTGCATTCCTCTTCACATGTTTACACCCACAAATTTTTTGGAAAATTTACACCAATTTTGCAAAAATTGATGAAGCGATTTTTGATTGCATTGATGAGCAACACAAAAATGAGTATAACTCTAGATCTGCTGGTCCAACCCTTAAGAAATTGGTATCTATCCCCATGTTTTCTAGGTTCGGCTTTGTAAATATGCAATTCAAATTTACCTAAAATTAATACTTTTCATGATATCTGTGTTTTACATTGCTAGCCCAATTTGGGATGGATGCTGAATTTTTTTTTAATTTTTGCTGCTTTAACTAGAAGACATGCCTATCTTTCCAAACATATTATTCTCAATACTAACATTTATGAAGTTCTACAAATAAATGTAAAAGAGCTGACTCTAAACAAATTTCTTTTGGCTGCTTGTGACATCACAAGTGACATTCACATCCTATCTGTTACTTTAACAGTTTTGTGAATTGGTAGCTCATGTCTTCGCTTCTTTGGTATGCCATGAGTAACAGCTGGCGACACTTGACATGCATCCAGTTTGCGTTTGAGGTGGAATTTTGCAGGTTGTCTTTGTGTGTTTTTTTCATCACTGTCAGTGGAACTGGCAACAGAACTGATTTGAGAGGTGCTTTCACTGATTCTGTCAACATCAGTTTTTTAACATCACCTCTGCAGCCTGTGAGTGCGGCACAGAAAAAAACTTCAAACTATGTTTTCCTCAAATGTCCAATCCATTGACCTATCCATGGACTGCACTGTCCTGATGGTTCTGGGTGATGAGACAATTGAATGGCTACTCAAGCCTTGCTTGATGATCTAGTGCGGGCAAGCAGTGTATTGAAAAATCTGAATGAAATGATAAAGAAGACTTGTTTAACTTTTTGTTAGCATGTAGCACATTATTTCCAACCAGGAAAAACTTTGATTGATTGCATTTCCAGTTCCCTGACCATTGCAACAGTCACCTCATGGCAGGGTAGGCAAACTACAGTCCGTTGACCACATGCAGCCCACAAGAGCATGTAAATGGATAATACATAGTTCATGTTAAAGAAATGTTCTAGTAATTTTAACAATGTATATGTGTGCTACAGTGTCAGTGTGAAATAAAATTATCATTAATTAATATTTTGAAACAAATTTTAACTGAAGTAAACAAATGTAATATATGTGGTCCCCGGTAGCAATAAAGTTTTGTATGTGACCCTCCATAGAAACTCTTTGCCCACACTGCCTTATTGTTTGCATTGACTTCTTATAGTGATTTTTCAGTACATAACAACATTTAGATTTTTTTCTCAAATGCTTTGTCATTGAATCACTTTAGTGGTGCATACATACAGTTTCAAGTGTATCCAAGTGTCGTAGCCCAGATCTCCATTTCAGCAAGATTTTGTTGTTTCGCTGTTGTATAGGTAAGTTTATTATCTTTGTCCCTTAAAGCTTTACACAGTGAGTAGTTTACAATACTTCTTGCATGTTGCGGTAACTCAGAGAATGATTAATAGATGTTCAGCATTTGAAGAAAGCAAAACAAGCTAAAGATATTGCAGCAACTTATGCAACGACCAAATGATATTCCTATTTGAAATTCTGTTAAATGTCTGATTTTAGGTAGATTTCTTGTGATCTTTAAAGTTGGATATTTTCTGCAAGACAAAACTTACATCAATCAAAATTGGTGAAATTATAATACCACATTTGCTTTATTGAATGAAAAAAAAATTATTTTGGCAACTTTTTGCCAATGTGCCAAAATATTGTCTCAAAGATAAGGTATGAAAAAATTTAAAGAAAATTTTTAACCCCAAATTATGTGTTAATCCTCATCAATCTTTTAACTTCAAAAATGAATTCCTTGGGTCAAAAAATAGTAAAATAGTTGTTTTCATTGTAAAAATTCTTCAAGTTAGAGAGTTATTGCCAAAAATTGAATGTGAGAAATGAAAAAATGGTTGTGCTCGCCTCTAAAAATCCACCTAGTGCCAAGATTTTAAAATGCTGTATCTCGGATGCCGGTACACACTCTACAATGGTTCAAGAAGGGTTAGATGGTTGGCTCCCATATCCATTTTTGCTTCCTTGCTGGAAACAGCAGATCTAGTAACAAAATTTGCAAAGCATAAGCCTAGAAAAATGAGGTTTTGAAGTATGTAAACCGTAAACATGCTGGTGTGGTAAACTTTGACAAATTGCAAATTATGTGTTTTTATTTTTTTTTATTTTAGCAGTTTACTTACAAAGTGGTAACTGAACTGGTTTACGAGAAATGTTACTGCAACTTGTAAATGCACATTTTAGTGTGAAGCTTAACTAGGGTGAAGAACTGTCACATGCTGGCCCTGTTTGTAGGTGCCCTTTCTAACGTTACTAATGTAAACATTGTCTCAGTAAACCTGTTTTGCATGCAGTCATAAAGAGAAAAACAAACATTATGTAAGTGTTCTTTCTTCAATGTTTGCAATTTATTTATAACAATACACTTAATGCTGGTGAGCTTCCAAGTAAATTTAACGAAATTTGTGTCAATATGTGCTATGAAATGCTTTTGCATTTCCCAGGAACAGCTGCTAAATTTTTGTGTGTT
>JGI24159J19872_10013864_pt1 | contig 10460 bp, 3 predicted proteins | sample Ectturendosymbi4_FD_19872 | JGI IMG/M metagenome (IMG submission 19872) | reverse complement strand
TGCGACCCGATTTCGTGCTCGTCACGTGACCGGCAGCATCGTCCGACGACGAAGCGCCAGAAGGCAATGACTTACGTCGCCGCCGCCTGCTGCTGGACTCGGACAATCTGGGCCTTTTCGTCGTCGAACCCGCGGTTGCTTCGCTGTGTTCCGACGGGTCCGTTGCGCCTTTCCGTTTCCGACCTTGTTTCGAGGCTTCGTCGCGCTGCCGTTCTCGCTTGCGTTGCCGCGAAGGCTGCTCCGAACCCGACGACGACTCGTTGTCGCTACTCGACGAGCGCGGCTTCTTCGCGCGTTTCGGCTTTGTCGCCGATCTGCCGTCGCGACCAGCGCCCGCTTTGCGACTCGCCAGCTTCTTTGCGCGCTCTTCGTCAGAGTCAGATTCGGATGAACTCGAACTTCCCTCGCTCGAGCTCTCCTCGCGAACAGATGATTTTTTTCTGGCGGTCGATTTTTCAGCCTTCGACACTTTTTTCCTCTTGCGATCTGCTTCTGATTCAGACGAGGAATCTTTTCGAGCGCGGGCGTCATGACGCCGATCAGGGAGTTTTCTCTTGGAATGAGACATGTCAACTTTCGGCCGTTTCGGGACTTTTCGGGCAGATTTGTGTCCGGACGCAGAACTGGAACCATCTTCATCGTCGGAGCTACCAGTTTGACGGCGACCCGTAGGTTTCGATATAATTTTCTCGTCACGAGATTTATCACGTTTTGTCAGTCTTTTGTGAGACCCCGAGGCCTCCTTTCTCTTCGAAGATTTTCGTGGCGAAATATCGACCTCAGATTCTGACGAGCTGTCTGAGCTGCTACTGCTGCCGCTGCTGCTATCATCGCTTCCCGAAGACGAAGACCCTCCTTCTCTTTGCCGCTTTTTTCTGCCGGCTGTCTTCTCATCAGCTGCTTTCTTCTTTTTAACGTTCTTGTCGCGCTCGCCGCCACCCTTCCGGTTCCGCTCACACGCACCATAATCCTCATCCGGAAAGACGCGACGCTGTTCCGGATCGTCTCGCGGATTAACTCGTCCGCCGCGTGACCTTCGCGAGTTGCTTTCCTCGACTCGTTCGCCGGAATCATCGCGGTCTCGTCTGCGATCGGCGCCTTTGTCGGACCGCGAATCTCTTTTGGGCGACGGGTTCTTCGTGTCGCGACGCGAACGCTCGTCGCGTCGCGACGGCGAAGCAGCGCGTTCGGAACGGCGAGCGTGGCTGCGTCGATCAGGCGACCTGGGGGGACGCTCGTCGTCGCGCGGCCTTTGTTTATTGTATTCATCGCGCGAGCGGTATCGGTCGCGACCTTCTCGATGTCGATCGGCACGATCGCCTGCGGGGTTTCCCCTAGAACGAGGGGAGACCGATCGTCGCAAAAGAGGCTCGCGCCTTCCACTGTGGTAAGGATTTGGGGACCGCCGATCCCTGTCAGGGAATTCGCGATCGCGGCTGTAACGATGCGGCGATCGGGAACGCCTGCGCCGCTCGGAAGACAATTGAGACCTGGAGTCGACTCTGATATTTTTTCGCGCGTGTTGTTCTTCTCTGGATTGAGACGCCGTCCCGTTTTCTAAGCTTTTACCTATTTCTCTGCTGTCCCGCGCGAAGTTTCGACGTTTGGCGCGTTGCTCTTTCGCCGTGTCCGACTCTGCACTGCTTGACGAGGACGAGGCGGACTTCTTGCGTTTTTTCTTGCGAGAAGAAACTTCGACTTCCTCTTCAGAATCTGAGCTGTCGGAAGAAGATGAACTCTCGGTGGTGGACGAAGACGGAGTCTTCTGGCGCTGTTTGCGCTTCGACTTTTGCTTGCTTTTTTCATTATTTTGTGGAGGCGGAGAGTGGCCCGGGGAGTGTAGCAGTTTATATTGCTTGTCTTCTTGTTCCGGTTGTCCACTCCCCAAATTGCCGGAAAAGGCACTGCCTTTAACGTAGTCTTTGCTGATGCCGAACGCTTTGCGAATATTTTCGTTTTCCTTTTCTTTCATTTCGGCGATCTGATGCGTTTCAGAAACTACAGGTCGACCTGAGGCGTCCTCTTTGCCAGGGAGGCATTCCTGATTCTCCATCAACATCTGCCGGTACGACGAGATTTTTTCTTTGATTTCTTCTTCATCGTAACCTTGCTCTTCCATTAGAACCTATACATGCATCAAAAAAATTAATGAAAACTCAAAAAAATCCCAATTTACCAATTTTTATACCTGGCAACAAGTAAACATTCTCTTGCTGATTTCAGTGATGGTCATTCTTGAATACTATACGTTTTTTCAACAAATAAGACTAACACAAAAACCTGATTTGCTTGTTGTTTTGTAATGCTCACATTTCTTAGTGTTGTTTGAAACTCTTTAAAAAATGTAACATTAATGAAGATTTGACAAATCTAGGGAGAAACTGGGGCAAATTTCTGAGTTATCTAAATCTCCAAAAATGGCAATCTATTAGTGAGATACCAATGCATTGTTTTCCCTTGAGGTTCCGTAATATATTGGTTTCGCACCAAGCTGTCCCCCCACATTTTCCACAAAATTGCACCCAAGGTTTTAGACAGTCCTACAGTATCCAAATCCATTTAAATACATGCACCTTCATCCAGCACATCACTGCAATTATCATGAGTGTTAAGCCGAAGTGTCTACACAGCATAGTGGCATAAAATTGACAATAGCCATTTCTTAATTTTTTTCAAAATTCTTATTTTTCAAACTTTATCTGCCTAATGGCTTTGCATTTCACGTGATGCATTAGTGCTGTGACTGTATATCAAACATGGCTGTTTGATGTTTGCTTTACTAAATTTCATATATAAGGTTAAGGAACATATGTCTTTTACCTGACATTGTGGTGTTTCCAAACAGAACATTGGTACGACCTTACAACCGTTTTGCTAATTTTAGTGTTAGGAACTTAGGAAGCATGAATTGAATGTCTAGAAAAAACTGTAAGAATTTAATTTCACTGGCAGCAGGTAATTTGCTACATAAAAAAGATGAACTAATGAATGCAAAGCAGTTTTAACAAAGCAACTCATGAAATGACAGTAGCTTTTCCTCAACTCATAGTTCTGAATCTTTTTTTATTTGACTTAAATTATGTTCTCAAACAACAATGTAAGTAATTACATGCCTGCGAAATGTTCCTGATGACCAGAAAATTGAACCCTTAGCAACTTGGTGTTTCATGAAAGGATCAACAAGACAATGTTCACAGATTACAAGCAAGCGTGCTATTTATGAAATAAGCAAAGTACACATATGAGAAACAATTTACTACACAATAGATTAACAGTGTCTTGCAAGGCACAGGTGAATAAATGCACTTGCAAAAATTATTATGTTTACTTGCCAAAGCTTTTGAATCCAGCTGTGTGGCCTATTTCAGCTTTAACAATGATGATGATGATACAATTGGTGGAATTGCCAATTTTTGATGAATATTTACAATGGCAGAACTGGTACTATAGGCAATCATAAATTTTCACATCCTACAAAGAAACTTCAAGATTGTTATAAAATGATGACACACACGGCATACTAAGTGCCACTGAGAAGATCCACCCAACCCTTCATTCTTTTGGTCATCATATGATAAAAGAGTGAAGGTAATAATATGGAGCTTTCTTTAAAATTAGATTAATAAATCAAGGTTAACAAGTTATGAAAAGCTTGTCNAAGTGTATGAGGTAGTTTGTTTTTGGATTTAGCATAACCACCTGTCATGCAACATCAAACTGAAGAACATATAATAAAGTCAGAGAACGATGCCAGTCAGAAAATCACCACTTGATAGTGTTAAGGGCAACAGGCAGCAGAACGACCATACCAAAACAGCAGCATGAAACTACTTAAAAAGCTGATTTAGTATGCACTGGAAGCATGCATGAACCTAAATAACACATTATTTTTTCCATACTTTAATGTCATTCACACTCACACCAAAAGAGAGACATATCCGCACGAACTCATCATACTAGCTATATCAAAAATTTTAACACATTATCTAATTAAGAAGATATAACCACATTCGTATATGAGGCATCTTGCAACAATCTATCAAACAACAAAGTTACCTGCAACTCCATGCATTTCACTTCTACTCTTCGTTTCATATCGTGCATAATTAATTCAGCATTTGGTTTTTTCTCCAGTCTAAAAACAAAAAACAGCCACATTACTTAATGCCTGCTTTATCAGCATTTTGTATGCTGACAATGCATGATAACAATGCATTGAACAACATCTAGTAAATAGATAAACGAACAGCAGTTTAACCAATCAGTGATCATCAGTGAATTTCTGATTCCATATGTTATGAAACATTTTGAACCTGCCAAGTGACTAGGACGGGCTGTGCAAACAATTTAGCCTGGCTACACCACATTGTTTGGTCAGTTTCATGGTACTTCTACATTTCTATTCATATGACATCAAAACATAAATATTGCTTAGAAGTCTGGACAGCATACTTAACATGTTAATCTGCCTGAACAGACCAAATGCTTCAAATGCACCTAGGACTGCATGCAAGTATTAGAGTTCTGTGGTAAATCTTAGCAGCTGATGTACAGGAAAGCTGTTGTAATGAATGTCAGTTGTCAGTGTGCGCCCTAGCCAAAATCGCCTGCATTAGTACAATGCACTTGGTCACGTACTGAAAATAACCTGATTATATATTTTGCTTGTGTAACAGTAGGCAGACTGATAAGAGTTTAAAAATTAGGACTCTGAGATGGTCCAAATAGTACATTTGCTCTCCTAACGTCAGCTTATTTCTTATTATCAAAAACTCCAGATAACTGCATATCAGTTGCATGCCTAAACCACTTTATGAAATAGGATTCTAGAATCTCAAACCAAAACTATTTAGACATGAAGAAAATATTCCGGTTAAACCCTATAAGTCCCGCGATTGCCACAATTTTGGCGCTGGTTTAAAACACTTCAAACACTATAACTCACCAGCTGCTATAGCTACAGAGCTGTTCAAAACCATCCACCGATTCAGTAACTTTTTTAGTTTCGATTAAAAAAAAGTATTTGATTCGGGTGGGGGGTTTTCTCTTGGTGACATAACAAAGAAAGCATTTTTTTAAATTTTTGAACAACTTTGACCCCTCTGGGCGCCGATCCAATGGGCCATTTTTATGGCTCAAATTTTTTTTGGAAACTAGACGATCTTCTGCGTCTATAGAGCCCTTGATTGACTTTCTAGCATGTCTGGAACCAAAGTTATGGCCCAAAAACCCCGTTGTGCACAAAAATCAAAAAACTGTATGAGTCTCCCACTGGCAGCCAGTGCAGCTCGCGATAACTCACAATAACTCGCCGCGAGATTATGTTAGAGAGCTATTTGAGCCTTTGAAAGACTCGCGAAGTCTTGTAGTTTGTACTGAAAAAAAACTTTTGAGATTTGGGTGCGGGGTTTTCGGTGGGTGGCGTTAGAAAAAGGGTAGGTTAGGCTATTTTTTGGTTGTTCTATTATGATGTCATCACCTGGACAAAGGGCCAGAATTGTGGCTCAAAGTTTGGTTGCATTCTAGGCTGGAATATGAAGCTGTAGAGGCCCAGATCGACTTCCTAGTGTTTCTGGTCCCCAAGTTGTGGCTGAAAGACCCCTAATCCTCTAAAGATTCCCTAGGGAATTAGTGGCGATTCCCCTAACTAAATTCTGCTGATTTTGCCATAATTTTTAAATGAGAAATGTTAGAAAGTCCATCAAACCCTCCAAAGACTCGTATTCTAGCCTAGAATCCAAACAACTTAGAGTCACAAAATCTGATGGATTGTTCAACTCCCCGGATATGACGTCATCATCCAAATGCAAACAAATATGCATAAACATCCTCTCAATATGTAAGCATGCACACAAAACCTGAGATCTCAAGCTGAATTTTTTTTTGCAGTCTAAACTACTAGTCTTCACAGGTCTTTAAAGGGCTTGAACAGCTCTCTAGCCTATTCTGATGGCAAGTTATGGCCATATACAAACTGGGTGTTATTCAACCTCTGGTTTCCTTTTGTAGGGGTAGAAATTTTGACCACTTTTTGGTTTTTGTGACATAATTTTCGATCCAGATATGCTAGAAAGCCATCAAGATCTCTAAAGACTCGGATGATTGCCCAGTTTCGAAAAAAACTTGAGCTAAACTACTAGGTAATTGGAATGGCGTCCAGGGCCATGTAAAGTAGGCCTAAAGTAGGCCAAAAAAACAAAAATGACACCCCCACTTGTGACGTCTCCCCTCAGAGAACCTCAAACCCAAATGAAAAAATTTTTTTTTCAATCTCAACTAGAAGACTTGCTGAATCCACAGATGGTTTGAATAGCTTTCTAGCTCAATCGGCTGGTGAGTCATAACGTTGCAAACCCTGTGCCAAAATTTTGGCAATGCGGGTATTAAAGGGTTAAATTGCAGACTAGGAGACTTACTGAATATTTTGAGGGTTTGAACAGCTCTCTAGCGCAATTGACGAAGGAGCTATGTTGTTGGTATGACAACCAAAAACTGCTGGTTTTAGGCCAATTTCCAGGTACGAATATATCATACTCCAGCAGTGAAAATGTTAAACAAAACTTGGTCATGAGTATTGAATCAACGAGTTTTGGTCACTACCAGCTTTACACACAGGTCTAAATTTTGGAACAGACAAAGAGTTGGCATTTTAGAAGCAGCAACTCTCTAGGCAGAGCTATCTTCCAGCACAGATCTTCCTCCAAACTTCCTTTTATGAATACTACGTTTCTGTGCCGTTTCATAAACTGCTGACGAGAATAACATTGGTATGAAGTCCTTTAACCACCCTTTAAGTCAAGAGTATATTCATGTTCAACCAATTCGGCACAAAATTCCTCAGTTGTAAAAGCATTACAGATGCAAGTAATGTATTAGCAAGTTTTTGATAGCATGGCCAAATTGAGCGGTGTCTTCAGCAGGTTTTTGCTTTCGCATAAGGAGGTGGTAACGTGCATAGACGTCATTTAGATCCTCCTTTAGATACACTTGGTCTAATTTCCTTTTCAGATCATCATACAAGTTACAATCCTTGACAGAAGAAGAATACACATCAAGAGAAATGTGAAAAATATTTGCTTTTTACAGATAATTGCTTTTTGCCTGTAACTTTTGAACCAAAAATGCTAGAAAGCCTATCAAGTGCTTTAAAGACTCACATTATAGCCTAGTTTCCACTAAAAACTTGTTGGCGTTGGCGCCCAGGACCCAGTGACCTCGACCATAGATACATAAACCTACTGCCATTATGATGTCACCCACAAAAAAGTCAAAATCTGAAACGTTCTAATTTTTTCAATAAACTAAACTAGAAGACTTCCTGCATCTTTGGAGGGTTTAAGAGCTCTCTAGCTCAGTTGACTGGCGAGTTATGGTGGTGCAAAGTGACGCAAGGAAAGTGGCTCATGCAGGTCTTAAAAGAGAAATCTACCAGCTCCTTTGGTATTAATTTCAGACAAATTTTGGAAGTTATCGTCTTGCAAGGTTTATAAAAAATGTTCTGGGCAAATTTTCGCTATTTGTGCACTCGAAAACGATGGTGTTTGCTGTAAAGTTCTGACATGCTTTAAAAATTTTTAGCTTGAAAACAAGGGCAAGGGTGCGTACTGCCCTCCTGGCAAGCTAAATTTTTTTAATGAGCCCCCACTTAGCTTATATTTTGGTATTTAGTATTCTTTTTGTTTCTAGTAGGTTGCTCCTTTTTTGGGATTTTAGAAGCGTTTTGTGTTGAATTCAGTTTTTGTTAGATATCCACATCCAGATTCACTATCATTTTTCAACCTTTTTTTTTAGTTTTGGCTAGTGGGACCCCTACAGTGATCATTGGGCACACTTCAGTTAAGCTCCCCCCGGCTCAAACCTCAAGTTACGCCACTGCTTGAATAGCTTATGCAAAGACATTTTGGGCACATTTCCACAATTTATGCATCTGGAAACAAAGCTGTTTGATGCAGTATTCAGATGCAAATAAACAATCTTGACTTCCAGGTTTTGTAAAAATGCTTTGGACACATTTTTGCTGTTTTATGCGAACATAAATCTTGGCTGTATTGTTAGGACACATTTTTAAGTTCTTGATTACCCCATTTAAAAAAATTATCGGGGAGTTGGACACATTTTGACTATGAGTGCACCCACAGTTTGATCGTTGACAGTTTTATTGATTTCAGCCACGAGGTCCAAGACATGGCTTAGTGCGCATAGAAAACAAAGTAAGACACTTGCGATTTACTCAAGGCAGTTATGCACACCCCAACACATACGAGACAAAGCTACTGGCGACGTAGATAGAAACAACTTGGCCCAGTCCAAGTTTTGTGTGGCCCAGTTCAGGTTTTCTCTGTAGTAAGAATATCCTACATGCTGACAACCTGTCCATATTTTAAGGATCTTGAATTTGACATTTTTGATGCAGGTGGTCTTCAGTGCCACTTTATCACATCTGTTACCATTTAAGTTAAGATTCCAATGCTTTCAATTTCAATACATTAGCTTAAGTTAAATTTAGTTTGCTAAGATCAAAGCAAGCTGTTGAATATGCGGCCCTCAATAGTATGTCATTCAATGTGTGGCCCTGGTTAAGATACTGACATAATTTTTAGCCCAGTAAGCCATTTGGGTTGGACATAGCTGGTCTATCCAATTCATATAGACTATTAAGGAGTGATGACAGCACATACTCTTGTCAGAGTCAAGCACCCACTGTGAATGGCTGTGATTTGACTCCACCAAAATAGACACAAATGTCTGAGCAGGAATACAATGATTTGTCAGCCAATAAGTAGTGGCTGTCAACACCATACTCCCACAACACTTCACAATGCTTTTTCCAAAGGACCCGATTATATGCTTTCAAGGTTGAAAAAGAATGCATAGACATCCTTGACATACTCCCAAGATTTCTCAAATATTTGGTGGAGAGTAAGAATTTGGGTTGTAGTGCTACAGCCAAGACAACTGCACTGGGTATCCTCTAACTTTGGTTCAATTATCTCACGACATCTCTTAAAAGCACTTGCCATGTACTTTTCCAGGGAGACCAAGGAGTAAGATGCTACAGTAGTTATTTTATTCACTCAGGTTTCAATTTTCTTTTAGCATATGGGAATGATCCCTCAGTTCGCCAATCTTCCAGCTACCCCTCCAGAACACCAGGCCACTTGACACACACAAGTAACCCAAAGAACTCCCACTGTGTTCAAAGCTTTGATCATTTCAGGTCAGATTTTATCGCAGCCTGCAGTGATTTGACAACTAGGAAGAATTCGTCTGCAGTGATGGCATTTTCGTTCCCCAAATGCAGCTCCTGTGCATCCAATGGTGTGGAAGTGACTGGATAGAATTTGGTTAAGATGTATCATAATTTGGGACTGCCTAGGACAACCACAGAAACTGATAGCATGACCAGGTTTACATAGAAGCAGCCGCATAACTGTACAGCTTATAAGAGCATGGTGACCCTTTATAAGCTAAGATTTGCTCATGTATCGTCTGCAAAAATGGCATACACATTTGTACAGCTACCGAGAGCAATAGGATAGTTAAAACTAATTTTTCAAAATTGTGATGAGCAACCTAAACACAGAATTATGCTTCAGATATCTGACACATATATCAGTTTCCACTATTATAGCTAGAGCTTGACCGATGTATCGGCATGCGGCTTGCCAAGATATATATCAGCAGATTTGACGATGTTGCCAACGTATCGTATTAGCGAAAATCCACTGATACATATCAGCAATTTTTGCTCATAAAATTGTTATGCTGTTGCTCCACATAAAGTGTTCAGAAACCCAAGTTACTACTTCGCCTCTGACCTTGACTTATTAACGCAAATTATCTGTCCCGTTCCTAGTGTACAGAGCTTTCATGCATAATAAAATCAGACTGCTGGGCAACAGTATGACATAACATTTGCTCGCAGGTTTTGGCACGGTAAGCAGATGTTTGTCAGCGAACAAACTATGTTACGTGCTATTGTGCTGGTTGGCTGTTTTATCGAAGTGTTTCTAGGCTAGACACTACAGCCTTGTGTTCAGCGTGCATCAAAAAAGTGCCTACGTCACAGCAAGCAGTGACACAGGTTTGGGCAGAATTTGATATTGTATGGTTCCTCATCGCAGTGAAGTGATGGTTTCAATGCGTCACACATTGTTTTTTACTTACTCATGACATCTGAGCGTAGGCACGGCACAGATGTCTGCACAAGGAGGAGGCCTACTTACACGCAGCACATGTTCGCTTGTTTGGCAATGTGTATTTGTTGATTTAGAGTTACCGTATTTATTCAAGTATAACGCGCTAAATTTTGTACGGAATTTTAATCAAAAATTAAGGGTACGCATTATACACGAGTTATTTTCATCAGCACGCTTTATTTTTATCTCTTTTTTTCTCTTTCATAATCTTTCTGCAGCCTTTACTCATTCTTTTCGCTGCAATGCGCAATCTTTGTTTCT
>JGI24159J19872_10013862_pt1 | contig 10460 bp, 6 predicted proteins | sample Ectturendosymbi4_FD_19872 | JGI IMG/M metagenome (IMG submission 19872) | reverse complement strand
AGTTGACTGCATCGCCTTGAACTACTGAGGCAAGCACAAGAGAAAGATGGCAATTCGGGGCATTAACTAACAGGAAAGCAACCAGCAGCAAATCCATCACTGACTTCACTCTACTGCTACTAGGTTGCACTATCATTATATAGGGATAAGTGAACTACGATAATTCACTTGTGGTGACTATCACAGTGACTTGTTGCTGATGGGCACCATCTAGTGGCGACAATTTATTTAGATGTGGCGCCATCTTCCGACCGCCACACCTGCGATCATTGTGGTTAAGTTGATACTTTCGACGCAAAAACGTTCAATGACACGTAATGGTTGAAATCGTACTTGTTGGCTGCGGGAACAGGATAACTAATTTTTGCAGGCAAACCAACCGAAAATGTCAAAGTTAAATGTTTGACAAAACACATGGCCTACGTTTTTCACAAGTTTCACATTTGTTTTTTCTTATCATTGTTTTCGCATTTATATGTTCAGCAACAATGTTGACTTCAAAAGTAATAACAGAAATTATAGGAAATATTTGTTTCAAGTCGATCTTGACAAATCATGAAGTAACTTATGAAAATCTGTTAAGTAAGGACACCTGTGCTCCCGTTGCCCCCCTTTCAAAGAGCTGGGAGGCGGTGCCCCCGTAATGCACCCCCGTTCCGGCGTCCCTGCATGTAACACGTTTTTACTTTCTGTTAAGTTGGGGGAAAAATGGGGTTCGACAAAACCTTGGGAAACTAAGCAAAGGGTTCGGTGCGTTTGTAAAGTTTAAGAACCACTGGGGTAGAGTTCTGTGGTTGCCAGTTGGCAAAGTGACTTTTGCTTGCTATTCAAACTCATTAAGATCTTCTCGCACTAGCTTAGCATGGGAGCTGTACAAACTTGCGCAAGTACTCAACAGCAATCTGATTTCTGAATGACTTTGAAAAAAATTAAAATGGAAAAAATCACATTTAGAAGTACCAAACGAGATTTACGTAACAGAAACGCTAACAATCTTTTGTTGAAACAGAGATTTCTTGCTGTCCACCACGATTTCTATTGATTTAACAGCCAAATTTCATTCTTTTTATGTTAAGGAATCGGAGTTGGAAATTTTGGAAAGGTCGGAGTCGGAAATTTTGGAAGCGTTGGAGTCGGAGTCGGATATCTTACCTACGACTCCGCAACCGTGCTTGTCAGGTTGCTGACGATGCAATGCAATTGGACGTTCACAAACCGCTTTACCACTTCTACACCATAAAGAAAATGCCCCAAGTTACGACAACAGTGACAAAAAATGCGCTTCGTTGGCAGCAATAGCCAGGTATATTACTATACTTTAGACAATAGGCTATCCGCAGACTTACAAAGCAGAGTACTTCTTTTTGAAAAAGCATTGCCGTGGTCTTCAACAAAACCACAAATTATGACTTTATTTTACCTAGCAAGAGNTGTCAGCGTCACTTAGAAACAAGAGCTGCAAACGTCTGGGATGTCGNCCAATGCGATCAATTATCCTTTCAATGAAGCCTTGCTTGTCTTTCCTGAATTTTTCACGGTTAACGCTCATACCATACACAAACCAGACAAGTAGACCTCTATGTTGACGTGATTATCGAACAACTTACTAAAGTTAGAACACCACGCAGGCTTAAAAAAAACTGAGCACATGAACTATGAAAAGTCGCCACAGTAAATGTAGCTTTGCACTCAATACTCACTCAGAAGTCAGAAATAAACCTGGACGGTTAAGACGCATTCACACAAGTCTGTACAGACGTATTCTAACAAGTCACGCAGTTTTATAATGTGCGAAAAGAATTGCCTGCATAAGCGTAGTTTGATTAATCTATTCACTCAGGCACATTGCTCACAGTAACAACGGATTTTTCAAAGTTGTGGAAGCATTGCTACAGATTACTCATGCTTCTTTTTGCACAGTATAAAACCACGTGGCTTACCTCTAACAGCAATCACTGTCTCGCTGCATTACCCGCCAAGACGTCTGCGTTCAACTTCAACAGTCACATGCGGCAAAACACCTACTACCGTAGCTTCCAGTGAACTTTGAAGATTTATTGCCATGGTACTGTTACGCAATAAAGACCAACAGTTGAAAAATCCTTTTGCAAGTTTCGCAACCTGTTTCTGCAAGCATAGGAGCGGACATGAGTGAACTGCAAACTCGCAACTGCATGACACCAAAATCAGGGCCGTGGAGCCGGAGCCCAGCCGGAGCACTGTTGGATGGTTGGAACCGGAGCCAAAAACTTTTAGATGGTAGAGTCAGAGCCTGAAGTTTGGGTTCCAGTTCCACAGACACAGTTTGTGGGGCAAGCGAGTTGTACAAATAATAGAATGGTGTTTAGATTTCAATGAATCAAATCGTTCTGGAACCGGAGCCTGAAATTTGAGTTCCGACTCCACAGCCCAGACCAGAACAGTGAACCTGGCTCTTGTGCAGTGTGAGTGTCATCAGTGCCAGCTGAGGCTTTTAGGGGCCCTGAGGCACAATTGTTCGACGGCCCCCATCTTTTCATTAAAAACAAAGTCGCATGGTGTCCCCATAATACTCGTGTTCATCACACGAAATACACACTCTGCAACATCAAATGAAAAGGGTAGATATGCAGTGGGAAAATGAAAAGGTTTGTCCTATCATCAACTCAGGAATGCGAAAAAGTTGTCAGTTTTTAACAGCATGTTAGACACCGAAATTATAATAGTACTTTTCGTGCTTTTTTGCAAGCAAATCCATGTATCAGCTTGTCAAGGCTTTGTTTCCGTAATAGTTCGCTCTCAATCCTTATAAGCGACAAATGATTTAAACGTTGTTGGTACGTTAACATATGAATTGCTTTCAATTACAGCTACACTGATTTGACAACTAGACAGATATTATTTTGGCTTCGTTAGTTTTACCACACTCATTCTTATCCAATGATGGCTTCTTAGTTCTTACGTTTGATGTTAGAGATCAAGCTTGTCTCAAACCTATATGTCAGCACGCATGGCATCTTTTTCTTAATTTGCTCATCTCGTTTTTCTTGTTCTATTCTGGGTTTCCTTTCAGCAGCTCCACCTTTGTATTTCCGCTGCATTTGGCCTGAATCTATGAGATCCGTGATCTCAGGTACGGAGCACACTGTTTTCTCACAACACCGAAGGACAACAACCTTCACTGCGAAGTTACCTTTTCTAACTGACGTAGCTGGGCTACCATCGTAACATGCTTTGTGCCCTGCTCTTTTCCTCTGTGTCATGAATAAGATCCTTTGGGCAACAATCATAGCGCGTAAGCAGGCTATAACAGCAGTGGTGCCACTCCTAGTGTTTTTCCACTAGATCTAGTGTTTTTGCATTTTATCCAGTGTTCTAGTGTTTTTTTCATAGCTATCTAATGTTTTTTATGAGTGAGCTGACTGTAATTAATTACACAATTTTGTGTAATTGTATTTTGAGTAAAATCTGTTTTGAGAAAAACCGCTACGAATCACTGTGGTCATCTGTAAAAAGTTTCAGTGANCTGTACAAACAAACAAGCGTTTCTGATATCTCCAGTTTCCTTTGTCTCTGGTTTACAACATAGACGTAGCCAGGGGGTGGCCCAGAGAGCCAGGGTCTCCCAAATTTTAGCATATATAGTTATTTTGTGCTCTGAGAAGCGTCGTCCCAAACAAAATACTGTTGCTCGCCTAAAATCAAACATTTTGCCCCCTCCCAATTTTTTTACCCCTCCCCAAATTTTCGGCTGGCTATCCCACTGGTTTATAATGAGTTGCACAATGTCTTTGATTGCATTGCAACACATTTTCTGGCCATTATCATTGTCTGCAACTTTGCTTTTACTAATCAATAGTTTTGTAATCTAGCGTTTTTTTGTGAATCTAGTGTTTTTTTATCATGAAATCTAGTACTTTTCCGTTGCAACAGAGTGGTAACACTGTATAACTGTATTGAATATCAGCTCTCATGTTGGGAGCCCCTTGACTGCAGGGGCCCTGAGGCCTGTGCCTCACGGGCCTCATAGCTAATAGCGCACTGAATGTCATACCGGCAAATTGTCATTGCAATAATTAATTAAATCAATTAGATCGGAATTAGCTGCTGACTTTAGGTTTTCTAGAAATTTTTGGTCCTAAGTTCCAATTTCCCGAGATGGGGAATGTCCGTTTTACACCACCTGTGGACGCCCATGATCATCAACTCTTATTCACATAGAATCGATAAGTAGTTTAAATTTTTAGGTCAGTAAACTTTGTGGTGTTGGTTACCAAAGCGAGAAAAATGGTTATAGAGATACACATCACAAGCAAAAAGGTTTGGATTATATGTGTGTAATACAGAGTATTAGACGTTGGGCTGTCGGTGTCTTGCTTCAGTTGAACACTGTCACAACTTTGCTTAAACTTGGACAAGTGGGATTGATGCTTTTTCTTCATATCAAGAGTCCACTGTGCAAGCATGTGAAACGGTACTAAGCACTTGATTGAAGCTGTACCGCTATCAGTGGTGGTAAATGTATGGTAGGCCTGTAGGGTGATATGCTTTTAGGCCAATAGTGAATCTATCATACGGTTACGAGATTGATTTTCATGATAGCCAGCAGAGCTATACCTAAGATGGGAGTAAGATCATCGCAAATGTCTTTTACTCATTTTTTTGTTTTTGACTTGTCGCTTCAGCAACAAATGTGCTTTCCATGTACATGTAACTGCACAAGCTTTGCCTGAAACGTGATTGACATTTACCTGTTACTCGACTCCTATTCTTGGGATTTGAGTTGTCAATTGTTAATGTAAGAAGAACGGTTCTACTTCTAACCCAGTGGTTTTCAAACTTTTTTGTACAGCGACCCATTATAGTGACCCACTGTAACCCAACGACCCCCATCTAAAAATCGAATAAACCAAATGTAATACAGCTGTGTACATCTACTCTCGACACCTCCAAAAATGGTTCACGACCCCAGTTTGAAAACAACTGTTCTAACCAGATCGGGAATACGTTTCAGACATTGATTTTCTTCATCTCACTCACGGGTAGCAAATGCAGTGTCAAACAGTAGCGCGCAGCATGATGTGGGCCAGGGTCAGTGTCCCCTTCAAGTTGCGCAACTACGAAAATGCGCAGCACCACCAGACCATTGGCGCATTGCTATCTCATTCTCGCGAACTTCCAACATTCCAAATTAATATTACATATATATCGCATAGCCCTCTAAAGCTTGGAACGCTTTAAATGGTTGCGTGTCTGCATGTGGCGCGATTGCATGCGCTTCGTGCGCAACGAAACAAATATTTGCTCAGTGTAGAATTTTCTTAGAAGGGACGCTGGTCAGGGTGTATCTTCTGAATACGTTTTGCAGATAGAAGAGATTATTTGAGACGCCATCAATGTTCTTATTTACTGTGCAGCTTATGAAAAATGGTGGCACATATTTGTGACTCGCTTCAAAAGTTTTGTGAATTAATGATATAAAGCGCTTTCAAACTGCGGCGATTTCCTGAAAGATCGCGTAGACGTTCAACCAACAAAATAGCCACGTTCCTAACCTGCAAAAGGCAACCATTTTTGTGCGATACCCAACGATTGTCATAGAGAATCTGGGATATTTAAAAAAGCGAAGACTTTTTGCCGCCCCTCTCTTTGACTATCCCCCCCAAACTCCTGATCTGGATCTGCCACTGTGTGTTCAGTCGTTCTCAGTCACACTCTCAGTGCTGTGTACTTGTCATTCGTTTTCAAGTCAAGTCCTATAATTAACGAGTAGAGACAAGTGCTGCACTTATTTCGTCAATAGTGTATTTGCCAAGAGTACAAGAAAGTAGGAATGATTTGTTCAGACTGTGCTTTTCACTTGAAGTGGCTTGTATTAAAATGGCTTCCGCTTTCCTATGAATTCCACGTTTTTCGCTGAGTATAGCGCACTACAGCACTACACGAAACGACTATTCATTCATCCTGTTGTTACCACCATTGAGATTTCACTTAATAGTCAAAGAATGTAACGGGGACTTAACAAACTTGGTTCCACAAAAAAAATTATGAGACCTGAGCTAATCAGCTGTTTCCATTGAAACACTAGCCGATCAAGGTATTGTTAAGTTATAGCAATAACCAGGCCCGTAACCAGGGGGGCGCAGCGGGGGCGAAGCTCCCCCTACAAAATTTTTCGCACCCCCTGGGAAAATGTGCTGGACATAGTTTAAAACTATTGGATATAGTTTAAAAAATTTGGGCACCTCTCAGAAAACTTTTCGCCCCTCCCCCCCTGGTGTTCCAAGCTGGTTACGGGCCTGGCAATGGCAAGCACTGACGCTGAAGACCAGAAGATAAGGTAAATATTCATCATCGCGTTTGTGCTGCTCGAGGCTGATTCCAAGTTGATTGTCTCATTATGTTGCCAAATAACTTTTCATAGAAGTATTCGCTTTTTTGGTTTGTTTAGTACATCGTAAATTCTTCGCCGCTTTAGATTTTGCAATACAGTCCAGCAAAAGCGGATCTAAATGTTGTTTCAGTCACCATCTGAAAACAACAAGCAATAAACTATTTTAGGAACGAACTTGGCGTTTTACAAGGGCCACGGCTGAGAGCGTTACGGTTGCAAGCTCCAACCGTGTTAGATTCTTTCCAGAGACGCATCCGCAAATACTGATGGTTGAAATTTCCCACGCTGACTAACTTCAAATCCCCATTTGTTGTTTTCTTTCCATCGCTAGTTTCTTACTGAGAATGCGAAATGTGAAGAGAAGTGATTACATGCAAGAGAACAGCTTCATAATGCGAAAAACCAAGTGCAAGAATTTGGTTCACGCCGAGCTTTCCGTTACACTTCCCCCTGGATTTCTTGGTCAGTAAGAGACAAGTGATCTAAACTTCGTTGATGCGGTGGGCTGTTAGGGCAAACAACCCGTTTCAAGCAGATGGTTTTATAGTTTAACTGAAAACGTATGTAATGTTCCAGAAAAATTCGTTTTTTTTCTGACGAAATTCCAGGTTTCGTGCAGTCACGAGTTTTCACAAAGTTTCCCGAATTAAATCTCGACACGCGCTAATGTCGAGATGTGACCAGAAAGTAGAAATACGAAAAGTTAAGCGCCAGGTAAATCCGGTAATCGAGTCGGTGGTGGGTCGTGTTGGTGATGAAACGGTTGTGCAGGACGCGCATGAGGCGCGTTTCGTGCGAAACAAAGGGCGGTCACGTGATTCATCACTGAAATTAAACGTACAGTGCATCTGTCAAAAGCGCAAGTTGTAAGGTACGCAGCCACAAGACAGCGATTGCATGTGAAACCCTTATGATAACCACATACTGCACACTGTGATGCACATAAAAGTCAGCAAGACACGTGAACTTCACGTGACATTGGCGACAAATGGTCTGTCAATCAACCCTTCTTGCCAAAATTCGGCAATGGTGCTCCCAGTCTCACAATCGGAGCCAGCATCGGACATTTCCATTGCGTCAAGCTTCGTTTTGTCTTAAAAAAGTTGTTCACGAATCACGATGATGAAACTAGTTTCGGCTGGTTCTTTCTGTTTTGCCGAAATGTTGGAGTCAACCGTAGACATTAGCAGATTTTTCGTGTCTGGGGTTTATTCCAATGAGTTGTAGAGTAGATCCCGAAATGGTTCCAACAATGTGGCCTGGATGGAATTCAAAAAGCAAGGGAACGTACCTATTTTCTTAATAAATGTAAAAAGACGAACAGAAAAATTCATTGATTTTATAATGGGGTCAATTACTCCAGCAGGGTGACGCTTCAGAGAGGTGCAATGTGTGTTTTGGTGGGACAATTGCACAAAATTGCCTCCAGGCCTAGCACTACAGTTCAGGCAATATTCCCTTGCTTTATCAAATATGTCCGCACTGGTAGCATTAACATAACAGCAATGCCCGACGATTCGCCAGCCACAATTGAAATGTAAGTCTGATTATAACAGGCGAAAAGTATCTCGAAAAATTATGGGAGTTTAGTCTCGTTGTCAGTGGGGCGATTGCAGTCCCGAGACTATGGTCGGATCTTTTGTGTTTTGAAAGTTGTTAAAGAATTCAATCGGGAAATTTTCTGAATTCGGGCACAATTCGGTTTAAGGTGACCAAAACTACTTATGATCTTTTTACTCACTATATTGAAAGAAATCCTTTAACAGCCAAGACGCAAGTGCCATGATCTTATCAGAGTATACATTTTGTCTACGGAGTAGGCAGTAGGCATCTTTAGATCTTTNCAGCAAAATCTAAAGAAAATTTTTATTTTCTTGTTGTTTCTAACACAACTTTTGTTTCATGGCAACGGTGCAGTTTGCATTTATGAATGTGGCCTCTCTCCGTTTGCTGTCCGGCCCCGACAACCACAAATACCTTACGAAACGTGCATCTGAAGCTCATCACCTTCCATGATGCGAAACAAAATCTTTTATAGGTAACACTACCAAACTGGTCAAACACAACACACAACACAATCTACTTTTTGGACCTGTGAAGAAATTGTAAGTGCCAATGTACACAAACGAAAGTGAACAAAAAACATCTTATGAAGTTTTGATTGACTCTCTAGCGCGACCGCTCGGCTAGTTGTGGCCAAAAATTGCCTCAAAAGTCACTGTCCATGGTTGCTCTGACATTTTCAGTCAATGCATTTTTGTACCATTTATTTCTCTTAAGAACTATGCGAACAGGTAACAATTTAACGCATCCTTTATCCGAATTGCGTTTTAGCCTTAGGTTGAAACTTGATAGCTGAAATACTTGCAAAGGAGAGCGTTAGGAATGCGTTGGGGGCGCTGTGGGCTTGTTCCCTATGCAAGGACGAGACAATTTGGAATAAGCTACTCATTCACTGCTAGTGCGTAGCTGTATGGGCTGCTAAAGATATCGAGGAGGGGATCAGTACTAAACAAGCTTTTCGAAATGCTATTTGATTTCTTGTCCTCACAGCATGCTAATAGAACGTGCTGCAAAGCATCAAAGATTCCTTAAAACAGAACTGCGATAATCGATGTCAAGGTCAACCGTAATCAAATCACGCTGCTCCTTGCTCTAAATAGTACAGAAACTGCCAATTATGATCCCAGACCCGCAGTTTGTAAGTTTCTTACCACAAGTTATATACAACTCAGTAACAGTGACTCGAGTCTATGCAAACAACGTGACTTTGCCAAAATTTTCTTCCAAAGCAAAAGCAGCGTGTGATAAGACAATCCGCAACGATTGGATTGTTTTTTACAAACAAATAAAAATCAATGAAATGGAAACGATTTGCAATTCCGTTTTCACGACGCTGAAACAAATGTACAGTGCGTGTTAGCAGCCAGAGCTGTGGAGCCGGAGCCGGAGACCAAGCAAGTTTGGGTGGCTGGTGCCGCTGCCGGAGCCAAAAATTTTTGCATGGTGGAGCCAGAGCTGGAGCTTGAAATTTGGGTTCCTGTTCCATAAAGCAAATTGTGGGGCATGCGAGTTGTACAAATAATACAATAGTTTTTAGTTTTCAGTTGACCAAATCGTTCCAGAGCCGGAGCCGAACTTCTAGATGTTGGAGCCGGAGCCAAAAAATTTAGATGCCTGTAGCTGGAGCCTGAAATTTGAGTTCCGGCTCCACAGCCCTGGTAGCAGCTGAAAGATCAGCAAATCGTCGAGTCAGCAAGACAAAAGTGCAAGCAAAAAGTGAACACAAAAAGGTAGCCTAGGCCTCAGAAAATTTTGCAATATTCTTAAGACCTGTCAGGCACATTCCTGTCACGAAGAATTCAATTAGGGTGTCCCGTTCCAAATGACAAAAAATAGTGGCATTCACATCGAGGAAATTTTCTAGAAATATGTTTTAAGGGGAAATTGACATCAAAGTATAAGAAAATCGTCCCGCTTTTCATTATTGCGCATCCTACTAGTTGGAAAAGTACGACAACCTGATTTGGTCATCACCAGTACTACAGTGTTCCTCGCCAACTTAAATTTCTCGAAAATCCGTGGTTGCCGTCCAGTGAAAATTTCTTATTTCAGGCTAGGTTTATGTGAAATATCTTCAGAAAGCACTGGCATTTGGTTCTTTTTGCACAAACTTAACTTCAGATCACTTGTCTTTACAGCATACCAGTGAACCTGCGATAGATCATGGTCACGAAGTTTTGTCACTTGCGGATGCTGCATTTCGTCTTTTTTCCATTCTTGCGCGTGGAAAATCCGCAAATATCGAAACGTACGGTTCGTTCACTCTGAACGATAGGATTGATTATGATTTCCTGCAAATTTTCTTTACATTTGCATTTCATTGCGACATCTCTAAATAATCGCCGTCAATTAAATGAAAATGATTTACAACCCAATTCCTTTTTTAAGCTCGTTCAAAAAATTTTAGTTGGAAACTACGAGTCTATTATGGGTATTTGCGAGAAAATATTTATAATTAATTTGCACAATCTGCAAATGCTGCTCATGTTGTGAATTAAATATAAATTTTCAGAATGTCTAGCCC
>JGI24159J19872_10013861_pt1 | contig 10460 bp, 6 predicted proteins | sample Ectturendosymbi4_FD_19872 | JGI IMG/M metagenome (IMG submission 19872) | reverse complement strand
CGAGTCACTTCGCAAAAAGTTGACATCACGCACGGCACTCCTGAGGTGGCTTGCTGGGTCTGGCTGGGGTGCTGGAGCAACAACGTTGCGAATAGCCACCCTTGCACTGGTCCATTCAACAGCAGAGTACAGCGCTCCCGTCTGGTGCCGCAGTGCTCATACCCGCCTTGTTGACCCTGCCATCAACGACGCCTTGCGAATTGTGACTGGCCGCCTGCGTCCTACACCAGCGGACAACCTTCCTATTCTCGTAGGCATCCAACCTTCGGAGCTTCGTCGCAAAGGAGCTACACTTTCCCTAGCACGCCGTGCCATGGAGCCTGGACACCTGCTCCACTCAGTGCTCACCTGTCCACCGACTGCGAATGCACTGCGCCTCAAATCGAGACACCCATTTGTACCAGGCCCGTCGTCAGGATCTCGCAGCAGAGGAGGCCAAAAATCACAAGGAGGGGAACCATTTTTTGAACACAATGTTGGATGTATGCAGCAACCGCGGGCCAAACATGAAATGGGGGGCACAGATTCCAAATGGGGGGCGGGCACCACTGGTCTCCCCGCTGGACGCGCCCCTGATTTGTACCCGTCGCAAACAACTCACCAGTTCATCTGACAACAACAACATACGTGCGGCGCTCTGGGCGGATCACCAATGGAGGGGGAGTGGTTGGACAACACTACGAGACTCCGTACTTTCATCCCCAACACCGGCACCCACCTTCCTGGAATGACACTCCCAAGAAGAGACTGGGTCCCGCTTAACCACCTACGCACCGGTATTGGACGTTTCCGTTTCTGCTTGTACAAATGGGGTGTGGCCTACTCTGCGGCTTGTGAGTGTGGCGCAGAAGAACAAACCGTCGACCACGTTGTCCTCCAATGTCCAATCCATCGACCTCCTTATGGACTGCACGGCCTGATGGCTCTGGATGATGAGACAATCGAATGGCTGCTCAACACCTGCCCCCAGATCTAGTACGACCAAGCAGTGGACAGCAACAACTCGATCAAACGACGAGGAAGATGCAATAATTAGCTCTGCTTAGTGGCTCCACACAAGCAGCAAGTTTAACTGGAAAAAGTCAATGAATCAATCAGAAAACATGGAATTAAAGATGTAATAATCCGATAGATAGCGCCACTGTTAATTTCGTGATTGAAAGATCTAAGGGAAAGAGCAAGTGTCTACTAGGAAGTGCAACACATGTAATTAGTTGGTAGCTTAAATATAAAGTGGAAATTCCTCCCCTGATCTGATGAAATTCCTCCCTGGGGAGGAATTCCTCCCCGGTTGGGAACCACTGACATAGCGAGAATCTGAGCCAATGTTTTGCAGCAATGGGTTGTTACATCATAATGTAATAATTGATGCAGGTCTACTGTCCTAAGCGCAATGCTGGCAAATAACTCTAGCACGCTACTATACNTCCACGTGTTTTGCGATTTTTGAGCTGATTAAGTTCATGTGCTTTGGCTCAACACTCAGTTACCCCTACAAAGAATCTCTCAACTCTCGCCCGCNCCTCACCCGCCCCGAAGCAAGTTTAACCCGCACCCGCACGCAAAGCAGTGCTGGTCAACCCGCCCCCGCGCAGTACTCTAGTGCGCTGCTAAACATATTATAAATACACTTTTGCTGATATTCGTCACCCATTTTCCAAGTTTTATGAAGCATCTAAGCGCAAAATAAACGAGCATCTAACGCTGCGCACAATACATGAAGCAATCATCAAAATGCAGTAATACGAAGCATCTCCACGTAAGTTTTCATGCACAGCTAACTAGGCGCGTAGACAGAAAATTTAATAGGGGGGGACACAAAAAACAACCAAGTCTCAACATTTGAATATTTTTTGCCAATTGTTTATAAAGCATCATCAATAAAAAATGCATCTTCCTGGTGCTTTTTTCCTGAATATTTATGTTCAGATTTAAGATTGCAAATATACGTTCGAAGCTTCTGCTTTGGATCAACGTCACCATTTGCTGGTAGTAAAACTTTCTTGAGAAAATATTTTTGAAAATCTCGATGTTATAAGCGCAAGATCTGCAGTATGCCTTTTGCAGCAAATTTTGAAGTTGAGCAAGAAGTCATCGTGGTCGCCATTATGATTGTGTTTTAATATTTACAAACCTGCTGATTTGTACCAACGCTCGTTTAATGGAAACCAAGTAGCCACTTTGCTTTGAGACGACTCCCCAAGTTGGTCCACAAAACTTGCACGCATATAAGACATGGATCTTATTCCACTCTTGAGCGACTGGTTGATATATACAGCTGACAAGGTAAAGCAGGGGTGGCCAACTTGTTTTCGAGTGGGATCGACTAGAAAATTTCTTGATAACTCGCGATAGACCGGTCCGTGATGAAGTCACAAGTAGAAAATGTTATAAAATGCAATAAAAAGGAATATTGATTGAAAAATGTTATTTTCAAGTATTTTGTCAATTCAATGCAAATTCACGGCGATCGACCAGTTGAGACTCGACTATCGACCTGTTGGCCACCCCTGACGTAAAGCATAGAGGCCCTCAAAGCGTTTGAAAAATGTGTGGATTTTATGTGATTAAACGCCATGAAATGCGAAAGTTACACATGTCCTCTAAAAAACTTGCATATGTTTGACTTTGACCAATTTCCATCTACACTAGTGGTTCCTAACCGAAGGTCGCGACCCTATGGGGACGTCAAGAAATTTCTAGAGGGGCCTGAACCCTTTCATGCTCTACAACATGGAAAGTTTCTGAACGGGAACATGTTCCTTCCGTGCGTTACGCCAGTGCCAATTTTACGCCGCTTCAAGTTCTTTGGTTTAGTTCCGGAAGATATGGAAGTCAGGGTTAAGTTTCTTGAAATTTTGCAGGCCGAACCGAATTCGAGCCTGCATACAAACATTCAGGGGCACAACCAGGGGGCTGTTTAGCCAGCATATCAAGTCTCTTTAACAATAACATCTGTGACGAGCGTTCTACAATATACGCATGCATGATGCCAATTTTCTACAGCACTCCTGCCGTGTTCTTCTGCTATGCGACAATGTATATCTATGATGATTCAACTGCACTTGAGCCACACTATTGTTGAATGTGAGACCAAGTTTTAAATGCGGCTTGGTAGTTGCAGGCCACCAGACGATTATGATGTCAACTTCTCGGCCAAAGAAAAATAGTAACTTTTTCTTTCTGGCCATCACAAAGGTGACACTCAGCTGCTTAATCTTGCAACCATGTCTTCCCCTCACTCTAAGCGGCGGGGATTAAGTGTTTAAGTCTTCAAATAAAAACAACATTTTTTTTGGAATATACGGTTTATGCAATTACTATGCTTGTCACGCATGAATGGTTTTGATTTGAGATTCCGGAAACTTATGCGAAAGCGCGGTTATAGGGTTGAACCCAGTGATTCCCAAAGTGGATAAGTTACCCCAGGGGGTAATATGCAATTTTGTGGGGGTAAAGGGGGACCAAAACCACAATGTTCTTCCGTATTATGAGCCATCACTGCGCGATATTAAGAGCAATAAGACATAATCTCTACTTTGATTTGAGTAACCGCTCGACAGAGTTTGGGAACCACTGGTTTATTCGATATACAATTTATTCGGAGTAATCTTTATTCACTCCGGAAAGTAGTATATGGTTGCAAAGCTACATAGTATGAATAAAACAAACAAGAAATTGGCAAATGTTCGCGTAAGTCTAAAACAAGAAACTGCAACACACTGAGCATGCGGGTCAAGAAACCGAGAAAAATGGCGCATCTGGGATTTAAAGCGTTCCAGATAAATCAGTGCAGCACAGTGGTTTTAAGTTTTAAACAGAGTTAACTGACACTATTCACAAAATCAAAAACTACATAGAATCTTATTGAAATAGAAACTAGGAAAGTTAATCTCACAAAATTATATCGAACGAGAATTTATCGAACCGACTATAACCATTGTTTTTTTTTTGAAAAAAACTAGGCGAAAACACGCATCTTTAGAGCCCTTGATTGGCTTTCTACCGTTAGTGGTTGCTAATTTATGGCCTAAAAACAACATGTAAATCAATTAATCCCCTAGAGATATACCCTAACAATTATCGATAGTTGTTTGATGAGAAAAATGTGTCCCAAAAGTCAATCGTTTCAAAATGTGCTTTATCATCGCTTTGAATATTCCATTCATAAAATTCGTTCCGTTGTATGTGTGCATTCAAAATGCCGGTTCTGTGCTTGATAAAATTCAATAAGCTGTTGGGTAGATAAATACTTGTTTCGACGAAATGTCAGTTTGATAAACTGTCGTTCTTTAAGTTATCGTTCCACAATATGTCGCCTCTAAGACCCGGATGCAGAAACACAAATACATTAAACAAAAACTTCAGTTGTGAGCTGCAGATCGGCAATGACGCTACGCAAACAGTCCGCGCTCAAGCGAAAAATGACCAATGGCAACTGCATGAAATTCTGTCAGAACCTGCCATAAAGGCGTTCGCGCACTCACAAAAGCGATGAGTTGAAAACGTCCCACACGCAATTCTGATTTTAAGCGAAATAAACATTAAAAGCGCAACAATGTGTCTGTATAAAACATTGAATCAGTCAACGGCAATTCCCAACAAGAACGCCAGGTTTGCTAACGAAAACACTGTGATGGCAAGAAAACTACGTGGAACTGTTGATCCTAATTATAAGAAAGTTACTCTAAGGCAATGAGGTTTAACTGAATCGTAACTGGAGTCTATAAACCTTGAGCTATACGCATTCAGCATAGGAAGGTTTTAATTTTGATGAAACAACGTTTGAAGCTGCTGAGTATATTTTCCTAAAACTGAAACAAAGCTGTTGTGTCAGAGAAGCCGGCGAGGAATAAACAATTTGGAAAACGCAACGAGAATCAATTTGAGCATATACAAAAAATACAAACTGCATGTGAAGTACAACAAAATGCTTCAAGCTACGCATGGAGTAAGTGAACGTCAATTTGGTGTCTTGAAATTATTTTGTTAAATAAGGCTGCCGTATGCTAACGTTGTTCACGAATTTGGTTCTGAGTTTGGCAGTGTTGTTCAGATTAGGTTGATTTTGATATAGAACGTGATTTGGTGAGATTGATTCGTTTTCAGACGGATTCCCAAAAATGAACTAGTTTATTGTCAAAACGTAATTGTCAATAAATATCGTGCAAACAAATAGACATGCTGTTCACCGGTTTTAGCAGCATCACACATTAAAATGAAGCTTAGATACAAGAGTTCAAACAATAAATGTTATCAAGGATATGAAATAACCTGATCAGGAAACCATCTGTTGCGTTGTGTTCTTCGACGTTATTTCGGAAATGCTGTGGTATATCGGCGTATTTGTCGCGTAGTGACACGCTGATATCTTGCTCAAGTTTTCTGTAAAAAACAATTATGTAAAACGTTACAAATTATAAACGTACCTAATAAAACCTTTAACTTCACGTACGCTTCGACAAATCTTGCTGCAAAACGGTGATAACATCATGTCAGTCAACAACCAATATTTTAGTTGGATAAACAAAGTTGTAACACGATCTATATAAATAAACTAAATGACACTAATACACCTCATGCTGATTACTGGAGCCTTTTAAATTGGAAACCATACAAACAATGCAACTACCCATTAACCCTCAAATGGAAAACCTGTGCATGAATAGCATGTGAAATGCAAGCTTTTCAATGAATACTTTGCTTCAATTTCAAATACTCCGGCTTCTGATATAAGTTAATTGCCACCTTTCCACTTTCTTACTGATCATCGCCTACTAGTTCCAACCTTCAAACCATTTCAATTATCTCGTGTTTTACATCGTCTACATCCTAATAAATGTAACGATTTTGACTATTTGCCTAATTGAATTTCAAAAATTGGCAGCCAATCGCTCGCTACTCCATTCAGTCTTTTTTATTCTAATTTTGACTTCTGAGGTATTCCCTGCAGCTTGGAAAACTGCTACTGTAATTCCAAATCATAAAACCGGTTCTCAAACAGTTATTCTAAGCTACCGTCCAAAAGCATTGTTGCCTTCTTTTTCAAAAGTTTTCGCGAACCTTATGCATAAGCATATTTATAGCTACTTAGATTACCACAAACTGTTAATACCTAACAACTCTGGGTTTTGGAAAAAAAATCTACCCTGAAGTCTTTCCTGGGTACCTGTCACAGTCTGTACTAAACCTACAATTGGAATCTCTCTTCGAGAATAGTTTTCCTTGATATACCTAAAACGTTTGGTGATGTTGATCACACTTGCTTAATAATCTTTAAGTTGCAACAACTTGGAATTGTTGTTTCTCTCTTAAAACTTCTATCCTCATCTCTGCCGTCCTTCTCAAGTCGCTTATCTGGGCCGCACTCGTTCAAATCCTAAATATGCTTATTGTGGTATTCCCCTACGATCTCTTTTAGGGTCTTTGTTAATTTTAATCTATTTTAATGACATTCCTACAAACATCAAAGTATCTATCGCTCTCTTTGCAGATCACACTACTTTGCTTTATTTAATTAAGTGCCCTGTCCACTTGCATAGTGTGCTTACTAAAGACCTCTGGACATTACACAATTGGTTAGAGGTTTGGATTATCAATTTCAACCCCCACAAAACTGCGATTGTGACCATACGTAAGCACAGGAATAATCACCCCCTTTATTATTTAATAAACCTAATTCTCCGAAACAGATACACATAAGCATTTAGGTTTACAATTTCCACAACATCTTTCCTGGCACACTCATATCATACACTTACATCAGAAAGTGATGGTCAATATTAACAGTCTTCTTTTGTTTGCCAATATTAGAGACGTTGCACAATACAACACTCGACGTTGTGCCTCACCATGTTCACCTTATGATATGTATAGCAAACACACTATCGGACTTTGACTACTTTTGGCAGATTATAAGAAATATGTATTACTCGGCTACTAGAAACATACTTTGCGTTCCTATTTTATGGTGTACATAAAACAAGTGGATTGATTTAATTACGTAACGTCATCACAGTGGAAAATGTCAAATGATGAACTATCTCCATCAAATATTACATCCTTTGGTTTTTGTTTCGTTCACAAAAATTGGTCGCATTNAACCAGTGTGTGAAGTAATGGGATGCCTTAGTCTAAAAATACAAGGCAAAAGAATTTCNGAACGCATGCGTGCATTGACAGCAAGTTCTTTTTCGCAAAGCATAATTGCGCGTCTGGTTCTCAACCTGCTAAAGTCTCGTGACATCATTGTGGTGCTGCAGCGATCTATAGCTTTTGACGTATTTCCTCTCTAGCATTCACAAATATTTTGTAACGTGTGAAAACAGTGATTGTTTAATGTGACAACGTTAAGGCATTTTCTTCTGTTGGTTTTTCCTTACCTGCAATGCATTTAGTTCAATAGATCATATAACCGCATTATCCATATTACATTTTATGCCCAGACCAAATAAACTATCATGCAGTGTTCCCTATGCGCTACAAGCAGCTTCGCCCTTTGGAGGTCTGCAGCTTAAATGACACTTGGTCCTTCGCAGCCTCCCACTCTCTCGTGCAGTTTATAAACTGATGTACTTTAAAGTCATCGCAGTTATACGTTATAAGAATCATGAGGGCGTCATTCGTATGTGTGTCTTAAAAGCTTGTTTTTTATCATAATAAATGTAATAACGCCACCAAGCGTATACTCTCTACTACAACCATGTATATATTTTCGTTTTCTTTCATGTATTTGCGTATTTCTTGTTACTGCGATGCATGTTCATAGTCTAGCGTTATGTCTGTAGGAGTGAGGACGTTTCACAATACAATACGTAAACCTTTGCGTGAAGCTGGGAAATCGACATCTTTGTGAAACACTTTGCGATGAGATTTGATTGTATCACCCTTGCTGACTTACTGCTGTATTTCTTTTATAGATTTGAGAGCTCAAGTCCACTAGCACTTCAAAAGTCCTATAGGAGGTTTCTAGAACACTTTCTACAGAACTGACCTTACGCCTGAAGCTCGACCAGGAGGTTTGATTACAAATTTTCTTGTTGAAGTTGACTTTGTATTGTCCTTGGTCAATGCGGGTGTGTCTTGAGTTGCCATAAATTTCTTTTCTCTTAGTTTCATCCTTTGTCCACTAGAGAAAACAAGTTTGAACTTAAAGTCCAACGATGCAATAAGTATCCATTTAATATTACTATTTGTATACATCTGAACGCGTGTGCCCTACTGCTTTTTCCAGCGTTCTGAACTTCACACACCAATGTTAAACAAGCTAGCGTTGAAACGCAAAACAAGCAGTGCAGTTCATCAAATAAACTACCATTGACTGAAAGAAAATGCAACCGTTTTGAGGCATACACAAACCAGTAGTTGCAATGATTGTTTGAATAACCAGTGGTTTTCCGCCTGGGGGTTGCGACCACCAGAGGGGTCATAAACTATTGTTTGTGGGGACGCAAGCAGACATTGTATGTACATAGCTGTATTGAATTTGCTTTATTCGAGCTTTCGATGGGGATCGTTGGGTTATAGTGAGTTGCTATAATGGGTCGCGGTGCAAAATTGTTGAAAACTACTGGAATAAAACAAAGGGTGTCAGTTTTCGGAGTTATACAAATCATCATACTGATAAAAATAACCATAATGCTGCACTTTTGCAGGTCCGATGATTTTCTGAAGTGCCTAAAAATAGAAACAGAACGTATAAGAATTTATTGCTGCGGTGTGAATCTTACTCACCGTCTTGATCGTGTGATCTAACCGGTTTGATAAAGCGTAATCCTTTGCCCCGAGACCCGTAACGTCATATATGTTTCCTTGGCCACAGCGTTGAAACAAAGGTGTGCTGTGGTGCTCTTAAATTTTGTGATTTAGGTTCAGAGAAGCATTCAAGATTTTAGGGAAGCTCAGGTGAGTGTTTCCTGACCGTCCAGGGGCAAAGGTCCGTTGCGGCATTTCTTCTCAACCTGTAGGCTACGGATTAATTTTTGACGAGTCACGCTCTGGTATTATTGAAATTAAGTACCTCTAATCGAAACATATGTAGCGCTTGAGCTACAAATGATATAATACCCTCTTTTTGGTTATTATGAGTCAGATGTTGTTCCGATGTGGAAATTTGCACGCAACCTAATGCGTTGTGCACATTACTGAAGATATTTTGAGGGAGGCAGACCATGAAAACGGAGTTTATAAGTAGTCGTGATGTGGTAGATGCCTTTATCTGTGCACGATCATACATTGAGCCTCGACTATCCACTCTTTCTAACACGAAAAAGGCCCAAATTTCGCATGCATTGTAGCGCACGTTGTTTATAAATGTGCTCTGTCGAAATGTAACAGTTATCGCGTTGGAGAAGTTGTACAGTCGGTTGGCCACGGAACTTCTGCTTTTTTATTAATTGGGTCACATGACTGAAAAGGTTGGGAACCCCTGCATTGAGGTCAGAGACCCTCACTGGCCCGGTTTCTTCCATAGTGAATAAAAAACTGAATGGAATTCGTGCATTCTGATGCACGTGTGGTGGGGAATTTTCTGTGGAAAGGCCAACAAAGTCATTAATTAAAACTAGAGCAATTATTCTCCAAAAATCGTGAAATGAAAATTTGTATGAAATGCACGGTGTTTGCAAAACGTTTTTCCGTTTCAGGTTGGTCAAGCGATGTAGCAGCATTGATTGTCGCCTTTGGATTTCTAAGACTAAATGTTGCCAACCACAACGCCATTTCTCAACAACAAGTCTGCTCTGTTTAAGGTTGCTCACATTACGAAAAATACCAAATTACGAGGTGTGGTCTCTGTTAATCATTAATTTCAAAACTATTGGTTTATAGTTTACTCTCATCGCAGTTTCAAAAACCATTTCATCTAGCTTTTACTGAAGCAAACTCCGAAATTATGTCATCAAAAGATAGTTTCTGGAAATCACGTCCAACGAATTGGGTTGATAATGCAGACAGCCTGTGTAGAATTTAATTTGCGTGTTTGTGTGTTTTCCTTTAGCAAATATCGTTTGATTTACTCCTTCGCCTATTTGGGTTGGGAGCCACACCTGTCTTTGGTTATGACTGCCTTTTCGTGGGGAGACGTTTTTGTTACGGAGATGCATCATTGCTTTTTTGAATCGAACGGTTGCACTTGCGGCATTTGTTGGTGAAAGCGCGGTGCAGTGCAGATGCGCCTGAAGTTTACTTGCTTGGTCTGGTGCGGTGGAATTTGAATTAACTTGTGTGGCCGATTGCGGCTAAACTGCTAAATTGTCAGTAAGAAGTGTCAATTCCGTACTTCAGATTCGTTGTGGTTGTTAGGCTTGCTTCCATTCTATTTGAATAAGGGGATAGTGTTGTAATAGTGTGTGTAATAATCTAACTTAATACTGTATCAAACAATTGCAACTTGCTGCTGATTTGCTGCTGATTACTGATCTATTGATATTGGATATAAAGAAACCAAACATGATAAATGA
>JGI24159J19872_10013857_pt1 | contig 10461 bp, 8 predicted proteins | sample Ectturendosymbi4_FD_19872 | JGI IMG/M metagenome (IMG submission 19872) | reverse complement strand
ATGGCGTTCGAATGGCACGGATTGACGGCAGGCAGCGAACATTCGTCGATGTCTGAAATTTCCATGAATCATGGTACAACAACATAGTGCTTTACACAGTTAGCAGACTAAAATAGTGTTGATCAAAAATTATAACTTTCATTACCTAATTATCCGAGATTTGACCCAAAACTTAAAACATTATACCGGAATTTTTCCTAAGCTAATTCGAGAAACACAAACAATCACGTAAAACGTTTTTAAGTTTTTTATTCGCGAACTGACAACAACACTTTGATTCCTGTTTTAACGAACGGTGATTATCAAAACAATCCCAAGTACAAGTATTCTTAAGTATCCAAAAGTTAAACGTCCTTAGTGGCATCAGTCATGATGACTTCTCACCCGCACAGTATGTTCCATCCCCTGTAAAACCTGGCTTGCATGTGCAAACAAAACTTCCTTCTGTGTTTTTGCAAGCCGCATTTCCGTCACAGTCGTGTGAACCATCCATGCATTCATTAATGTCTGTTCAAAAAGAAAAGATTGAATTTTAATCTTGTTTCAAAAACTGACAACTTTAACACAAATGTTTACCAAATGCTGTTAAACGTCATTTGAGACACAAGGTGACCCGCTCGTTGCTAAAGTTAAGATAAACAGAATTTTATGGAAGAATAGTGGACACATTAGTGCTTTACTGTTTTGTTCATTCCTACTGCAATATTCCCAGTAATATTCCATTCGTGAATCAACTTAATGTACTAGTAGTATATGTTTAAATTACAATGTGCATATTTATCTGCACGCTCTCTCCTCATTCGGTGTTGAACAGTTTTATGTGTCGTTGAATTCACTAAAAAATATTTACGCTTTAAGTTAGAACACCAGAACAAAATACACTCACCGTCACGACACAGTAGTTCACAACAGCAAAAATATCAGGCTGCACGTCAAAACATCTGAGTTAAACACACTTTTGTGTTCGTCTGTAAGTTATTTGATTTGTTTGACAGAATGAAACCTTCATTCAGAGCAGGGGTCTCCAACCTTTTTGAAACCGAGAGCTACTTCCTGGGAACTGATTTTAAGCCAAATGCCTACCAGGTTGATACACATTTTAGAAATAGCCATATTTTCAGTACACTTTCAACTAGATATTATTATTAATGATCTTTATTTGTGTGAAGACACTGACCATGTTAAGGATTTCTCATCATAGATATCAATAATGATTTAACAAGATAGGAAACAAATAAAAATCAATATGCAGCACCTTATTTCTGTACTTTTAAGTGTTTTTCAAATTAAGCGTTTTGAAATGATCATTTCTACAATAGTCCTCGGAAACCACAATGTCCCATTTTCACTAGCCACTCATGAATTACTTTGCCCAATGTTTGCACAAATAATAAATCATGTGACACACAAAAATAAACTTTTAAATTTTTTAATCAATCTGATTACATTTTGAACTTGACACCAAATCTGCAGCATTTTAACTATTATCTTGTTATCAAATGTTACATTTTACAAAAACATTTAACAAATCGTGAAGTACACATTTTGAACTGGACACCAAATCTGTTATCTGTTTCTTTTTCAGTTAGTGGAAAGGCTGGCAGTGCATGTTGTTCACCAGTGTGTTGTGCTCTGGTGTATAACTTGACACTGCAACCTTGAGTGAGTCTTGGAGATGTTCATCAGTGAGGCGTGTTCTGTGTTTGTTCTTGACGAAGTTCATGTCAGAAAAGGCTTATTCACAAAGACAGGTTGAACCAAACAAGCTTGCATACTTCATAGTTGTTGTGCATACACCACTGTACTTTTCTGTGTCAACAAGGCACCATACGTTTGATGCAGCCTGCGAGTCTTTGAGGTGGAGGTGATTTTGCAATGTTACAATTTCAATCTCTATCCGTCCAGCATCCAGGCTGAATATTGCGCTTAACTGCTCAGCAATGCATGATACGTCCACGTTTATGAAAGGATTAAAATGAACGACATACATGGCTCAAGCTGATCCAGGTCACAAAACCTGTTCTCAAACTCTTGTCCAATTCTTTCTATGACCTGAGAGTACTTTTCTGCAACTTTGTCAAAAGCCTCAGATGCAGAAGCATTGTCTTTCAGCACTATCTGCACAGAGGGAAAGTACATAACCTTTTTCTCTGTAAATGCACAGAGAAAATGTTGATCTTGCTTTGAATGTATTTAAAGCAATTATCATATCAGCAACAATCTTATCTTTGCCTTGCAAATCACAGATCAAACTGTTCAGTTTCCCAGTAATGTCCGTAAAAATGCAAGGTCAAGTGTCCACTCAGTGCCTTTCAACAGCGAAGTGTATTCCCCTCTGGACTGCATGAATTCTTTGATTTCACCAAAAGTGACCAAAAACGAAGCAGATTTCGTTCCATGCTGAGCCATCGCATTTCTGTGTGTAGTAGCAGGTCACCATATTCGGTTGACATCACCTCCAATGGCACCTTGAATGTTTTGTTCTGTCAGCTCTGGAGCGGGTGCTGTTTATGATCTTCACGACGGGAGTCATCACGTGCTCAAACCGATCAATTTTGCACATAAGGCCTGCTGGTGGATGACGCAGTGGTAATGCAAAAGGTTTGGGTACTCTGTGTCATCTTCACAGTGAGCAATGAATCCTGTATGTCGGCCGATCATAGTAGGTTCCCCGTCTGTACTCACTGAAGCCAGATTTTCTAGCGGCAACTTTTTCTCCACCAAAAACTCCTTCACCGCATAATAGATGTCAGCTCTCCTCGTAGTTGTCTTTAGGGGCAGTAGTGTCAAAGTTATTCTATTGCGAGGAAATCATCAAACGCCATCTTGATAAAGACCATCAACTGCGCAGTACCGCTGCTGTCCACCGACTCGTCACACTGGATGATGAACCACCTGCACCTCGGCAGATCACGGTCCAGCTGGTCGGCCAAGTTCCCGGACATAGCCCACACTCTTGTTAAAATTGCACCTACCCCCAGCTGAACATTGGAGAGAGTGGAGATTTAATCGATTCCATGTTTCTCGTCTCCAAGAACAGTTTTAGCAATTAGCATCATCCGTTCTTTGACAAGCTTCCCGTCTGAAAAGACCTTATTTGTCTTAATCAAGAACTGCGTAGCTCCAAATGAGGCTTCGGTTGCTTTTTGGGAGTTTTTAACCTGTCTCGTGAAAAAATATTGCTGTTTGCACAAAGCAGCCTTTAACTCACGGGCCCTTTCTGCTCGTAGTGCACTGCCCGGCGGGTAGTTAGCATGGTAGCTTGTGTGACACGTTGTGACATGTCTCTCCACATTGTGCTGGTTTGCTGTCGCCACAGTTGCCCCGGAAATGAGACGCACGCAGTCTCCTTTCACAGTGGTAAAAAAACTCTACCTCCCATTCACCGTGAAAATGATAAATTTTCTTTCTTTTTCCTGCCATCTTTTTGGAGTCAGCCATGTCCTCATTTTCGCTGCGCCGCTTACTTGTCTCCACCTTGTTTGTATGATCTCGCAGAGCTGTGTGTGTATTACTCCACGAGGCTCCTGACTATGTTGCGGCACACCGAATCAAACACCGAATCACCCGCACAACTTTCAGTTTTTTCTACTCAGTCTGGCGGATTACATACGAGGAAGTTTAATCTGTCACATATGCCTATTCCGCTAGACACGAATAGAATAAATAAAGACTGTGCGCGTGTTTCATACAGTGCGCACCAATGTGCTAGATCAGTGCTTCTCAAATTGAGCGGAATCGCACCCTTGGGGGCGTTTTTTGAGGNGCAAGGGTGTCGAAAAAACCAAAGGGGATGATAGGTGGGCAAAACAACAAAAGGGCGAAAATGCTCAACCACTAATCGATCATTGAGTTTACTTCAGTAGCCTACTATTATGACTTGTTAGTGTCTTGAAAATATTAATTCATTATGATAATAATCGTTGGAGGTTGTTCCTAAAGCAATTTATCCGTTTAATTTTTACTCTGGATTGTCTATGTGCCCGGCTGCAATGTGGATTATTTTCACAAGAATTCTGAACGTAATATTAGCGTCGTAATACAATTGCTTAGCTCAGCTATTTAATGGCTTGGTTCAGCTATTTAATACTTTCTTTAAATAAAGTTCTTTCAGGCATGGGGGGCGAAAACGACGTGTCGAGAGTGAAAAGGGGGCGATGGAATAAAAACTTTTGAGAAACACGGTGCTACATGCTTGCGGAACCGCATGCGCTGCTCATCGCAATTGTTGGTGTAAAACACGGTAAGTGTGATTTAAACAAAAATAGCAACCAAAAAAATTAGATGTATCTCACTGGTAAGTGCCGCTATTTGAGCTATTTTTGAACTAGCTGGCGAGCGCCTCATATGGTCCTTAAGCGACGACCTGGCGCCGGCAAGCACCGTGGTGGTGACCCCTGATTTAGAGCAACTGTAGAGCAAACTGACTTATCTAGAGTTTATTCAACAAGACCATCTCATTCTCTTAAATCAGAGGCGACAGTCAGTTGTATTGTATAACGTTTTCTCTCCCACACGCAAAGCAGCAGACTAATACATGGCAGTAACAAAGTACAGCACGCACTAATACGTGAAAGAACACGGAGGTACGTGACGATAGTAGAAAAGCATAAGCTTGTTGGCGCTAACACAGTTACTTTGATGACACACAAGCATAGATATGTGATTTTAGCATAACATTCCCTTCATGCATGCATGGCTCCAACACGATTGTTGTAATACTGTACTACGATGAGTTCGCAGTACACCGATTTATAAAATGTATGGGGGAGTGGGCGGCTGCGAAAACCAGGGGTAATTTGGGCTACAGAACTCCTTAGTGCGAAGCCACTTACAGTGCAAAGGGAACAGTTCATTAAGTAAATGAAAGTAAAGTATATTGCCCTGAGTATATGGTAATAGACGCAATGCGGTTACATGATGAATGGAGGCAAAATGCTTTACAGTAGGGTTTCCTTACCTTTCTCTTAGCATGTACCCCTTCAGCATTTCGACAGATGAGCATGTCCCTCTAAAGGTTCTTACTTATGACAAAAAGGCTGAGTAAATTAACAAAAATCCACTGAATTTTAACACAAAGTTTATATTTTTAAAACTATAAAGTAGACTACATTTTATGGTTTAAAGTTGATTGTTGTGGCTGCACGACAAATGTACACCTTGATATGGGCAAATGTACCCCCAGGAGCACATGTACCCCAGGTTGGGAACCCCTGCTTTACAGCATACAATAGCTCTCAGCTACTGACTACATTTACCAAGTATTTTAGACTGATAACAGATGCTCATCCATATAATACGAGACAAACTTTAATTCGGCAATTTGCTTTACCAAAGCACCTTCCAACTCAGGTGCGGAAACGCTGAAAAACAGTGCAAGAAAAATCGTGACATAAATTCCTTCAGAAATAAAAAATAAACCGTGTTTGACACTTTTTACAACGGAATGTGAAAATGTGTTATCGGGGTACTAGAAATATTATTGGTATACCTATTTGGTAGAATACAATGTGCTTTAAGCAAGGGCGCTGATTTAATTATTTAACGCTATTACTATGAAAGGTATCGCTGTTGTATCTTACTCAGTTTGGATATATTTTGTTGCGTTCACTAATATTGGTCGCATTAAGCTCTTGTAAAAAGTAGTGGGATGCCTTTGGTCTTTAATCGCATTGCGAATATTGTGTCTACAGAACAGTGAACGAAGTTCTATTGACCGAAAATTCATTTCCCAAGCACATCATTGGACCCCTTGTTCTCAGCATTCTTAATGTAGAAAATGTGCATTTTCTTTGTTTCCCACCCCTGGACGTATATTGTGCTGCGCGTCTGATTAGCATTCTCCGCCACTGGCGCTCTTGGCCGCCTTCTTTCGTTGTAATTAGTAGCACTGTCCGTTCACTAGTAGCACTGTCCGTTCACTAGTAGCACTGTCCGTTCAGTGGTAAGTTTGACATGAGCGCGGCTGGTCGTGTTGAGGAGCTGCCTTGTTCCTAAGTTGATTTATTTGAATAAGCTCGCCGAACGTTAAGGATCTTACCAATGCAAAGAAAAATCCTGTCATTTTTCGTTTGTATGTTAAGAGTGAGACTCTACGTTGACGAAACTGTGAAAGGCACATGATTTGGTGAGTATTTGGTTTATTTTTGGTTGTGTAGGCAAAGAAATTTCGCTCACAAATGTCCTTTCTTTATATAGAAAACATCGACACTCAATTATTGCTTGGCATCCTGACTTAATGCAGGATTATTCAACTGTTGAGAAACCCAGTTGCAAATTCAATGATACCGTTGCAGCGCTGCACTAGTCCATAACTGTCGACGCATTTCCTCGTTAGCTATCACGAATAATTCCAAAATATGTGAAAATACCAAACGCCGTCAGTAGCAATGCTATACCAATTTTCTGGAGGTTGAACTTGCCTGCGAAGAAGTATTTTGCTTCCATTAATCTTATAACCGGGTTGCATATATTAAAATTGAACGTACTCGGAGCAAAATACTGTACTTTCACACATTTACTGAACTGTTCCCTTTACACTGTAAGTGGCTTCGCCCTAAGGACTGTATCCCAAATTACCCATGGTCTTCGCAGCCTCCCACTTCCCCATGCATTTTATAAACTGGTCGTTGTACAGGAACTCATCGTGGCACTGTATCACAACCTTGTTGGCATCATCCATGCCTTAATAAAACCACATCTGTGCGTTCATCAAAGTAATTGCGTTAGCACCAACAACGTATGCTTTTCTGCAATCGCCACTTATCTATTTTCGTGTTCTTTCACGTATTTGCGCGTGCGGTACTTTGTTGCTGCCATGCATGCATAAAGTCTACTGCGTTGCCTGTGGAAGTGAAAATTATACAATACGATTAACTGCCGTTACAAATGGGGACCTCTGATTTCAAAGAATGAGATGGTCTTCTTGAAAAAAATCCAAACGAGACAGTTTGCTCTAAATCAGTGTTTCCCAAGCGGGGTGCTACGAGCTAATATGTTTTTCAATATATCATTAAAATACTTAATCAAAATGTCATCAAACCTTACGCAAATTGTTAGGGGTTCGCCACACAGGGCCCCAAATTATATTTTTCTGCTGTAGGGTGCCTCAAGCCTGAAAAGGTGGGGAAGCGCTGCTCTAAATGAAGCGTTCTTTCTGCTAAGCAAGCAAAATAAACTGCAACCGAACAGAAAAGAACCTTGCAGTGTGTTTTACTCCGCTGTTTTAACGTGCAACCTGATATTTTTGCTGTTAACTGCTCTGTTGTAACGGTGAGTGACCGTATCTTGTTCGGGCGTCCTAACTTAGAGCGCAACTATTTAGTGAATACGATGACACAAAACTGATCAACACGGAATGGGGTGAGTGAACGCAGAATAATATGCATATTGTGTCATAAATCACGCCAAAACGGTTATAGATATCTGAATAATACGTCACATTGTGACGTTACAAATAGCGCGCATCCAGCATTAACAATGACCACCATACACCACCGGTTTCAGCAGCATTCAACTTCTAGCCTTCATCAGGGCAAACAACGTGCAATGAAAACAAGTGAGAAACACCTCTGGTACGATTTTTCCTTGTTCGTTTCACAAACTNCTAATAAACTTCAAAACCCCTACCAACCCCTTTTCTAAATGAAAGTTATATCATATTGTACAAAACATTAGATTTTTACATCCACCCGAATAGCTATGAAAATGGAAAAACTTTTTTATATCAAAGCAACCACCGCAAGGATTCTTGCACTCACGATAAATTCCCTTCTCTGCAAAGATTGGGAAAATTAAGCTCAACAACCTGGGCGTAATTTGCGCAGATTAATAGACCTACACATAATCTGCTCCAACTATCACAGATAAAAATGAATCAAATTTTTGTTCGTTTGTTTTTCTACAAACGTTTTCAAAATTGTATGTGGATTTCTATCAATGTACATCGTTTTTAATTTCAAGTGGAAAAAAAAGTCTGGCATGCCCGTTTTTATTGCCCAAAAATATTGAATTTATGTTTATTTTCTTCTTCACTGTTTGTTGAACTTGACCATCCCAATGATTTAAGGATCATTTGAAAAACTAATATCAATCAAACAGCTACGATATTTGATGCAATGAATGCCTTTAACTTTCATTCCATTTTAAATGCTTCACCTGTAAAATTCTGAGTTTGCAGCACTGCTTGCAGGCAAGCATACAATTTGAAGTTAATGTTACCAGTGTAATTGAAAATTTAGAATCTTATTGCTTTTAGTTTTACCTAAACAACTTTTCACTCCAACTCTTTCACGCGAGTAAAAATCTGGCTTCAAACACTCGTTAAGATGTTGATGAAAAAAGCAATTTATTTCAGATTCTTCAGTTTCGTCCAAGATTTGAATGATGGCATTGTTCACAAACCATAAAACATAATTGCAATTAAAATTTGCTGCAAGTTTTAATGGATTTTTCCGTTCTTCAGATATATATCTTAAATGCGAATTCGATTTCATTGCGTGGAAAATCGATATTCAGTGTGCAATCAATACTAGACGCAAGAGTTACTATGCAGATTCTTCACCTGAAGCTCATGTAAATTAAATTTCCGTAAGAATACCAAATACCAGCACTCTTAAGTATCCTAAAGTTAAACTACACTAGTGGTGTCAGTCATGTTGACTTCTTACCCACACAAGTTTTTCCGTTGCCTGTGAAACCTGGCTTGCATGTGCAAACAAAACTTCCTTTTGTGTTTGTGCAATTCGCATTTCCGTCACAGTCGTGTGAACCATCCATGCATTCATTAATGTCTGTTCAAAAAGAAAAAATTGAACTTTAATCTTGTTTCGGAAATTGACAACTTTAACACAAATGCAAATAGTCTCCAAGGGCGACACAGTAAAATTAAATCGCAAAGTTTTTTTTCCAGAAAATTAATTTCGCGTCATTTTCCCATCTTCAGTCCTGCAATATGCAAGCAAAAGCTCATGGTCGACATAATGAAAAACTAAAGCAAGATTAAGAAAAAGCACAATAGCTGTGGTTTCAAACACACGATATGACTATAGAATAGATGCTGAATGCGAAAAATGACGTCAATTGCGGAACGGTTATCTTGATGGAGTGCGGTGACGAGACAAGCAAAAAAATGTCGGCGCTATGAACTGCTGGTCACCGTTACTGGGCAGTGAATTGCGTAACATGTTTCGTTTTATAAGTGTTTTTCTTGCTCGACCAGTTGTAAGTATTTCACTTGGTTCAGTATTTGTCAAAGATCTCTGCAAGGCTGATTCAGCAACGATTTCCTCTCCGTGTCGTCGAAAATGTGAAGCTCTAAGTTCCATGCGAGCTTTCGAGGAATCAGCCTGCCGTGCTCTGCTTAAACAAGTTTGCGATGATTCAGACCAAAGGATCAAGTGGGGGGTTGGGGTTAAAACCCCCCACTTGAATGAGTTTGATATGTTATTGCCTGCGCAATAGAGATTAATTGTTTTCGCATACTTTTTGCTTGTTAAATTTGTCGACTTAATGCAAATACCACGGAATGAATTCGCATGCTAATTTCAAGAAACAGTGTAAATGGGCCAAAAAGTAATAATTAGGTTTTGGGGGGAATCTGGGTTATCGTCTGCATCCATGGAACCATCTCATCACTTTTTGCAGATCTTGCGTACACATCGTACACTGCTCATGTTTAAGATTGTGTTCGGCGATAGTCCACTTTATCCGAAACAATTGTCTTTATTTTGTCTGTTATGGCCGATCAGCGCATGGGCTGACCGCTATGGCTACATTTCCAATTTCTGTAGCATGATACACGAGCTCAAAAACAGCAGTTGTTAAGGGGAACAATCAAACACCCATCACCGTTACATTGGGAAGGGCTCATTTAAAACGGTGAATCCCGTTTTTTAGCCCTTTCACGAACTTCCAACATCAGGCCTAGTAATTAATGCTTTTGGTTTGTTTAAATGCCTGTTCTCCATATCCGGTATACCATTTGAATGGTCTTTCATTTTCACATGCCAGTTTTTACAATTTGAAATTCAGTAAAACATATGTTTCTCGTTTGGTCACATCGTTTCATAGTTTATCAAATCGAAAGTTAATCGAAACAAATGTAGAACAAACATCTAATGAAAATTTGCATTCCACCTGTTCGTCTGCAAGGGCCTTTAAAGTAGCATTTGAAAAAATGTATCACTTGTCTTTTTTGACCAGACGTTGAAGATCACAAATGTGAAATATTTGAAGTGCAACGATCAAACATGGCAAAAGTTCGGGTTAGATCAAACATGGATTAAAGTATGCAAGCAAACTGATTGGAAACCAGATATTTTCTTCTATTCGATAAAACGCTCGTTTAAGATAAAACTTGAAATTGTTTTAAGTGCAGACCTTAAGCGTTGATGTCCAAAAAACTTTATGGTTAGTTACGATAGTTATTATTGCTCATTTCAGAGTCTTATCTGCTCACAT
>JGI24159J19872_10013856_pt1 | contig 10461 bp, 8 predicted proteins | sample Ectturendosymbi4_FD_19872 | JGI IMG/M metagenome (IMG submission 19872) | reverse complement strand
TGAATGACTTCAGACATGTAAACCGAACGGTACAATGACGTCAGAACGGGCTGTCTTGTTTTGGCGGACCGTCGCTTGACATGTAAACGTAGTAAATGTGTAGTGCAATACTCACAGCAGGCCATTTTTCATATTTAATCGCTGTATAATCGCGGAATGTATGTATTCTAAGGAAATAAAAATGCATGTTTTAGCTATTAATTTAATTAGAAGCAGTTTGCTATGATCAATTACTTAAATACCATAAAGTTGTGAACTCCATAATTATGTCTATATTTGCTGACAGTATAAGTTTGTTCTCTGGAAATGAGATGCGCAATCAAAACCGTATGCTTACCGAAAAAATGAATATACAAAGATTGTGAAGCTTAACCCAAGGATTGACAAGGAGCAGCCAACTGCACTGGCGATTCCAAGAGCAAAACCTGAAGGCAGAATTTTCACGCTCTGTAAACCAAAGGTATCAAACTCATTGGAGAAAAAGAACCGAGTGAAAGTAAAGTGTTTCAATGCAGTATTTCGTAAGCCAACAATGCTGACCACCAATCCAAGTTAGTGGCTGCTTCGATGTGTTGTTTATAGTCTAAAATGTTGCTCACTTTTAATCAAAATGTGTGAGGAAGTGTCCAAAACTGATTTTGAAAATTTCTAACAAATTACTTCGATATCATTTCTTTGTCATGGAACCACTACACTATGGAATATTTCGACAATGATCACATTACCGTTTGTAGTACGGTAAAAACAACCACATGTACCGAAACACAGCTTTCCATCGAAATGTAGAGTAGTTGAAAAACATTACATATTTATCAAGTCTACTCAAGAAATAAAAGAACGCTTATCGTCTATTACAAAAATCTTACCACAATCATGGCGAAGTTGGCTATCCGGTTGCACTTGCACCGAGGTGGGTTACTTCCAAGAACCAGAGTGCACCCGTCAGGGACCCACGTCTGCTTTATCTCGTTCCAGGTGACGCACTGCGTTCTTGTGACTGTTTCCTGACATAGAAAAATGAATGAAACGCTAGAAGGAATACCCTACTAATAAATTGTTTTAAGTCTGAAAACACAGACAAAAAGTTAACTATTCACAGCTTATACGATACAATTGATAAAAGAAGGTTGCTTTTAGCATTGCACTTGTTTTCAAAACTTAAAACATCTTCCTTCAGCACGAAATAGAAGTATCATGACTAAGCTTCAAATAATTTAAGCAAGCAGAGCTCCGTTTGTAAACTTTGTTGAAATTTTTAAATCTTTGTATGCAATCTCCGAAGATAAACTTTTATAAGATGGCGACTGGTCAGGGGAAAATCTATCACAATAGACTTCCAAGCAATTGTTTGCCCAGCGGTGATGTTGCTGTCAACGTTCAAAGACAATTCTGCTTATAACTAAAACAGTGCTTAACCCTTTTCGAAAAAAAAGTAACGAATCTGAAGGTAGGGTATTATCTGAGCAATTATGACTACTTAAAGAAGATACTAATTAGTCACCTTTAAAGGATTGCTTGGTAGGTGTACTGCTCCTTGTCGAGACGTGATGTGGTTAAAAGTAACAAACAAATCTGCTACTAAATTCGACACGTCAAATCCTTCGATGCTTATCTTTATAATCTAGGCACAAGTAAGTTTCTTGTTATGTTTACGTAAAACCTGTGACGGTAAACGAAAATCCTACAGTATTTTCCAGTAAATCAAATCGGTAACAGATATCACAAGATATTGATAAACGACAGGAAATCACATTCAATTTGAATAAAACTTAAAACCAACATTTTATAACCCATCGTGTGACAAATGTTTAACATTAGTTTTAAAAAATTCAGCCCAGCCAAATACTTTGACTCTAACTTACACAAGTTTTCAAACTCTTCGTGTTTCATCCGCAATTCCAAACTTTACATTTGGCACACGTTTTTACCTGTGAGACCGATTCATTGGATGGAAAAAAGAAACTGTTCAGAAACCAATAAATTGATGTTCTAACGCGCTTCATTTTCGTCAGATCTGCAGCCTGCTCAGTGAGCTGCCTGGGTATAGTAATGCTGACAGGTGAAGAAACAAAACCTGAATTGTTGTAGTACACGCTGTGGTGAGGTGTCCTTGAGGATGTCTGATTTGCTCCATCAAAAACCTGTTGCAAAATAGAAAAACGGAGTCAAATGACCTTGACAACAATTCCAAGTAGTTTTTTTATGAGGGCAGCAAAAGAAAGCCGTGTAACCTTGGACCAACTTCAAAGTGTAACACAAAACGTGATCGAATTTAAAGCATTAATTGGCAAGCAATGGTTTTGTTGTTTGTGGCAAAGTAATCCTTTTAATGGCTCCATGGTTTTAGTTATTTTGGCAATAGGCAAAGTCATCGGTGCACCTGTTTACTGAGATAGGTGAGGATTGATTTTCTAAAAATGTTTTTCTTTTATTGAAACAGACAGAATAAGATATTCAGAAGAAAGACTTGCCTTAATAAGAAGGTTCCTTGACGAAAAATCCTGAGCGAAGATTTCAGATCGAAATACCAGCCTATTTGCAAATGACTCTACAGTTTGTACTAAACGCATAACAGCGGTATGAAGCCTGCAAAAACGTGGAAAACATTACAATCAAAGCCAAAATACTTCTGTCATAAATACGTCTCCGAAGTTTTTTCATGCGGCAGCATGTTTTCCGGAAGAAATTTGATGCGTTTACACCATCTTTGAAAACCTTGCTTTAAATTTTTACCAGTGGCAGGCGACATTTCGTGTTTTAAAGTTAGCTGATATATTTTCTTTCTATTTACTGTCAGAACATTTTTGGTCAGACTTCGTCCTTGATCGCAAAGAATTATTCTGCAGACTGCAACTTAATCATCTTGGATCATACGCTTCATTTGCTTTACTGTAGTGAAAGAAAAGCTGCCCCTTAATCCAAAATCAACTATCAATAAATGCTTCCATCGCATTAGGTTCTATGTCTGTTGACAAAGCAGAGCTTTTTATTTCCTTTCAAGTCAAGTCGTGATCGCGAGTCAGAGAAAAAGGAAAAAATGAAAGCCACACACGATCAGAATTCACGACCAAACTCCATTCTTATCGTAGAATTCTGCAAACACTTTTGTTCAAAAACCCAGAAAGGAGATTTTAACATTTTGTATTTTAGAACTAGTAATCTAGAGACAACATATTTGGCTATGCTTAAATGGTATTGTTGGTCGGGCAGACATAATTTTCTAATAGGAAAAGATTCACACTTTTTTGACCTGCAAATGTTCCCTTAGATAGTTCTGTCTGAGTTTCCATACTTACTGTGGATCATTACAAGTATCTGAGGATTGGCAGAATTCAATTACTTGATCAACAACATCAAGAAGGTTATTCATGGTTATGTCAGATACCTGAAAAACAAAGGAATGGTTCGTTAGAAAATAGATTGCACGTTGCGCGTGAAGACTTGAAAATAACTATTAGGATTCAGGTTTGGCGTCAATATACTCGTTTTAACACTTCTTTCAGAGTTTGACGAGTAGTCAGCGGCATCAACTCCGCTTGCTTTCACCGGTGCACGCAACTACTCTCAGAGTGAATGCTGCTTTCGTGGTAAGTCATCGGCAGCACCGTACGTGAGCCTTGTCCTGGCACCAATCCACGTCGAGCACAAGGCTGGGCAGGCCGCGTATACCGTACATATTTCAAGTCATCAGTATGAACGACGGGGAACAAACTCAGTCTTCCTGCTTTGATGGCATGGCACGCGCTCAACCTACTGTGCCAACGTAAAGTCGAGATTCGTGAATTAGTATCATTATTACTAATGTTTACATTAGTTCTATCCACTAGCGTACGGAGGGGGTTCACTGTGCCATGCCCCCCTCAGATACTAAAAACAAAAAAATTTATAAACAGTATTCGGGAGTGTATACTGTCAGTATTCGACAGTGTATACCAAAATGTTTAATTTTAGGCAAATAACACTATTTTGTTTTTGCCTCTCAAAGTACAAAATGACTATATTTTATAAAAATTTGGGGAGCATAGCCCCCTTGGCCCCCCACTCGGAAATTTTCTGTGTACGCCACTGGTTCTATCGGTATTCCAAATAGATCAATGGTCGGTGTTGCAATCAGATTTCGTTGCCAAGACGTTAGGATCTAAGCAGACAACATGTTCAGCCACCCACGGTTAGTAACAGCAGACAAACCCGTTGAGATTACTCTATCACTATTTGTGGAAGTACGGGTCCACAAAAGACGGTTCTAAATGTCTGTAAAAAAATTTAAAATGCTTTGTACTATTAGAAGCGGGTGGAAAACAAAAAATCACACTTTATTTGGTAGATCTAAATGCTAGCATGGCTACCCCGTACCAGTGGGTTATAAGGCAAACTTCAAGTCCACTGCTTCATCCTATTGGAGAAATCCCATGGGGTTTCAATGTAAATTCCATTCCCTAGGCCAAGCCTGGTAATATTCCATATCGGTTACCAAACAAAGCATTTCACAGTAGCTCCAAATTGTTAGCCACAGCTTCTCATTGTGGTCAAACCTAGATACCAACTTAAAAATAGGACTTATTATTTGTAGGTCCTGATAAGAACAGTAATTCATTCAATTCCCACAGTACAGATTGAAACAGACAAGAATTCTTGTTTACAACCTTTTCAAAAAAATTCTACCACATCTTAAAATTTTCGCAGAACACTACTAGAGAAAAAGTAATATTTTGTTGTGAGAACACCGTCTGTACATGGCATTTTCCCCCCAGTAAGACTATCTCCAATCGAATACCTCTCGAATATGCAGTACAGTCAGTTTTTCAAATTTTACATTGAAGCTGAGCGCAGCATCCGTTGCAGAAACACTGCCATAAGATTTGTACCTTAAACAAATTTGTTGCTGATTTTCCAAGATCGTTCAATGTCTTGACTATCAACTGAACAGACGATTTGTCGAGCATCATTTGGAACGATGTCAAAAATTTGAGAGTCTTGAGCAAACCAGATAGTGAATTCGTTGAGATGCTTTTCAAAGCACTCTAAATAAAACGAAGTTCTAATCAATGTATTTTGCAGCACTGAAGCACATAATTTGCAACACATTCTCGCTTAAATAAGTGACACAAACCCGAGTTGTACATTTTTTCCACAATCATTGCAAACATGAAACGTAAAGATCATACAAAGAAAAAATTCTATACAATTCGCCTAGCTAAATTTAATCATCATTAGATCAACTACACTCTGTATCCAAAGTTTCTTCAGACTTTGAAAGAGAGTAGAGTGCAACTGTATTTTCTAGGATCGATTGGACTATTTCTATTTCTTTGTTTGTTTATTATATTAACACCTGAAAAATGCCCATTTTATCAGTCAAGCGTATCATTAAAATGCCCCTGCAGTTGATGACGTCACAAGCACTCTTTCAGGCCTTTGGCCCGTTCAGCTGAAGCCCCTTGACCTTTGCCCCCAGTGTCCCCCTTTGCCAAGCCTCCCCCGTCCTACTAGGGCCCCCTTGTCACCTTGTCGGTTCCCTTGCTGCCTTGTCGGTTCCCTTGTCGCCTTGTCGGTTCCCCTGTCAGCCCGTCCTGTGTCCCTGTGTTTAAAAGTGCCTATGAACAAGAGTTTGTATTTTGTCGAGAGCTAAGGTATTTATTTTGTCGTCAGAACTTTAGAGGGCTATTTCAAGCGTTCAGATTCAACAGCAGGTGCACGTCACGTTTGAATGCAGTTGTGTAGCACGCACCTGCGTTTGAGCTTTGACTTGTGTTCATGACACACCATCGGTCACGCTTGAAATAATTTTGAAGGGCTGCGTTTCGGCTTTGGCTTGTGTTCGTGATTGGCTTGCATCACGTTTGACTGTACTTGTTTGTGAACTGGAATATAATTTTTTTTGTGCTGCTTTGTGACGTGGTAAAAAATTCCTTGCTTTGGAAGGTTCTGCCACGCAAACAGTTCTGACCACCGGTCACAGAATGTGCATGAAAAGATGGCGGCTATAGGCATTGAAAGTAAAGATTTAAGTTTTTCAGAATCAACTGATTTTGTGGATAATGACAAAACGTCTGACTCAAGCAGTGTGCTTCAAAGTTCACCAGAGCCGCAACAGCTTGGCAACCCAGGAACTGATCAAAATTTATTAAATGCTGTTAATGAACAAATCAAAGTTTCATCACTCCCAGCAGAAAGGTTTTGTGATCGAACATCTGACTCAAGCAGTGTCTTGCAAAGCTCGCCAAAGCCGCAACAGCTTGGCAGCCCAGGAACTGATCAAAATCTTCCAAATGCTGTTAATGAACAAATGAAAATTACTTCTACCCCCAGTAGAAAACGAGGTTCCTCTTCAGCAACACAGGAGGATGATAACCGCAAGAAAGCATGTTTGCAATGGTTAACATATTTCAATGAAACGATTGTTTATACCATGAGAATTGAGAGCCAAGACGTTTTCAATCTGTTGAAACCTCAAAGACCAGGAATTGCAAAGACCAAAAGACCAGCACCAAAGCAGAATGTACAACTAACAGGAAGAGACCTGCATGTGTATTAATGGACCACCTCGTTAACAATAATGAGCGAGTTGCGTCAAATTTTAAAAGGAGTTGCAACTCTTGAAGAAACAAAGGTTTTTCTTCTCAGAGCTGACACAGCTTTGCGCTTGGCTAATAAACATCTTCCTGCTGTTTCGATTGAAGCAGGCATTAATTTTGAACGAGCGTTTGAAATTCACCAGGCTGAGAAGAAAAACGGGTTGGTTCCTTACTGGGAACATTGGATAAAGGAAATTACCCATCTTGGAAAGAGTCAAGTTGCACGGCTTCGTCAAATAAGCAGACTTCTTGCACCCTATCCGAAGTTTAAGCAGCTGAGTGTGCCTTTCGAAGAAATTTTTGAAAGACGCCATTTTATTCAACACATGTTGCAGGATGAAAACATTGCTAAAGAGTGGAAATAATTTTTTGTAAATTACATAATTTGATAGATTTGTGTGTAGAGATTTGTTGTTGTGTGGTTATTTTGCTTAGTGATGTTTCCGTATGATGTTACCTCAGACAAATTTGAGGTGTAATTTCAAATTGCATTGAAATGTTCACTTTGTCAGGTGTTTGAAATTCGCTACCCTCTGTAGATAAAAACGTGAGTTCAGAGACCTGACGCCTCAGGTGGTGCCATTCGATTCGTCTCTGAAAATTAGGAAAAAGTCATGGAAGCATAGGTTTATAGCATTTTTTTCTTAATTTTTGAAATTAGCAAGAGAAAAAAGACTTGGGGTGGGTGCTGGCAAGTAGGACAAAGTCCAGATCCTTTGAAAAAGACCTGAACTCTATTCAATCACGTTTCTGTTGTTTGTTGTATAAATTAGTCATTATTATTTTGCATGCTCTCATGTGTTTGTGTGAACGTTTTCAAATAAAATGCTCAATTGTTTCTGATGTGATGTGCTTACTTTGCTCGCTCCGTTGCTACCTGTGCATGTTTCAGCTGTATTGAGTCACATGACCTTGCTTTGTCCAAAGATGAGCAGTTCATGTCTTGACAGTTTGTGAAAAAGGCAAACTTTTAAGGTGTGATGTTCATTTGTGACAAAGCACTTTCGTCAAAATATGTTTATAGCCTTGAAGACTATAAATATAATCTGCTTTCAGGCATTATCACCCACCCCAAAATTCTCAGCCACAAATTCAGCACAATTTTTGTCAACCACATTGTTTAAGAGTATTTTAAATGATTCTTCAGAAATTTCTGAACTTTTACCGAAGTGCTTTGGTTTCAAAGTGTAAATAATTTTCACCCTTTTTGTCTTTGAGTTCTTTTTTATTTTTAATCATAACTTTTGCTTTGTTAGAGTTAAAATTTGTTGCAACAATTACATGTTTTGCCGTGTCATACATTTCTTGGACTGTTTTAATGTCAGATTCAGAAAGTATCTTGTTCATGTTTTCGATACTAAATCCAGATTTATAAATTGGTTGCATAACACTGTCTTTGTCTTCAGTATTGTGAAAGAGTCCGATGCAATGACCAATTTCGTGAACAGCAACTGAAAATAAGTTTTATTTCCCATCCCCTGAAACTGTTTTCATGTCTGTCCATCTCATTATCAAAATGAAGGTCACCAGACAATGTTGAATCACCTGGGTAAAATCCATGCGCCAAAGTGCCAGATTTTTTATTATTTAGTTTGTAAGGACAGTTAATTTCCGCATTTTGCTTTTCATCATCTGTCAAAAATGCAATATTCATAACTTGTCTACCATCAAAAACTCTCTAATTTCAAATTGCAAACATTTTGCCAAACACAAAGGATTTTCGATTTCGTTCAATGTTTTTTCTTTTCCAAGTGAAGAGTAATTTTGAAAGTCATAAGTCAAAACTTTTTGCTTCCAAGAGGTGCAATACTTTTATCTCCAATGTTATCAGGCATAGCACAAAACATCTTTATTTAATCTAAACTTTTTTGCTCACTCTTGTAGTTTTCTCAGTTGAAATTCTAAATAATTCATTCTTTGAACAAAATTTTGTTCAATCCTATCAATTTTCATTTAATATTGTTTCTTTTAGTTCGTCTGTTTCAGAATTTGTGACAATTCGCCCATTTATCAAAGCAATGGACCCTTCTATTCTCTCTAATTTTTCATTTATGCTTTAATTTGTTTGAACTATTAAATCATCAGTATACCTTTGGCTTTCTGTTGTCAAATTATGAGTCAACGAATTTACAGCCTCGTCCAAAACTTTCTTGTTCACACCATCAGTAGGCATGACTGCATCAGCCAGACCAACAAGTTTGCGATCGTTCATTTGAAGATCTGAAACCATTTGATTTTCACCATCAAGTCTCAAATATTTTCGGGATTCCAAGAGGCTATTAACCTCAATTTCTTTCAAAACTTTTCGTTTCAACGTTCTGAGATTGACAGCCTCGTGTTCAAGTGTTGGATCTGGAAGTCCAGCAATATGATATTGTCCACCCATGCTAAAATTTTTTGTTGCTGTTCTTTGTGGGTCTAAGTTTAAACTTTTTGTCCTGATGTCTCTATTCAAAATGTTTGCCTGGTTTGTAATTGCATCACCGACTGTCGTGTCGGCTCCTGAGGTTGCTTGTTCTAAAACACTTGATTCAGAAGCTTGAAGTGTTCATAAATTTACCACGTCTTGTTCTTCATGAGGGTCACCAACGTGAATCACTTAAACCTCCAGCATGAAGAGGTCCTATCATCCTATTTGTCCCATCACGTCTCAGGAAATATTCGTTTGCATAATTCAATCTGACTGCATCATTGTCCTGTTCAGGCTCGCCCAAGTGTGAAATCCTGTTTCCGCCCATCCTAGTGTCACCCTCCATGCCCCCAGCCGAACGCGACAGCTTCGTATCTGCATATCCTTTTGTCACCGCGTGGTGATTTTGTTTTGGCGATCGTAGGTATGAGACAAAACGACCATCCATGTTTAAATCTCTTGCCATAGTCGACGCAGGGCTATAACGATTCAAAAATTGTTTTCAATCCACTGTTTCGAAACCACTTCATCATCGTGTAGGGGTTTGGTTTATGTGTCTTATAGAATTCCTATTCATATTCAGATCACTTTCACCAGCCCTTTTCGAGTCGACATAGCCTTTCGTCACCGCGTCGCCTTCTTCGGTTGGAGACAATACGTTCTTTATTGCCTTTTGATTCATATTGATTGGATCGCCTTTTTTAAAAAATATTTCGTTCACATATTTCCGTCTCACTGCATCCTTTGATCCTCGTGACTTGCCAAGATTCACAATGCTTTGACCAGACATGTCAATGGCTTGACCTTTTCGCAAAACGTTGCTGTTCACATATTCATATGAAACTCCACTCACCTTTGTAACATTTTGTCCCGTTTTTGGACTACGACCAAATTTATCGACTGGCATGTTTATTATATCACCAAAAATTATTATTTCCTGCAGCCCTTCTCCTGTTTGCATCTCTTTCAAAACAAAAAGACAAAGATGGCCGCATAAAACCTCTTGCCTCGGTTGAATTTGCTCAGTTGGATAGAACACATCACTGTTGAGAAAGTTGTTCAACTCAGTTGGTGGGGGCAATCTGAACGAGTCAAAATACCACTTTTCATTACCACGTTTGAACCACGCGACCCAGTGCGTCCCATCTCCAGAAGTGTCGTCTAGGTTCATAATTGCGCACTAATTTCGTTTTGGTTTCTTTGGAAAAGTGTCTCTCAAGGAAACACCACAAAGTTTTTCAAACCAATCTTTTTCACCGCATCTTCGATTTCAAAGTTGCTCAGAAGTTTGTTTGATAAAACCAAGTTTTCAACTTGGATGTTCATTTATTCTAAACAAAACTTTCCGATTTCTTTGGCAACATCTTATCAATTTCCAGATCCACTTCTTCAAACTTTCTATATGTTTTTGTCATTTGAGAAGTAATTTTTTCAAACTCTGATGCGGAAATTTCATTGTCCGACAACGCCTTTGAA